>Ga0316204_10007924_pt1 | contig 15167 bp, 14 predicted proteins | sample 6monrhotite_MG_2_FD_205661 | JGI IMG/M metagenome (GOLD analysis project Ga0316204, IMG submission 205661) | Microbial mat bacterial communities from mineral coupon in-situ incubated in ocean water Damariscotta River, Maine, United States -... | ecosystem: Environmental > Aquatic > Marine >...
CAGAATCTGTCAAACTAATAGTCAATGATTGTCAGTCGACTAATGGCATCAAGGTAAACAATAAATTCGTCAGGCAAGCTACCCTTAATTCTCATGACATCATTAAAATTGGTCGTACACGCCTCAGGATAATAGATACAAAAGTGCCTTTAGCTGAAGCCATTCCATTAAGCGAATTGGAAGAAAACCTTAGCTGGTTAAACCAAAGTTTTTTAGCCATTTGTTTATCCTTTGTTTGTTTGAGCTTTTTATTACTCTCAAAATACTTGGGTAGCGTGCAAGAGTTTAATTTGATCAAAGCACTTCCCTCAGAGTTAGGGCAATTGGCGGTTTTCTCTTTGTGGCCTTTGAGCTTCGCGATTTTAGCCAAAGTCGTCAAGAAGGAAAGTCATATCGTCAGTCAATTCAGTCTCACATGGTTACTAGTTTTACTGGCCAACGGGCTGATTTTATTGGAAAAAGTAGCAATTTTTAATATTCATCCTGGGTCATGGTTTACCTGGTTGGAATTGATCATATTTGCTGTTGTTATAGGAGGTTTCATCTGGTTAAGCTTATTTATTGCGTTTCATCAAACCAATCATAGGCGCAATATCATTGCATGTTCGATGACCTTCATCATACTGGCGCCTATTTATGCCTTGGGCTTTTTAAACACCGATGAATTTAATTCTAGGCCGAGCTACAACCCAGTACTATTACCTCCTACTTACAACATAACATCTGCAATACAAACAGATAAATTTATTGAAAACGCCAACAGCTTGTTTATCCAAGTTGATAAGCTTAAAACGAAATAATCGCTTAGCTGTGGCGTAGAGGGTGTTATGTGTATTTTGTTTGTAGCTGTCAATCAGCATAAAGACTATCCGTTGATCATTGCGGCCAATCGTGATGAGTTTTTCAACCGGGAAACTTCGCAGTCTCATATCTGGGGTGGCGAACAAGGAATTATTGCTGGCAAAGACTTACAAGCGGGTGGCACATGGATGGGGATCAATAACCAAGGCTACATCGCCTCTTTGACTAATATTCGCGACCCGAAAAAAACAAGTGAAAATGCGATTACCAGAGGTGAATTAGTCAGTCACTACCTGCAAACCCCCTTAGAAGAATATCAAAAGACATTAAGCGCCAGTAAAGATAATTATAATGGCTACAACCTGCTGTTTGGCAAGTGGAATAAATTGGCCGTTTATAATAACCATTTGGATCAGTTGCAACCGCTCACAGATGGTTATTATGGATTATCCAATGCCAGTCTAAATAGCCCCTGGCCTAAAATTAATAAGGGAGTAGGTAAACTCGAAGAGTACTGCCAAGATGGCCACGATATCAACCCGGATATATTGTTTACACTATTACTAGATAATAGTTTAGCCGCTGATGAAGATCTACCGCAAACAGGCGTACCTATTGACTGGGAACGCCGTCTATCGTCAATTTTTATCCTTGGCGATGAATATGGCACCCGTTCCTCCACAGTATTAAAAATCGATAAACAACAAAATGTTCAATGGTACGAACGTACCTATAACAATACGGCAACCTGTACTTCCAGTCAGAGCTTTAATTTCAGTATAAATTAGTCCTAATTTATCTCGAATTTTGTTGTACCAATGGCATAATGTCCGCCCAACACCTATTCTGCTAATTTACCATTAAGGAACATCATGTTTGAAGTATTGCCCCAGCTTCCTGCCGACCCAATTTTAGGTTTGTCTACTGCTTTTAAAGCCGACACTAATCCTAATAAAATTGACTTAGGCGTAGGCGTTTATAAAGACGAACAAGGTCACACGCCTATTCTCGATTCTGTGGCCAAAGCACAAACCATTCTTTTAGGTAAAGAAGACTCTAAAACCTATATATCCCCTCAGGGAGTTCAAGGTTACATAGATGGTATGTTGCAGTTGATGTTAGGCAAAGACAGTGCTGCCTTGTTAGCTGACCGCGTAGCTGCTGTGCAGGCGCCTGGTGGATGTGGTGCCTTAAGGATTTTGTCAGAATTGATTAAACGTTGTGATGAAAACCTGACAGTTTGGGTGAGTGACCCAACTTGGGCTAACCATATTCCGCTGATTGGAAATGCTGGTCTCACTATACAAACCTATCCTTATTTTGATAAAACCAATGCCACTATCAATTTTGACGCTATGGTCGAATGTCTTGGACAAGTTAAAAAAGGCGATGTGGTGTTATTACACGGTTGCTGCCACAACCCCACAGGTGCGGATCTCACCCAAGAACAATGGCGTGTGGTACTAGAGCTAGCGCAAAAGACCGGCTTTGTTCCTTTTGTGGATACCGCTTATCAAGGTTTTGGTGACGGTTTAGGAGAAGATGCCTACGGCATGCGTTTGTTAGTCAACAACTTGCCAGAAGTGATTATCGCTGCATCTTGTTCCAAAAACTTTGGTTTATACCGTGAACGTGTCGGCATTGCCGTAATGGTTACTGAAAACAGTACAACCCGACAAGCAATTCAAAGCCAAATTCAATCCATAGCCCGTGGCATATACTCTATGCCGCCATCATATGGTGGCGCGCTAGTGGATATTATTTTAAATGACGAAACCTTGCGAAATGAATGGATGGCTGAGGTTGAAGCGATGCGTTGCCGTATGCAAGATCTTCGTTCGCTACTGGTATCAAAAATGAATGAGTACGGTTCAAGCAAAGATTTTGAATTTGTTAAAAAGCAAAAAGGCATGTTTTCATTCTTGTGTATTACGCCAGAGCAAGTGCAAGCTATGCGCGACCAACATAGTGTATATTTTGTAGGCTCTAGCCGTGTGAACATTGCAGGAATTAGCAAATCCAACGTTGATACTTTAGCTAAAGCATTGGTAACTGTTCTCTAGCAATACTTGCAGTTTCCCATAAAAAAACCCGGTATTTATCGGGTTTTTTAGTAAATGGAGAATATCAATCTATTGGTTTTGAACTCTCGACTCTACTTTTAAGTTTTTGACCGGGTCTGAATGTGACCACTCGTCTCGCTTTAATTGGAATGTCTTCACCGGTTTTAGGATTTCTACCCGGGCGTTCATTTTTCTGTCTTAAATCAAAATTACCAAAACCAGATAATTTGACTTGTTCGCCCGATTCTAAGGCTTCGCGCACTTCTTCGAAAAAAGTTTCCACCAGATCTTTAGCATCACGCTTGTTGATCCCAAGTTTTTCAAATAAATGTTCCGCCATTTCGGCTTTGGTTAACGCCATATCGTCAATCCCTCAAAGATGCTTGAAACTTTTGCGACAACCTAGCTAAAATACCATCTACTGTTGCCTGAATGTCGATTTCTTGTAATGTTTTCGTTTTATCTTGTAAAATAAGTGAAATCGCGAGGCTTTTCTTTCCTTGTGCAATTCCCTTCCCTCTGTACACGTCGAACAAGTTTAGGCCAACTAATTGATTTGCGCCAAATTTTTCTATGCAACTCAAGATATCGCCAACTACTTTATCATCGTCTACTACGATTGCAATGTCACGTCGATTCGCCGGAAATTTTGAAATTTCTTGTGCTAAAGGTAGTTTTTTTACCCCCAAAGCATTAATTTCCAACTCAAAGACAAAGCTTCTACCATTTAACCCTAGGGACTTTTAAAACTGAGGGTGAATTGCTCCTATGTATCCTACCAAGGTATCACCGATTAATATTTCAGCACATTGGCCAGGATGTAATGCACTATGACTGGCACTTTTAAAGCGGTAGTCCTCTACACCAGCACAATTAAGTAGATTTTCAACATCAGCCTTTACATCAAAATAGTCAATTGCTCGGGTTGCGTTATCCCAGTTTTCATCGGCAACTAAACCACAGACTACACCGCTGATAACAAGTTCTTGTTTTACACCCGTTTTTTCACTTTTATCTGGAATAAAACGCAGACCAGACTCAAATAATCTGACCCTGCTCTGTTGGCGTTTTTGATTGTAGGATACTGATTGTAATAACCCTGTCCACAAACTTACCCGCATAGTCGACATTTCTGAAGAAATGGGATGAGGTAACTGCAAACCTTGCATTTGAGGAAACAATAAAGATTGAATTTTGGGATCAACAAATGAATAGGTGATGGCTTCTTGGTAATCACTTTCTACCAGAGTATTTTTGAGTTGGTTTAACTGTACTTTTTGCTCTTGATGTTGCGACATTTTCAAACTTGCAACAGGCGCGATATTGGGGATCTGGTTGTACCCGTATACCCTAGCGACTTCTTCAATTAAATCTTCTTCGATACTAATATCAAAACGATAAGGCGGCACACTGATTTGCCATACTTGATTTTCAAAAGAAACGCTAAAACCTAAGCGTTTAAAAATATCTGTGACAGTTTCGGCAGCAATTTCAATACCTACTACTTTAGATAATCGACTGTGCCTTAACATCACCGAACGATCCTTTGGAATAGAAGCGGTATCTATCGCTTCGACGACTGGGCCAGCTTCACCACCTACAATATCAAGCAACAATTGTGTGGCACGCTGCATAGCCATCTGTTGTAACTGAGGGTCAACACCTCGCTCATAGCGATGAGAAGCGTCTGTATGCAGGCCATATTGACGAGCTTTACCCATAATAGCCTCGGGAGCAAAAAATGCACTTTCAAGGAAAATATCTTTACTTTGTTTAGTCACACCTGAGTCAAGTCCACCAAATATACCGGCCATAGCCAAGGCTTTCTTAGAATCAGCGATCACTAGCGTATTGTCCTGAAGTGTGACTTCATTGCCATCAAGCAAGATAAGTTTTTCATCTTGCTCTGCAAAACGCACCACCACATCACCTTCAAGTTTGTTGTTGTCAAATGCATGCATGGGATGTCCCAGTTCTAACAACACAAAATTTGTAATATCTACCACGGGATCAATACTTCTAACGCCAGAACGTCTTAGTTTCTCCACCATCCATAAAGGTGTCACAGCATCTAGATTAATATTCTGAATCACTCGACCTAAATAACGAGGACAAGCTTCAGGAGCGAGCAATTGAATATTGCGGCTATCGGTAATTTTTTCTGTAACAGCGGGAATTTGGAGTTGGTTAACTGTGGTTTGATTAAGTACACCCACTTCACGGGCTAGGCCTTTAATACCTAAACAATCTGCACGATTTGGGGTTAAATCCACTTCAATAGTCACGTCATCAAGCTGTAAATAATCCCTTATATCTTGACCAATGGGTGCATCTGCTGGCAATTCTAAAATACCATCATGGTCGTCAGATATACCTAATTCAGAAAAGCTACACAACATACCAAAGGAAGGTTGGCCCCGTAATTTAGCTTTTTTAATTTTGAAGTTGCCCGGCAACACGGCCCCCACTTTGGCAACTGCTACTTTTAACCCTTGACGACAATTAGGTGCACCGCACACTATATCTAACAGTTCGTCGGCGCCTACATTGATTTTTGTCACTTGTAGTTTATCTGCATCAGGGTGTTGACCACATTCCACTACCTCACCCACAACCACACCTGAAAATTCACCCGCTACCGCTTCAACACCGTCGACTTCTAAACCGGCCATACTCAATTGTTCTGATAACTCATCTGTTGATACAGAAGGGTTAACCCATTCTCTTAACCACTTTTCACTAAATTTCATATTCTTGACCCGACCTAATTAAATTGCTTAAGAAAACGAAGATCGTTTTCAAAGAAGGCACGTAAATCATTCACTTCATAACGCAACATAGTTAAGCGCTCTACGCCCATGCCAAATGCAAAACCTGTGTAGACTTCCGGGTCAATGTTGACCGCTTTAAGCACATTGGGATGCACCATCCCGCAACCCAAAACCTCCAGCCATTTACCATTTTTTCCCATCACATCGACTTCTGCGGAAGGCTCTGTAAACGGGAAATACGAAGGCCTAAAACGTACCTGTAAGTCTTGTTCAAAAAAGTTGTTTAAAAAGTCGTGTAAAATCCCTTTTAGCTCAGCAAAACTCACATTTTTGTCCACCATCAAACCTTCAACCTGATGAAACATAGGTGTATGAGTTTGATCATAATCATTGCGATACACCCGGCCGGGCGAAATGATCCTTAGAGGAGGCTGTTCGACTTCCATAGTTCGAATTTGCACACCTGATGTTTGAGTGCGCAGCATTACATCAGGATTAAAATAAAAGGTATCGTGGTCTGCACGAGCGGGATGATTCGCAGGAATATTTAATGCATCAAAGTTATGGAAGCCGTCTTCTACTTCTGGTCCGGTTTTAACGCTAAAACCCAATTCATTAAAAAAGCTCTCGATACGATTGATGGTGCGAGTGACTGGGTGTAACCCACCTCGACTCAGCCCTCTTCCTGGCAAGGTGACATCTATGGTCTCACCAGCCAACTTCTGATTAAGCTCTTGGGTTTGTAATAACTGCGCCCTAACATGTATCAATTGTTGAATTTTCTGTTTGGCCTGATTGATTTTTTGACCTGCAGCTGGGCGTTCTTCATTTGACAGTTTACCTAACCCTTTAAGTAGTTCGGTCATCCGTCCTTTTTTGCCCATAAAATCAACGCGCACGGTATCAAGAATATTGGCATCTGCTGCGGCATTAATTTGCTCTTCTGCTTCACTAATTATGGCATCAAGATCCATAGTGTCCCCGAATTTGGATTAAAAATATGGCCTTTATTCAACAACTTGGTTTAAGTCTAAGGCGATTTCAAAATAGCCGGCAATTCTACACGAAAGCAACACTTTGAGGCTAGATACAATTGCCATAAAGTCCGTATATTTAACGAATATCTACAAAAAATATTGAAATACCATTTATAGGCTCTAGATATCAGCTATTTATCATTGGAACTTAAGTGTCAAAAGCTATTAAGTAAAACCAAATGGCATAGTTTGCTGCTACTTTTAACTTTAGTGTGCACTAATTGTTTAGATTCAAATAATTATATAAAAAGGGGATTTTGAAACTTGGAAAGAAATAGGGGGATGATCGTCAACACGCAATGTTGAGTAAAAAATAGTTTTAGATATTTCACCTGACAAAGAAAAACGGCGAGCATCATGCTCGCCGTTTCCTGAAAGAACTTAAGACTATTTATTAAAAAATCTAGCTAAAAAAGCTAAAAAATTAAGCTAATGCACCTTTAGCTGCATTTACTAATGCAACAAATGCATTTTTATCATGTACCGCTATGTCGGCTAAAATCTTACGATCGATTTCAACAGAGGCTTTTTTCAAACCATTGATGAAACGGCTGTAAGACAAACCATTTTGACGTGAAGCAGCGTTTATACGTGCAATCCATAACTGACGGAATGTACGTTTTTTGTTGCGACGGTCACGATAAGCATATTGACCAGCTTTTGTTACTGCTTGAACAGCAACGCGATAAACTCGACTACGAGCTCCATAATAACCTTTGGCTTGTTTTAGTACCTTTTTGTGACGGGCACGTGCAACAACACCACGTTTTACTCTTGCCATATTCTAAGTCTCCTGTTTTAAACGTAAGGTAACATGCGTTGAATCAACGCAGTGTCGGCTGAATGAACCAGCTTTTTGCCACGTAAGTGACGTTTACGCTTAGAACTCTTCTTAGTCAAAATATGACGCAAGTGAGACTGTTTACTCTTGAAACGACCTGAAGCGGTTTTTACAAAACGCTTGGCGGCTCCACGGTGTGTTTTCATTTTAGGCATTGCTAAAACTCCGCATTGTTAATAACTTATCGTGTTGCAGACACTCAAAGTTTAAGTTACATATTTAGCAGCAAGGTGAGAACGGGGCAGAATCCGAACTACTTGTAGACCTTAACTACTTCTTAATTGGGGCAAGTACCATGATCATCTGACGACCCTCTACCCTATGCGGGAAAGATTCGCAGTTGGCAATGTCTTCTAAATCCGCGCGAACGCGTTTTAGTTGTTCAATGCCAATCTCTTGGTGTGCCATTTCACGTCCACGAAAACGTATCGTTACTTTGGCCTTGTCTCCCGCTTCTAGAAAGCGACGCAGGTTGCGCAGTTTTACCTGGTAATCGCCTTCATCAGTGCCAGGGCGAAATTTAATCTCCTTGACCTGAATTTGCTTCTGTTTTTTCTTTTGCTCTTTAAGTGTCTTGCTTTTTTCAAACAAAAACTTACCGTAATCCATTACTTTACATACTGGCGGCTCAGCATTAGGGCTAATTTCAACCAAATCTAAATTAGATTGTTCGGCAATTTCCATGGCTTCACTGATAGACACTACGCCTAACGGTTCACCTTCTTTACCTACCAAACGTACTTCATTTAATGTAATTTCTTCGTTGATCCGAGCTTTGTTCGAATCTTTAGCCTTCATGTTAGCGCTTTTAATATGTTATTCCTCCGCAAAATTAATCAGATATGTTTGTTGTCAACTTCCAACATGGTTTTATCAATAAATGCCTGTATAGACATTTTTCCGAGGTCATCACCTTTACGCGAACGTACTGCAATTTCCCCACTTTCCATCTCTTTATCGCCAACAACAAGCAAATATGGGACACGCTTGAGCGTGTGCTCGCGGATCTTAAAGCCTATCTTCTCATTTCTCAAGTCAGACTTGACTCTAATTCCACTTTCTTTTAGCTTTTTCACTACTTTATTCGAATAATCGGCCTGTTTATCGGTAATATTCATCACAACCGCTTGAGTCGGTGCTAACCAAAGTGGAAACAGACCAGAATATTCTTCAATTAAAATACCAATAAAGCGCTCTAAAGAACCTAAAATGGCCCTGTGGATCATAACAGGTACTTTGCGCTCTCCGTCTTCCGCTACATAAGTTGAACCTAGACGTCCTGGCATAGAAAAATCGAGTTGAACTGTGCCACATTGCCACGCTCTGTCTAGGCAATCATGTAAGGTGAATTCAATCTTCGGTCCGTAAAAAGCACCTTCGCCCGGCAGATACTGAAAGTCGATACCTTTGGATGTTAATGCTTCTGCTAATTCTTTCTCTGCTTTGTCCCATACCTCGTCACTCCCAACACGTTTTTCAGGACGAGTAGAGAGTTTCACCGAGATGCTCTCGAAACCAAAAATCTTATAGATTTCGTAAACTGAATCGATACAACCACCCACTTCAGCCAACACTTGTTCTTCAGTACAGAAAATGTGCGCATCATCTTGCGTAAACCCACGGACACGCATCAAGCCATGTAACGCACCCGATGGTTCATTTCTGTGGCAACATCCAAATTCAGCCATACGTAAAGGCAAGTCACGGTAAGATTTTAAACCTTGGTTGAAAATCTGCACATGACCTGGGCAGTTCATAGGTTTAATCGCATATTCGCGTTTTTCTGAAGTAGTAGTGAACATGTTCTCGGCGTATTTATCCCAATGACCAGACTTTTCCCATAAGGTACGGTCCATCATTAACGGGGCTTTTACTTCTTGATAATCATATTCCCGCAATTTTTTACGGATAAACGTTTCAAGTTCAGTGTAAATACTCCAACCATCGTTGTGCCAAAACACCATGCCCGGCGCTTCTTCTTGCCAATGGAATAAATCTAAGGCTTTGCCAATTTTACGGTGATCGCGCTTTTCTGCTTCTTCTAATCTATTCAGGTAAGCTTTTAATTGCTTTTTATCCGCCCAAGCTGTGCCATAAACCCGTTGCAACATTTTGTTGTCGCTATCACCACGCCAATAGGCACCGGCAACTTTCATTAATTTAAAGTGCTGACAAAAACGCATATTAGGCACGTGAGGACCACGGCACATGTCTATGTACTCTTCGTGGTGATACAAACCAGGTTTGTCATTTTTGTCGATATTTTCGTCAAGGATCTGTATTTTGTATGACTCACCACGGGCTTCAAAGGCGTCTCTGGCTTCTTGCCACGTCACTACTTTCTTCACAACGTCGTAATTGGTTTTGGCCAATTCCAACATGCGTTTTTCGATTTTGACTAGATCTTCATCATTTAATGAATGCTCCATGTCAATATCATAATAAAAACCGTTATCGATAGTCGGCCCAATGGCCATTTTCACATCAGGATAAAGTTGCTTAATGGCGTGACCAATTAGGTGGGCACAAGAATGACGGATGATTTCTAATCCATCATCATCTCTAGCGGTGATAATTTGCAGTTGAGCATCACTCTCAATTAAATCGTGAGCATCAACGCGCACGCCATCTACTTTACCCGCTATGGTGGCTTTCGCTAAACCAGGGCCAATATCACTGGCTACATCAAATACAGATACTGCATTTTCAAATTGGCGTTGGCTGCCATCGGGGAGAGTAATTATGGGCATATAAAAAATCCTTATGCAGTGGTGACACCTACCAAGCGCCACATGCGAATGTTTTGAGTCGGCTTTATAACCTTCATCCTTGAAACTGCACGTTTGTTGGCTGTACTCATTCGCCTCAATCACTTAGTCAACTAAGCTCATGGGGTCTCATTCATTTGCCGCCGCCTTGCAATTCCAATGATTTTGGATATAGATAGCTGAACCGATTGATAAAAATAAAAAACACCCAAAAAAGGGTGCTTTGAAAAAAGATGCTCTGCTACTATCAGAACATTAGGGCTGTTGATCTTTCATATGTCATAGAGATTTTCCTCAAAATGTACTCAATCAAGGCAAAATCTGTGAAGTTTGGCCATCCAAATAAACAGGTTTTAACGCGGAGTGAGGGCGTTTTGAGGAAAACCCTTCGGGCTGGGCCATTTATTCGCCTACCTTTGTTGTTTACCTTTCGTTTAGAATAACTAAACTTCAAAGCAAACGCCCCGGTATCCAAATAAATGACCTCAGTCTCGGTGACATATGAAAGATCAACAGCCCCTAGTGGGTATTATAACGAGATAAGGTTTAGTGATGCAATGCAAAGCAATAAAAACTGCTGTTTACTTCTTAGTTTTATCAGTCTTGGTAAACAGCCATACTAGCTGGGCAGAAGATTGGAAACTGGAAAAACACAAAAACAATGTCAGTATCTACAGCAAAAAAACCGATTCCGGCTATAAAGAGATATTGGTTAAAACCATTGTCGAAGCCAATCCTCATAGCTTAATTGCCTTGCTCGATGATGTGGCGTTTTTTTCCCAGTGGATACACAACTGCATTGAGGTAGAAATACTCGCAGAGATCTCACCAACAGAGCGCTTAGTACAAAGTTTTTTTGCTGCACCTTGGCCAATAAAAGATCGCGATATGGTGACAATTGCAGCAATCACTGCCACTGACAATGCAGTTCAAGTTAAGATAACTGATAGAGGCGATACAACGCCCCACCACTCAAAGTATGTTCGCATGCATAACATGCATGGATTATGGGAAGCGAATGCAATAGAAAATGGCACAAGCGAAATCACTTACACTGGTGGTGGTAATCCAGGCGGCAATCTACCTACTTTTATTGCCAATAGAGAACTGATTACATCCATGTTTAAAACCTTTCAAAACTTACAAAAAGTCATTTTGCTAGACAAGTATCAGCCAATAAAAATTACTGATTGATATAAAGATCTTGTTATATATAACTTAATCAACCATACAAGTTTGATTGTTACACCATAATTAGCTCATGGCATACCCAACAAGGTTTGAACATGTGGCACTTTATCAGTGAACAAATTAGTGAGTGTATCCAACTAGATTTTATCTGTGACGACATTCGCGAAGTCAAGGCTGGAGATAGTCACAAAGCCTATAAAATATCAGATGGAAAACAGCGTTTTTTTGTCAAAACCAATGAAAAGATCCATCTATCTAATTTTGAGGCTGAACGGGAAGGTTTAGAACATTTAAGCAACACCCAACTATTTAAAGTGCCAAAAGTAATTTGTTCGGGTTTAGTGTCGGGTCATAGTTTTTTAGTCTTAGAATATATCACTATGACCCAAGGCGACGAAACAACCTGGTTTCACTTTGGGCAATCCTTAGCAAAACTGCATAACAACCACACCCAACAAATGTATGGCTGGCAAGAAGATAACTTTATTGGACTGACACCACAGCCCAATCTTTGGCAAAAAAAATGGAGCTGTTTTTTCGCTGAACAACGTATTGGATTTATGCTGCAATTATTAGCTGAAAAAGGCCATGCTCTAGCCAACATAGATGGTGTAGTAGAATCAGTCAGAAGCTTACTGCTAGGACATAATCCCATGCCATCGATGCTGCATGGCGACCTTTGGCAAGGCAACACTGGTTTTCATACTAATCTGCCCGTATTGTACGACCCTGCATTTTATTTTGGTGATCGTGAAACAGATTTGGCCATGACGGAATTATTTGGTCGATTCCCTGATAGCTTTTACCAAGGTTATGATGACATTTGGCCACTTGAAGATGACTATCAATATCGTAAGCCTGTTTATCAGCTGTATCATGTATTAAACCATGCGTTACTTTTTGGTGGACATTATATCGATAGCGCAAAAATCACTTTAAAAAATTTAGATTCGTAGTAGCAAAAGTTAGGATCTGTTGATCTTTTCTGTTCGGTTCACCCTATTCTTTAACACCGTTCAGATATACCCTTAGCTTTTGATATTTTAAGATTGAGAAAAATGGAAAATAAAGTCACGCTCGTTACCGGTGGTGCCAAAAGAATTGGCGCACATACCGCAAAATACCTGCATTCTTTTGGTTCAAATATTGTGGTTCACTGTAACCAGTCGAGATTCGAAGCGGAAACCTTATGTAACGAACTAAACCAAATCAGAGCCAAATCTGCCATGCTGGTACAAGGTGACTTATCTGATTTATCTAACATCGAGCGTATCGGTCAGCAAGCCATCGATTCATTTGGTCGTTTAGATGTATTAATCAACAATGCGTCCTCGTTTTATCCTACTCCCATTGGCACTATCACAAACAAAGACTGGCAAAGTCTTGTTGGCAGTAATATGCAAGGGCCATTATTTTTATCCCAATATTGTACCCAAGCATTGACTCAAAATAGCGGCCTCATTATTAATATGGTAGATATCCATGCTGCAAGACCATTAAAAGGCCACACACTTTACTGCATGGCAAAAGCGGCACTAGTGACCATGACCCAATCTTTAGCATTGGAATTAGCGCCTGACATACGTGTTAATGGGGTCGCCCCTGGCGCAATATTATGGCCCGAGATGCAAATCAACGCAGATGATAAACAACAAATCCTTAACCAAATACCAGCGCAGCGATTAGGTACCATGCAAGATATTGCTCATGCTATTAAGTTTCTGATTGAGGCCACTTATGTGTCAGGACAAATCATTGCAGTTGATGGAGGACGCAGTATTTCTTCATATACAAAAGGTTAATCACAGTGCGGTATAACCTTTTTATTCTGTTAATGACGATTTTTGTTATGGGCTGTGACAACGGTCACTCATTACAAAAACATTTACAAGAATATCAAGATCGCATGGCGAAGGTGTTGGATGTTGAAGGCCCAGACAGGCTTAGCATTAGTTTGCCGCCCTACCCAGCACACAGGGATTTAAAACAGAACATTCCCGCTACCTCAATCAAACTGTTTGAGTTTTACAATCTTAAGCACTGTGAATTGTATTCTCTCGTTGCCGAGCGCAATACTTCCCTTGGCAACCTACAGTTACCCTCTATTCGTTATATTTATGAAAGACATTTAATCGATGCGTTACAACAATGCCTAAGAGATAGCAGCGACGCAAAGTTGCGAGAAAAGTTACAAAGTTGGAAACAAACTAAAGACCAGCAGTTACCTATGGTTTGGGCCGACTTAATCCAGCTAAGTGGCGAATTAAAACAAGGGTTGAGTGCAAACTTTGGGTTAGTAGCAGGCAACGAACAAGATGGTCTTATGCAATCCAAAGACACCTTAGATTTCCTGATCCATATCAATCAAAACAAACAAGTTAACAGCACAGAACTAGAGCAACATTTAAAAAGTTTAATGAATAACCCACTGCCCGCCAAATTATGGTTAAGCCAACTGACAGTATCTGAATACTTAAATCGCTCAACACTTTGGCTTAGGCAACATGCAGAAGATCTGCAGTGTTCTGGTACTAGGTCAAAGAAAAAAACAGAATATCTCACAAACGTTTTTCAGCAGTTTTTCATAGAAAAAATCCAACCTATTGCCAGTCAAATGAATCACTACCAATACCAACTCGGCCCCATTTTCAAAAAGCTGTCAGCACACCCACATTTATCACCCAGCTTTAAAGAATATATCAAACAATTTAATCAACAAGGCTTCGATAATTATCAGGCGGCATTGCAACAACACATACAATTTTGGCAAGTATTGTTTAAACGCTGCAATATAAAACCGGGCAAATTTTAGCTATAAATCACCATTTGGATTGGGTTGAATACCTGTTATGCCTTCTGCCACTCGTTCAGAAAGCGCAGAAATGGTTGCCACTGGGTTAGCACCCTCAGCTGTAGGTAACAAAGAGCCATCCGCCACATATAGGCCCTGATAGCCGAATACCTGACCAAAGGTTTCCTTACTGGCACTCGTCACGCCATTTTCTGGATTGTCTGCCAGTTTACAGCCGCCCAACGAATGCACAGTGACATTACTTTTTAGTGGCCAGAGTATGTTAGGCATGGGTATAAATGCCTTCGCATTGGCCCATTTTTTAAAGCGTTTTCCCATATCCATAATGGCATTGTACAGCGGCATGTTGTCTTTATATGGCCATTCAATATTCAGAAACCCTTGTTTGTCTAGTTTCATTTTCCCAGCACTATTATCAATTCCCATACACAACAATACTGATGTGGTGTAGGCCGCATCATTTTTCAGTAACTCGCGAAATGCATAGCCTATTCGCCCTGTTTTGGCGCCCCTCACAAAACGTGTAAACAGCGCCTTTAGGGTTCGCAACAATCCAGATAGATGCAACACACCGGGTTTTAATCCTTCGGTGTACCAGGAAGCAAAATTAGGAAAACTCGCATCCTCTAAAATATAGGCTTGGCCAGATTTGAAATCTGAATATAGGTTGTAGTCAATTTTTTGGGTGATCACTGGGCCATAATTGGGATCGGCCGGTTTGTCACCGTCAATAACAAAAGACAAAAAATCACCATTACCGGAAAAGTGCTGCCCCAAATTTTGATTGATCCTTGGTAAGGTTTTAAACAGATCACGACAACGAAGTAGCAGTTCATTGGTGCCTAACGTACCTGCAGAGACTATGACTCTTTTACTTGTGGCA
>Ga0316204_10007925_pt1 | contig 15166 bp, 10 predicted proteins | sample 6monrhotite_MG_2_FD_205661 | JGI IMG/M metagenome (GOLD analysis project Ga0316204, IMG submission 205661) | Microbial mat bacterial communities from mineral coupon in-situ incubated in ocean water Damariscotta River, Maine, United States -... | ecosystem: Environmental > Aquatic > Marine >...
TGCAGGAAATAAAGAAGGTCAAGAAAGACTGGCCGGATCGCGCCCTCGTCGTATCGCTGATGGTGCCGTGCGAAGAACAAAGCTGGATCGATATTCTAAAACGGGTCGAAGAAACCGAGGCCGATGGGATCGAGCTTAATTTCGGTTGCCCGCATGGTATGTCGGAACGCGGCATGGGGGCTGCGGTTGGCCAGGTACCAGAATATATCGAAATGGTCGTTCGGTGGTGCAAAAAATATTCTCGCATGCCGGTGATCACCAAGTTGACGCCCAATATCACCGATGTTCGTTACCCTGCCCGGGCGGCCCTGACGGGCGGCACCGATGCTGTATCGCTGATCAATACGATCAATTCCATCACCGCCCTTGATCTTGACGAAATGGCGACCTCGCCGTCTGTCGATGGAAAAGGCACCCATGGTGGTTATTGCGGCAAGGCGGTCAAGCCGATTGCGCTTAGCATGGTGTCGGAAATTGCCCGTGACAAGGAAGCGGGCGGCCTGTTGATATCAGGTATCGGTGGCGTTGAAAACTGGCGTGATGCGGCTGAATTCATGGCTTTGGGCGCAACTAATGTTCAGGTGTGTACAGCAGCCATGCTGTACGGTTTCAAGATTGTCGAAGATATGACCGACGGTCTGAACAACTGGATGGATGAAAAAGGCCATGCCCGGCTTTCGGATTTCATCGGTGCTGCCGTTCCCAACATCACCGACTGGCAACATTTGAACATCAACTATGAATCCGTCGCCGTTATTGATCAGGACAAATGTATTAAATGTGGACGGTGCCACATTGCGTGCGAAGATACGTCCCATCAGGCCATCACCGCATCCAATGTGAATGGCGTGCGCACGTATGAAATAGATGAACCGGAATGTGTCGGTTGTAATTTGTGTTATCATTTGTGTCCGGTGCCGGACTGTATCACCATGAAGCGGGTAGAAAATGGCAAGCCGCCCTTGCAATGGGTCAATGATCCACGAAACCCAAGCAATCGGGCTGCAGAATAATACGACTGAACAAGGGGAAGCATCGTGAAAAACCTACAGGTAAATGGTCAGCGGCTTTGGGATAGCCTGATGGAAATGGCCAAACATGGCGCTACGGAAAAAGGCGGTGTTTGCCGCCTGGCGTTGACCGATATCGACAAGGCAGCACGCGTCTTGTTTGTGCAGTGGTGTAAAGAGGCCGGGTGTACGGTCAGCGTCGATAAAATGGGCAATATCTTTGGCAGAAGGCCAGGGCGCGATAATACCCTGCCCCCGGTGGTCATGGGATCGCACATCGACAGTCAGCCAACCGGCGGCAAGTTTGATGGCATCTATGGTGTGCTGGCGGGACTGGAAGTGATCCGCAGCCTCAATGATATGGATTACGAAACCAACGCCCCCATCGAGGTGTCCGCCTGGACCAACGAAGAAGGGTCGCGTTTTGCCCCGGCCATGGTCGCGTCTGGCGTTTTTGCCAATGTCTTTGATCTGGAATACGGATTAAGCCGCGCCGATGTCGATGGCAAGACCATGGGCGAAGAACTGGAACGGATTGGCTATGACGGCGAAGACGAAGTCGGTGGCCGTGAGTTTACCGCGTTCTTTGAAGTCCACATCGAACAAGGCCCGATCTTGGAAAATGAGGAAAAAACCATCGGGGTCGTCACCGATGCCCAAGGTCAGCGCTGGTATGAAATCACCCTGACCGGACAGGAAGCCCATGCCGGGCCTACGCCCCTGCCGACTCGTCGGGATGCCCTGCTGGGTGCCGCAAGAATAGTTGATCTTGTTAACCGCATCGGCATGGATAATCAGCCCAATGCCTGTGCCACCGTCGGTATGATGCAAATCCACCCGAATTCGCGTAACGTCATTCCGGGGCGTGTGTTTTTTACCATCGACTTCCGTCACCCCAATGCCGAAATCCTTAAATCCATGAACGACGAGTTAGAAGTCGAAGTGAAGAAGATCGTCGACAAGATCGGGCTGGAAATGGAATTCGAACAGATTTGGTATTCGCCCCCGGTCGCCTTTGACACAGATTGCGTTAATGCCGTGCGCAAGGCCGCAGAACAGGCGGGCTATGCGCACCGGGATATCGTCAGTGGTGCCGGTCACGATGCATGTTATATCAACCGGGTCGCCCCAACTGGCATGGTGTTTGTGCCGTGTGAAAACGGGATCAGCCATAACGAAGAAGAAAACGCGACTCAGGAAGATATTTCAGCTGGCTGCCAGGTCTTGTTGCAGGCCGTGATTGAACGGGCAAATTCGGTCGGAACCACCGACGCATGAGCGACGCGATCATCGATGCCGAAGGCCTGAACCTGACATTTGAAACGGCGGATCTGCCGGTTCATGCTCTTTCAGATGTTAATTTGAAAATAGCCAAAGGTGATTTTGTTTCGCTGATCGGGCCTTCAGGGTGTGGCAAAACAACGCTGTTGCGCGTCATTGCCGACCTGGAACAACCGACATCTGGAAAAATTCAAGTTGCAGGCGTGTCACCGGAAACGGCCCGCCTTAACCGCTTGTATGGCTATTGTTTTCAGGCACCGGTGTTGTATCCGTGGCGCACGGTCATGCGCAACGTCATGCTGCCCCTTGAATTGATGGGCATGTCGCGCGGTGAATGTGAAGAACGTGCCGAAAAGCACCTGGCGCTGGTTGGCCTTCAGGGGTTTGAGCGAAAATTCCCCTGGCAGTTGTCGGGCGGCATGCAGCAACGGGCATCGATTGCCCGGGCGCTGTGTTTTGATCCTGAATTGATGTTGATGGATGAACCGTTTGGCGCGCTTGATGAAATCACCCGCGATCACCTGAACGAACAATTTCTAAGGCTTTGGCAACGCACCGGAAAAACGGTGGTATTCGTTACCCACTCCATTTCCGAAGCGGTGTTTTTGTCCAACAAGATCGTCGTCATGAGCCCTCGTCCGGGCCGTATTCTCAAGATCATTGACAGTAATTTGCCACCAGACCGGACACTCGATTTCCGTGATACGACGGAATTCCTTGAAGTCGCCCATGAAGTTCGCGTGGCGCTCAGAGAAGGTCATAGTTATGACGACGACTGAGGTTGTGGCATCAAACCCGCCCTCCCCTCGGTTATCGCTATTGCGGCGTGCCTATGAGGGGCGTGCCCTGCCGGTTTCTATCGTTCTCGTCTTTATCATAATCGCCTGGTATGCGGGCGCTGTATATCTGAATTCGCCGCAAGTCATTGAACAGTTCGAACGCAAAAACGTCGAATGGACCATGGGTGATTTGATGGCGGAAAGCTGGGAAATGGGGCGCCCTGTTTTGCCGTCCCCTCATCAGGTTGCCATCGAACTATACAAAACCACAGCCCAGCAAAATGTGACCAGCAAACGAAGCCTGATATATCACGCCTATGTCACCGGCTCGGCGACCCTGCTCGGGTTTGTTTTAGGTATCATTTTGGGGGTTTCCCTGGCTGTCGGGATTGTTCACGTTTTAACCTTGGAACGCAGTTTGTTGCCGTGGATCATCGCCTCGCAAACAGTCCCCATTTTGGCTATTGCCCCCATGGTTGTGGTTATTTTGGGTAACTTGGGTTACACGGGGATTTTCCCTAAATCATTGATATCAATGTACCTTTGTTTTTTTCCGGTGGTTATTGGCATGGTCAAGGGGTTGCGGTCACCCGATCCTCTGCAGATGGACCTGATGCGCACCTACAATGCAAGCCAAGGTCAGGTTTTCTGGAAGCTGCGTCTGGCATCTTCTGTCCCGTTCTTGTTTACCAGCCTCAAAGTGGCCGTCGCCATCAGCCTGGTCGGGGCCATCGTCGGTGAATTGCCGACCGGGGCCCAGGCCGGTATCGGGGCGCGATTGCTGAGCGGATCTTATTACGGACAGACCGTGCAAATCTGGTCTGCGTTGGTCGTCGCTTCGTTGCTGGGCATGGTGCTGGTTTATACCGTTGGGCTGACAGAACGCATCGTCGCCCGCAGAATGGGGGCCAAGCCATGAATGTAGGTATCAAAAGACGTATCGACGATACGCTCTGCCTGTTGCTGATGGCGGCAGGCTTTTTGCTGCCCCTTGGCGGAATTGGCGAACAAGGTTCTGCGGCGGCCGGCTGGATTGACCTGCCCGGAGTTCTTGTTCCCGCGCTCGTCACCTTTGCTTCTGCCATTTGGTTGGCCTTCCGTCCACGGTTAACGGGGGGCGCTGCATTGGGAATATCCCTGCTCGGTGCGGCGTCGGGAGTTCTGGTGCCTTTGGCGATTCTGAAGTCTGGCCTTGTCTTGGGTGGTCAGGCGCCGGGGTTGTGGTTGTTCTTGCTTGGCCTTTCCATTCTGGTTTGGCGGATGCTTGAAAATATGTCGACCTATAAAGGTGCGGACATGCTTATGAAGCTGCTGGTTCCGGCTTTGTTTGGCCTGTGGCTGTTGTACTTGTGGGAAGTTCTGGTTATCGGTTTTGGCGTTCCCAAGATTTTGCTGCCTGCCCCCAGCCAGATTGGTGATGTTATTGTCGCCAAACCGCATATCCTGTGGGCTGATTTTCAGCAAACTTTCCTAAAAGCGGTTATCAGCGGGTTTGTAATGGGCTGTGGGTCGGGCTTTCTGGTCGCGTTGATCGTTGATCGAATACCCTTTCTGGCCCGTGGCCTGCTGCCCTTGGGCGGTGCCGTCAGCGCCATTCCCATCGTTGGTATTGCGCCGATCATGGTTATGTGGTTCGGTTTTGACTGGCAATCAAAGGCGGCTGTTATTGTCGTCATGACCTTTTTCCCGATGCTGATCAATACTCTGGCCGGGCTCAATTCACCCGATAGTATGCAGCGCGATCTCATGCATTCCTATGGTGCTACGCACAGGCAAAGGTTTCTCTCTCTTCGGTTGCCGAGCGCCTTGCCTTTCATCTTCAACGCGCTCAAAATCAATTCGACCCTGGCCCTGATTGGTGCCATCGTCGCCGAGTTTTTCGGGACCCCGATCAAGGGCATGGGGTTTCGGATCAGTACGGAAGTGGCCCGAATGAACGTTGATACCGTATGGGCAACCATTGCGGTCGCCGCGGTCGCCGGGTCTGTTTTCTACGGGATGCTGGCTTTGCTGGAACGCAGGCTGACTTTCTGGCATCCATCCTACCGCAAGTAATTAAAAACGATCACAACCAAGGGAGAGTATCTAATGAGAAAATCCGTGAAACTGGCCAGCGTATTGGGCGCTGCCATCCTGGCGTTTGGTGCTGTCAAAGCCGAAGCAGCCGATAAATTGACCCTGCAGCTGAAATGGGTAACCCAGGCACAGTTCGCCGGTTACTACGTGGCCAAGGACAAAGGTTTTTACAAAGCTGCCGGTCTTGATGTCACCATCAAACCGGGCGGACCCGATATCAATCCGTCGCAGGTGATCGCCGGCGGTGGTGCCGATGTGGTCGTCGATTGGATGCCATCTGCTCTGGCGACCCGTGAAAAAGGCGTTCCGCTGGTCAACATCGCCCAGACTTTCAAGAAATCTGGCATGATGCTTTCGTGCCGCAAGGATAGCGGCATCAAGACCCCGGCTGATTTCAAGGGCAAGACCTTGGGCGTGTGGTTCTACGGTAACGAATATCCGTTCCTGTCGTGGATGGCCAAGCTTGGCAATTCAACCGAAGGCGGAGCCAATGGTGTGACGGTCCTCAAACAGGGCTTCAACGTGGATCCAATCCTGCAAAAACAGGCTCATTGTGTTTCGACCATGACCTATAACGAATACTGGCAGATCATCGATGCCGGAATTCCGGCATCTGAACTGAACGTCTTCAAATACGAAGACCAAGGCGTTGCCACACTGGAAGACGGTCTTTACACGCTGGAAAAAAGCCTGAGCGATCCTAAAATGGCGGACAAGCTGGCTCGTTTCGTCAAGGCTTCCATGCAGGGCTGGGAATATGCCATGAAGAACGTCAACGAAGCCGCTGACATCGTTCTTGAGAATGATTCCTCAGGTGCCCAGACAGAAAAACATCAGCGTCGCATGATGGGCGAAGTCGCCAAGCTGATTGCGGGTTCTGCCAAGGGTATCGGTTATCTTGATCCTGCCGATTACCAGCGCACGGTTGATGTTTTGCTTTCCAGCAAATCCGATCCGGTTATCACCAAGACACCGACTGGTGCTTGGACCCATGATATCTGGAACAAAGCCATGGGCATGTAAGCCACGGTTTTAAGTTGCGGACAAAATTAAAGGGGAGGCTTCGGCCTTCCCTTTTTTTTATGTGTTCAGAAGTATGAGGCCAGGTTTGCCTTGATACGTTGCAGTACGGGTGTGGTATCAATGCCGCCCTTAAAGTCCTGCCCTGTAACCTTTTCAAACAAACGAACATAACGACCGGCGAATTCGATCAGGGTGTCTTCGGGAATTTCCGGGATATCATCCTTGTAGGGATCACAACGTTCGTTAACCCAAAGGCGCAGGAATTCCTTGTCCAGTCCTTCAGGGTTTTTACCGGCAGCCATCTTTTCATCATAGCTGTCGGCCAGCCAGTAGCGGCTGCTGTCCGGCGTCAATATTTCGTCGGCCAGGCAAACGTCACCGTTTTCATCCAGGCCGAATTCGAATTTGGTGTCGACGAGGATCAGGCCCTGTTTTGCAGAAAGTTCACGCCCTCTGGCAAAAACAGCCAGCGAAAGTCTTGCCAGTTCGTCCCAACGTTCCTGACTTAGCAGCCCTTGTTCAACAATTTCGGCTGGTGTGACGGGAGCGTCATGATCGCCTTGGATCGCTTTGGTGGTTGGCGTCAGGATGGTTCTGGGAAGTTTCTGGTTTTTGACCAGGCCATCGGGGAAGGTGATCCCGTACATTTCGCGGATGCCCTTTTCATACATCGGCCAGATTGATGTGTTGGTTGACCCGGTCATGTAATCACGGACAACCATTTCAACGGGCAACATGTTCAGATTCTTACAAACCAGCACGTTGGGGTCCGGATATTCGATAACATGATTGGCGCAGATGTCGGCAGTGGCATCGAACCAGTAACGCGCCGTTTGTGTCAGCACTTCGCCTTTGCAGGGCACAGCCCCCATATTCCTGTCAAAAGCGCTCTGGCGGTCCGTCGCGACGATGATCATTCGACCATCGTTCAGGCTATAAGTGTCGCGAACTTTACCCTGATAATGATTGGGTAGTTCGGCAATGGTCGCGTCCGTCAAAACATTGCTTAACTGCGCGCGGAGGATTTCTGTATCGATCATTGTAGAATTTCCTGCATTGTCCGAAAGAGACTTTCTACTGATATCGGGTACCCTTCGCAATCGCTGATTAGTGTTCCTGCCCCTTAAGCACCGGGCGGTTTGAAGCTCGAAACTTTCTTCGGCCTTAGGTTCGGACTTCCAGAGGCCAGCCAAGCGCGAAGAGCGCGCCCGGCGACCGAGGGGCTGGAGAAATGCTCGGTTAAGACCTTTTAACCGAGGTCGGTGCCATCAACTTGCTGCGCTTGTCCATGGCGGTGTAATATGGAGCATAGGTCGGACGGTCGATATAGCGGCCAACGCCCCGCTCGGTCTTCAATTCACCATTTTCCCATACCACCTTGCCTTGCGAGATGGTCTTTTCAGCAATTCCTGTCACCGTCATGCCTTCAAATATATTGAAGTCGATGTTCTGATGATGGGTTTTGGCTGAAATCGTGCGGCTGCCATTGGGGTCCCACAGCACGATATCTGCGTCGGCACCTACGCTGACAGAACCCTTGCGCGGGAAAATATTGAAGATCTTGGCGGCATTGGTCGAGGTCACGGCGACGAACTCGCTGGGCGTCAGGCGACCCGTCACGACCCCCTGATCCCACATCACCGACATACGGTCTTCGACGCCACCGGTGCCGTTGGGGATCAGGCTGAAATTGTCCTTTCCTGCGGCCTTTTGTGGCGCGCAAAAGCAGCAATGATCGGTCGCTGTGGTTTGCAAATTGCCCGACTGCAAACCACGCCACAGCGCTTCTTGATGTTGTTTGGAGCGGAATGGTGGGCTCATGACATGGGCGGCGGCAAATTCGAAATCCTTGTTCCAGTAGACGCTATCATCGACTACCAGATGTCCGGCCAGAACCTCGCCATATACCCTTTGACCTTCAAGTCTGGCCCGGGTGATCGCTTCTAAGGATTCCTGGCAGCTGTTGTGTACGACATACAAGGGAACATTAAGTACCTGGGCGATGCGGATCGCCCGGTTGGCGGCTTCGCCTTCGACTTCTGGCGGCCTGGATTGCGGGTGGCCTTCAGGACCGGTAATGCCCTGCTTTAGAAGTTCCTGTTGAAGATGGAAAACCAGTTCGCCGTTTTCGGCATGTACCGTACAAATGGCTCCCAGTTCACGGGCCCGGGTGAAACTGTTCACCAGAATTTCATCATCGGCCATGATGGCGCCCTTATAGGCCATGAAATGTTTGAAGCTGTTGACGCCATGATCGCGGGTAAGGATTTCCATGTCGCGGTGAACCGTTTCATCCCACCATGTAATGGCGACATGGAAGGAATAATCCGTTGCGGATTTTTCTGACCATTCGCGCCATTGGTTCCAGGCTTCCATGATCGGTTGCTGGGGGCCGGGAATGACAAAATCAATGATCATTGTCGTACCACCAGCGGCACCGGCGGATGTGCCGGTAAAGAAATCTTCGCTGGCAACCGTTCCCATGAAGGGCAGTTCCATGTGGGTGTGTGGATCGATACCGCCCGGCATGACAAGAAGGCCATCTGCGTCTATCACCCGGGCACCGGACGGAGCATCGAGATTTTCGCCCACAGAGACAATCTTGCCGTCTTCACAATAAACGTCGGCGCGCATTTCGCCTTCTGCGTTTACGACCGTTCCGCCTCGGATCAAAATGGACATGACCACCCCTTTGTATTGGAAGTTACGTGAGCTGGTATGTTGCCGAATTTTAGAAAATTTGTCCAGACGGTCAGGTTTATTTGCGGTGTTTTTTTGTGTCGCTTCTGGAATTGTGTATATGGGTGTAATCTGCCATCTGCCTGATGACGACCTTTTGATGAGATACCATGGATATTGATTTCATTTTTGATGCTGCCTGTCCCTGGAGTTACATCGGGAAACAGAGATTGGACCAGGCGATCGCGGCAAGGCCGGCCGTTATGGCACGAATAAAGTGGGTGCCGTTCTTGCTAAACCCGGAGATACCCGCAAATGGGTCAGACCGGCATTCCTTCCTGTTCAACAAGTTCGGCAGCGAAGCCAGGATAAGCCGTATGCATGACTCCCTGGCCGTCGCCGGGAAATCTGCCGATATCGTGTTCAATTTTGACCTTATTGACAAAATTCCCAACACGGTCGCTGCCCATCGTTTTATTCAAATGGCCAACCTTGCCGAAAAAGGAAATGCCGCAGCCGATCTGATCTTCAAAAGCTATTTTACCTATGGTGCAGACATCGGCGACCCGAGTGTCCTACTCGATTTTTCTGAACAAATCGGCCTCGACCCCGGAAATATTGCGCAGCGGCTGGCATCGGACGAATTCCATGATCTGGTTTACAGCGAGAGCGCACGCGCCCATCGTCTTGGAATTAACGGTGTGCCATCGTTTGCGTGTAACGGCTCGATGATCATTTCAGGTGCGCAAGTGAGCAAAATCCTGACTCGGGTGATCGACGCCGCCTTCGCCGAACTGAAAATCAGCGAGACCCAGTCTTCTTTTCGTTAACCAGCCGCTGCTATGGCAGCCAATTCCTTTAACAAATGGCGAACTCCGGCCAACCTTGACGCCGGATCGTCCCATCCGCGCATGAATACCAGTTTTTGGTCCGGGCGCAGCTTGGCTGTTCCCGTTTGGGCTGTGATAAACTGAACCAGCCCGGCGGGATTGACGAAGTCATCGTTATGGAAGGAAATGACGGCACCTTTTGGCCCTGCATCCACCTTACCGACGCCTGCTGCCTTGCTGAGTTGTTTGACGGCGACAATTTCTAGCAGATTTTCAACTTCCACCGGAAGGCTGCCAAAACGGTCGATCAGTTCGGCGGCAAAAGCTTCTATTTCTGCATTGTTTGTTAAACTCGACAGGCGACGATAGAGTTCCATCCTGACATTCAGGTCGGCGATGTAATGCTCGGGTATCAAGACGGCCATTCCAATACCGATTTGCGGGCTCCATTCTTCGTCGACGCCAGGGCCGCTATCCAGTCCGCGAGCCTCTGCGACGGCTTCTTCCAGCATTTGCTGATAAAGCTCGATGCCGACCTCGCGAATATGACCCGATTGCTCATCACCCAGCAGGTTCCCTGCCCCGCGGATATCAAGGTCATGGCTGGCCAGGGAAAACCCGGCACCAAGATTGTCCAGGGTCTGCATAACTTCCAGTCGTTTTTCCGCAGCCTGAGTCAATTTTTTGCGTTCCGGCAGGGTCAGGTATGCATAGGCACGAATTTTTGACCGCCCGACACGCCCGCGAAGCTGATACAATTGGGACAAGCCGAACATATCGGCGCGATGAATGATCATGGTGTTGACGTCGGGCATATCGATACCCGATTCGATGATATTGGTCGACAGCAGGATGTCGATATTACCTTCGTAAAAGGCACCGATGGCATCTTCAAGCTCATTTGGCGACATGCGGCCATGGGCGATAATGAACGAGGCTTCGGGTACAAGTTTTTTCAGTCGGGCGGCGACGGTATCGATATCCTTGATACGCGGGCAAACATAAAACGTCTGGCCGCCGCGAAAGCGTTCACGCAGGATGGCTTCGCGAATAACCACCGGGTCGAAGGGTAAAATGAAGGTGCGAACCGCCAACCGGTCGACCGGCGGCGTGGCGATGATGCTCATTTCGCGTACGCCGCTCAAGGCCAGTTGCAGGGTTCGGGGGATCGGCGTCGCCGTTAGTGTCACCACGTGCACATCGGATTTTATTTTTTTAAGTTTTTCCTTGTGGGCAACACCGAAGTGCTGTTCTTCGTCGACGATCAACAATCCCAAGTCTTTGAAGCCCACATCCTTTGCCAGCAACGCATGAGTGCCGATGACGATATCGACGATGCCGGACTTCATGCCTTCTTTGATCGTTTTGACGTGTTTGGCGGTGACCAGTCGGGATATTTGTTCGATCTTGATGGGCAGGTCAGAAAAACGATCCTGGAAGTTTTGAAAATGCTGCCGGCACAGCAATGTCGTCGGAACGACAATAGCGACCTGTTTGCCTGACATCACCGAAACGAATGCGGCCCGCAATGCTACTTCCGTTTTGCCAAAACCGACATCACCGCAAATAAGCCGGTCGGCAGATTGCCCGCTGGCCAGATCGCCCAGCACATCTTCGATGGCCGAGCGCTGATCGTCGGTTTCTTCATACGGAAAGCGGGCGCAGAATTCATCGTAGGCGCCATCGGTGGAAACAATTTTCGTCGCCTTCCTAAGTTTCCTGGCCGCCGCCACCTTAATCAGTTCATCGGCCATGCCGGCGATGCGTTCCTTCATACGCGCCTTGCGTGCCTGCCAGGCGGCACCCCCCAGACGATCGAGTTGAACCCCTGCCATTTCTGACCCATAGCGGGAAATCAGCTCGATGTTTTCAACAGGAAGGAACAGCTTGTCCCCGCCGTCATAGATCAGGCGCAGGCAATCATGGGGGGCACCGCCCACATCGATGGCTTCCAGCCCGTCATAACGAGCGATGCCATGGTCCACATGGACAACCAAATCGCCTTCCCGCAGCGACGATGCCTCGGCGATAAAGTTTTCAGGCCTGATTTTTCTTTTCGCGGCATGGCTCAGGCGCTGTCCCAGAATATCCTGTTCACTGATTACGATCAGGTGTTCTGATACGAATCCCCGCTCGATTTCAAGAACACCCAGGGCCGTAATGCCGGTATCCAGGTTTTCCAGATCATGCTGGTTTGTAATGGCGGCCAACCCCAAAAAACCGTGCTCGCGCATGACATGTTCAAGGCGTTCCATGGAACCTTGCGACATGGCAGCGATCAGGACTTTTTTTCCTGCCTTCTGGCAGTTGTCTATATGGTCGGCGACGGCATCAAATACATTTGTGTCCGGTGCCATTCGTGCGTCGGTGAATTCCCTTCCCGGTTTTCCACCAAGATCGAACCTGTGATCCCCTTCCGCACTGCTATCTTCGGGAATCGCAAAGGGTGAAAATTGCGCGACCGCGCGCCCCGACAGGATTCTGTCCCATTGATCGTCGCCCAAAAACATTTGGTCGGGTTTGACCGGCAGGTAAGGGACGCTTTCCTTGGCGGTGCCCGAAGATACGTTCAATCGCGCCGCATAATATTCGCCAATCAGGTCAAGCCTGGCATCCATCGCCTGGCGCCATTGGTAATCCAGGATCACCGGGCCTTCGGGCAGGTAATCAAACAGGGTTTCCAGCTTTTCATGAAACAACGGTAGCCAGTGTTCCATTCCGATATAGCGCTGTCCCGATGTAACGGCCTGATAAAGAGTGTCTTCACCGCTGATGGCACCGAAGGCCGCACGGTAACCGGTCCGGAATCGCTCTTGCGCCTTTTCATCAAGAGATACTTCATTGACCGGCCTTAAGGACAGGCGTTCAATTTTTCCGGTTGTCCGTTGATCCATGCAATCGAAGGTGCGAATGGCATCAAGGTCATCGCCGAAAAAATCAAGCCGAACGGCTTGGGTGGAACCGGACGGAAAAATATCAATGATCCCTCCTCTGATGGCGAATTCACCAGCTTCCATGACGGTTTCTGCCCGACCATACCCATTGGCGATGAGGAAATCGACGAGCGTCCCCTGGGGCACGTTGTCGCCCACATTTACGTGTAAGGAAGCGTTTCTAAATACCGACCGGGGCGGTACGCGCTGCAACAAGGCAGACACGGTAGTTAATACCAGGCGGCACCCGGTTCGGGGTTCTAGCAAACGGGTCAGGGTGTCAATCCGGTTGCCCAATATTTCGGTGTTGGGCGACGCACGGTCATAGGGCAGGCAGTCCCAGGCGGGGAATTCAAGCGTTTCAATGTTGGGGGCAAAAAATGCCAGCGCTTGGGACAAACGATCAAGATGAACATCATCCCGGGCCACGAACAAAGCCTGCCCGTGATTATCTGCTAGCTGCGCCAGGACGATTGCATCGTATCCGCCGGGAGTGCTGCCTATGGGGGTGTTTTGTCTGGGAGATAATTTTATTTCTTTTATATTCAACAGCTTGCTACAGGTTGTTTATGGATTTAATCATATTGAAGATGTCTGTGTTGAAACCTTCAGGTGGGGTTTCTTTGCCGGTTAACCAATTGAGAATATCAATATCGCTTTGTTCCATCAGGAACTCGAACTTGGCTAGCTGTTCATTATTGAGATCTTCGATGTAATGATCGGCGAAACGTCCCAGAAGGAGATCATTTTCCTTCATGCCACAATGATGTGATCTAAATAGCAGGCGTTTACGCACAGGGTCCAAGGCGGGTCTCCAAAAGGCTTGCCACAAAATGCGGCGCGCATAGGATATAGTCTGTTCGCTTTAGAATGTCAGCATCATTGAAACAAAGAACACGTCAGATATGCGCCCTGAAATCCTGAACGCCGCTTTTTTACCGATCACCGACCTTAAGGGGATCGGGCCAAGGATTGCCAAAGGCATAGAAACTCTTGCCGGCACCCGCATTGTTGATCTTTTCTGGCATTTGCCAAGTGGCATAATCGACCGCCGCTACGCCCCGAACATAGCGCACGCCATTCCGGATCGAATCGCGACGATCACCGTCACCATCGACCGTCACGCCAAACCTGCCAACAAGCGCCAGCCCTACAAGATTCTCTGTTCCGACGACAGCGGAAGTCTGGTTTTAGTGTTTTTTCACGCCCATGAGGACTACCTGCGAAAAAATTTGCCCGAAGGCGAAGTGCGGGTGATCAGCGGCAAGGTCGAAAAATTCGGAAATGAAATCCAGATCACCCACCCCGACCATATCGGGACGCTGGATCAATTGGATCAGATGATGTCGGTCGAACCGGTCTATCCATTGAGTGCCGGGATATCGCAAAAAATACTGGCTAAGGCTATTCGAGGAGGATTGGAAAAGGCGCCTGTACTGGAAGAATGGCAGGACCCGGCCTACCTTAAAGCCAAAGGATGGGATGATTGGCGAACGTCGCTGGTTTGTGCCCACGGCCCTGAATCTCTCGATGACCTGGAACCTGCCGCCAACGCGCGACAACGACTGGCCTATGACGAATTGCTGGCCAACCAACTGGCGTTGTCGTTGATGCGCCTGCACATGCATGTGGCTGCGGGGCGCGGCATACGAGGGGATGGATCATTGTGCGTCAAGGTCCGCGATGCCCTGCCCTTCTCCCTGACGGCGTCGCAGGAACTGTCGGTCAAAGACATTTCAGACGATATGGGGTCGGATAACCGCATGTTACGGCTTTTGCAAGGCGATGTCGGCAGTGGCAAGACCGTTGTCGCTTTGCTTGCCATGCTGGGCGCGGTTGAGGCGGGGACGCAAAGTGTCATGATGGCGCCGACCGATATCCTTGCCCGGCAACACTTAAAATCCATCGAACCCCTGGCGCGGGCGGCAGGAATCGAAATTGCATTGCTGACCGGACGCGACAAGGGAAAGGCACGTCAGAAAAAACTGGATGGCCTGGCAAATGGCGACATTCATTTAGCCGTTGGCACCCACGCGTTGTTTCAGGACGATGTCGTGTTTCACGACCTGGGACTCGCGGTGATTGACGAGCAACATCGTTTTGGCGTTCACCAGCGCTTGACGCTCGCATCCAAGGGCAAGGCCGTCAATGTACTTGTCATGACGGCGACACCGATTCCCCGGACGCTGATGCTGACCGCCTATGGCGATATGGATGTTTCGCGCCTGACCGAAAAACCGGCCGGTCGCAAACCGATCGACACCCGCACCATTCCGTTGCAACGGCTTGATGAAGTGATTGGTGCCATCAAGCGTGGCATCGCTGAACAGGCTCGTGTGTATTGGGTTTGTCCGTTGGTCGAAGAATCCGAAACCCTGGACGTTGCCGCAGTCGAAGTGCGTCACCGGGAACTGTCTATGGTTTTGGGTGAAAGCCGTGTCGGGCTTGTCCATGGACGCATGAAGGGGGCGGAAAAAGATAGCGTCATGGCCGCCTTCGCCGCCGGTGAAATCGATGTCCTGGTGGCGACCACGGTGATTGAAGTCGGGGTCGAC
>Ga0316204_10007926_pt1 | contig 15164 bp, 13 predicted proteins | sample 6monrhotite_MG_2_FD_205661 | JGI IMG/M metagenome (GOLD analysis project Ga0316204, IMG submission 205661) | Microbial mat bacterial communities from mineral coupon in-situ incubated in ocean water Damariscotta River, Maine, United States -... | ecosystem: Environmental > Aquatic > Marine >...
GATGGCCAGACCGGCAGCACCCAGGACGGCAATCAGGCTGGTTGTTTCGATGCCAAAGCGATTAAGGACGGCGACACCGACCAGCACCAGCACCAGATAACGTCCGGCATTGGAGAAAAAACTGACCAGCATGGCGTCAACGCGCTTGCTCCGGCTCAGCGCCTTCTGGATGACAGTTTCAACTTTTCCGGCGACCCAGACGCCGATAATCAGAATGACAATAGCAGCGACAACATCCAGACCGTACTCGGTCAGGCTTTGTTGGGCGTCGCGCCAGACCTGCTGGATCAAGGCGGCCGTTTCCCGGGTTGTTTCTTCCATGTTGCGTCCCCTGCAAAATCAGTAATGGATCAAAATATAGCTGCAATGCTGTCAGTCTCAAGAGGGCGAGGTCAGACAGGCCTGAACTAATTTGCCCTGCGCAGTAGCGTGCTCTGGTAATTGCCGCTTAAACTGCCGCCTCAGATTCCACGGAGTACCCCAATGAAAGTCGTGCAATATGCTGAACGTGGCAACCCGGTTGAGGTTGTCCAGGTTCTGGAAACAGACGCCCCGGTCGCCGGACCAGGCGAGGTCGTCATTGACGTCGAAGCCAGTCCGATCAACCCGTCGGATGTGCTGACCATTACCGGTGACTACGGTATCTTGCCCGAAATGCCTGCTTACTGTGGCAATGAAGGCGTTGGTCGTATTGCCTCAATGGGTGAGGGTGTTGAAGACCTTCTTGTCGGTGTGCGGGTTTTCCTGCCGGTTGGCGTTGGCACGTGGCGCCAGCAGATCAAGGCCAAAGCCATTGATCTTGTCCCTGTGCCGCCGGGGACAGACCCGTTGCAGATGTCCATGCTGACGATCAATCCGCCGACAGCTTATTTGATGTTGCGCGATTTTGTCCGTCTTAACCCGGGGGACTGGGTGATCCAGAACGCCGCGAACTCGGGCGTCGGACGTTATGTTATTCAACTGGCCGCCGCCCAGGGGGCCAAAAGTATCAACATCGTACGCCGTCCCGAACTGGTAGATGAACTGAAGGCAATGGGCGCGGAAGCGGTTATTGTTGAAGGGCCGGGCATGGCGAAGGCCGTGCGGGAAATTACCGGTGGTGAGCCTTTGAAACTGGGCCTGGACGCCATTGGCGGTGACGCTACGCTGGCGCTGGGTGATTGTCTGACCAGCGATGGTGTGGTGGTTAATTATGGTCTGTTGTCGGGCGAGCCCTGCAAGCTGTCATCCGCCGCGACCATTTTCCACGACGTCAGTTTACGCGGCTTTTGGCTGGCCCGCTGGTTCCGCACTGCACCCATCGGCGAGCGTATGTCTGTGATGACGGAAATTGGTGGACGTCTGGCAACAGGTGAATTGTCTGCAGCCATCGACAGTACCTATGATCTTGATCACATCGGCGACGCCCTGGCCCGTGCCATGGAAGGCGGGCGCGACGGCAAGGTTCTGATCACCCCCAATGGCCCCGTGGAATAGCAGGATAGAAAACATGAGCAATGATAATTCAACCGGCCAGGGCCGGGTCTCCGGCAAGGTTGCGCTGATCACAGGTGGCGCCTCGGGACTGGGAGAGGCTGCGGCGCTGTTGCTGGCCCGGAACGGTGCCTCGATTGCCGTGACCGATATGAACCTTGAAGGCGCGCAGGCCGTAGCCGACGAGATCAACGGGGTCTGCGGCGAAGGCCGGGCGATTGCCGTGTCCCTGAATGTTACAGAAGAAGACCAGTGGATTGCCGCTATCGATCAAACGGTGGATGCATTTGGCTATCTGGATATCCTGCTGAACAGCGCTGGTGTCGGCACCATGAACGATATCGAAACAGCAACGCTGGAAGAGTTCCGTTTTGTGAACGCCGTCAATCTTGATGGAACGTTCCTTGGCTGCAAACACGGGATTGCCGCCATGAAAAAATCCTCGCGGGAACGCGGCGGCTCGATCATCAATATCTCATCGGTTTCCGGTCTTATCGGTGGCCATAACATGGCTGCCTACAATGCCTCCAAGGGCGGGGTGCGTTTGCTGAGCAAGTCTGTGGCCCTGCACTGCGCCCGCCAGGGCTACAACATTCGGTGTAATTCAGTGCATCCGACTTTCATCGATACACCTATGGTCCGGTCCATGTACGAAAATGCACCTGAGCCGGAGGTGGTGAAGAAAAAGCTGATCCGTCAGGTGCCGATCGGGCGATTGGGTGTGGCAGATGACGTGGCCCAGGGCATTTTGTATCTGGCTTCGGACGAGTCATCATTTATGACCGGATCTGAATTTGTTCTCGATGGCGGAATTACCGCGCAGTAGGATAAACCACCGACCTTGCTGGTGGGAATGCCTTCATTGTTCCGATACGATCGAGAGCTTGTTGCGGCGTTCTTCCAGCCAGACCCGAACGCGTTCGTCCAGGTTTGGCAGGGCCTTCAGTTTGTGCACGGCAAGGCCTATGTCGTTTGCCTTGCAGGCTGCGAATACTTCCTGGCCCAGTTCTGCCAGGCCAACAAATCCCATGTTGCCGCAGGTTCCCTTCAGGTCATGGGCTTCGCGCTTCAGCGCTTCGGTATCGCCGGTGGCGACAGTTTGCAGGATGCGTTCCATCCGCGCGTCATGATCCTTTGAAAAAGCATCAATCAGTTCAAGCAATTGATGGGGACCAAGGACCGCCGATAACTGGTCGATGACGGTTGCATCAATTTCATGGGCCACCGGAGGTTCGGGTACGGCCACCATTGTGCTGCCGCCTGGTCCTGTCACGGCCTGCAGACAATCACCCAACTGGTTCGGGTCGATGGGTTTGCCCAGAAAATCGTTCATGCCGACTTCACGGCATTGTTCGACATCCTCGGCTGTGGTGCTGGCGGTCAGGGCAATAATCGGGGTCGCAGCCTTGTCATCATCCAGCGAGCGGATTTCCGTTGTCGCTTCAAGTCCGTTTTTGTGCGGCATAAAGACGTCCATCAGGACAACGTCAAAGTCCCCCTCCCGGACTTTTTTTACGGCTTCGACGCCATCGTTGGCCAGTTCCGCCTTGTGGCCCAGTTTACTGAGCAAGGCCAGAATAAGTTTCTGGTTGACTGGATTGTCTTCGGCAACAAGAACATTCAGGTATCGTCGGCCATGTTCCGCGGCCAGATGTTTTGTCAGCCAGGGGGTTTCATGGCTGCCTTTGCTGGCGGCAAGTTCGCTTAGTATCCGATACAGAATGGGTCGTTCCGCAGGCTTGGTAATGTAGGCAGAAAATCCGGCCTCTTTCATCTGCGCCGCTTCACCCCTGATGCCGCTGGACGTTGCCAGTATCAGATGGGTGCCCGCCGTGTCCGGATCGTCGTGGATCGCCCGGGCGAACTCAACAGGGTCGGTGCTGCCGCTGTTGACTTCCAGCAGGGCAAAATCGAACGGCGATCCGGTATGGGTTGCCTGGCGTATGTGGTTGAGGGCATCGTGGACCGACGCAGTGACTTCAACCGCCATGTTCCAGTCTTCGAACAGGGACTGGAATTGTTTGCGGTCACGGTCTTCTGAACTGATCACACAGATATGCAGCCCGGCAATATCACTGGAGATCGCCGAGGCAACCGGCGTGTCCGGTGCAATTTCCAACGGCAGTTCAAACCAGAAAGTACTGCCTGGACCTTTGTTGTTGGTGACTCCGATTTTGCCGTTCATCAGGCTGATCAGGCTACGACAGATAGCCAGGCCCAGCCCGGTCCCGCCGTAATGCCTGCTGACGGACGTATCCGCCTGGGAGAATTTTTCGAATAACGAGTCGATCTTGTCCTCCGGCACACCAATGCCGGTATCCACAACTTCGACTCTGATCCGGGCGATGCCGGATTCCTGTCCCAGAACATGGGTGCGCAGTATGATGGTGCCGCTGTCGGTAAACTTGATGGCGTTGCCAATAAGGTTCAGGCTGACCTGGCGCAGACGACCAGGGTCTCCCATCAGGACATGCGGCAGGTCCGGCGTGGTATCTGTTTCAAGTTCAAGGTTTTTCGCATGGGCCCGCGGAGCCAGCAAACGGCAGGCGCCTTCAAAAACCGCTTGCAGGTCAAACTCGATGACTTCAAGTTCCAGCCGACCGGCTTCGAATTTGGAGAAATCCAGAATGTCGTTGATGATGGTCAGCAGCGATTCACCGGATTCCTTGACGATCTGTGCGTAGTCCCGCTGGGTGCTGTCCAGAGGGGTGTCGAGCAACAGACCGGCCATGCCCAGAATGCCGTTCATGGGTGTGCGGATTTCGTGGCTCATGGTGGCCAGGAAATCTGATTTGGCCCGATTGGCTTCACGGGCTTCATCCCGCGCTTCGGTGATGGCGCGGCGCAGCCGCCGGGGTTCGGTAATATCGCGGATCAGGCCGGTCAGGTAAGGGGTCGAATCCGATTCAACGACAGAAAAGCCAAGGGCGAAAAACCGTTCCTCGCCGTCCGGCGTGGAAATGCGGAAGGTATCTACGGCCCCGACGGTGTCCTCGACTTCACCCGAGGCAAAGGCCCGCAGCGTATATTCCAGAAACTCACGGTCTTCTTCGTCGACCAGTTCAAAAAAATCTTTTGACTCGATTTCCGGGCCCAGATACATGCGCTGGATCTGCAGCCAGAAGCGTTCGCCTATGACCATCTTGTCGGTATACAGATTCCAGTCCCAGAAAGCCTGGTCGGCGGCCTGCATGGCGTAGGTATGACGATCCGAATCACTTTTGGCAGAGTCCGCCAACTGGGCCAGATTGGTAATGTCGTAATAGGTCAGCAGCATGTTGTCGCTGGGCAGAAAAACGCATCGCCGTTCCAGAATGCGGCCATCTGAACAGCGAATTTCGATCGCCGAATTGACCTCTGTCCTGAGAGCATCCATGCCGCCTTCAGGACAGATTCCCTCGCAGTCAGGGTTTTTGCGCAGATTCAGGACCGTTTCATCGGCGCTGATCCGGGCCTGATCCAGGTTCCACATTTGACGGAAAGTTGCGTTGGCGTGCCGAACCCGTAACTGTGAATCCAGCATCAGGGTGCCGTAGCTGGCATTATTCAATACCGCATTCATTTCCTCGACCAGCTTGCGGCTGTGCTGGCGAATGCTTTCTTCCTGCTCGATATTCCGGATGACACAGAGAAAGACCTGGCCGCCGGCATAATCGATTTCGTCTATACAGAAACTGGCCGTAAAGGTTTGCCCGTCGCGGTGCTGGCACTGGACCAGGCGGTCCACGCCGATGCTGTCTGGGGCGCCTTCACGGATGTGGGTTGTGATCAGATTTTCGTGATCATGTGCGGCTGCATCAGACAACAGAATATTGATCTTTTTGCCGAGCAAATCCTCTTTGCCCCAGCCGAAAATTTCCGTCACCTTCCCGGTGACAGACAGAACGATATTGTTCTGGTCAATCAGAACAGCACCGGTTTCGGCAGTATCGGTAATATTTTTCGTCTGGTTCACGCCAGTCTAACCCTTGAACAACAACACGTTGCGGAGGGTAACTTGTCGAATACCACATCCCCCCAAAACAAGAATAGTGACCATCCCGGATGCCGTAAACCGTCTGAGTGCATGATTATTTAAGGTCAGTTCACTTGCCTCCAGCAGGCCTCCGCCCTAGGTTTTGCGTCATGACTGGAAAAATACTGTTGGTCGTCCACCAGGAGGCCTCGAATCCGGGACGCGTGGCGCGGCAGCTGCGGGAACTGGGATATGATCTTGATATCCGGCGTCCTTCGGGCGGCGATCCCTTGCCTGCGAACATGGATGACCATGAAGGCGCCGTTATTTTTGGCGGTCCGGCCAGTGCCAATGATGATCATCTGGACTTTATCCGGGCTGAAATTGACTGGATTGAAATCGCGCTGGCTTCCGGCAAACCTTATCTCGGGATTTGTCTGGGCGCACAGATGATGGTGCGCACACTGGGCGGGCGGGTTGATCTGCATCCTGAAAAACAGGTGGAGATTGGCTATCACCCGATCAAGCCGTCAAAGGCGGGCTGCGACATATTTGAAAAACCCATGTGCGTTTACCAGTGGCACAAGGAAGGCTTTAATATTCCAGACGGTGCCGAATTGCTGGCCTGCGGTGATCGCTTTGACAACCAGGCTTTCAGATATGGCGAAAACGCCTATGGCCTTCAGTTTCACCCTGAAGTGACCACTGCGATCATGAACAGGTGGCTGACTAACGCAGCTCATATGCTTGAGTTTCCCGGTGCCCAGGGCCATGCGGACCAGGTCAGAGCCCGGCGGCGACACGACAGCGAAACAATCCGCTGGTTGCGCAATTTTCTGGACATCTGGCTGGGAAGCAGCAAAGCCGCGTAAACCCGAAGATCAGTTCGATCGGGTTCTGGTAACCTCATCAAGCAGTACGGTTGCGACGCCCTTGCCCAGGATTTTGTCGGTCAGGCGTTGCAAGGTGGCCAGAACGGAATCCAGCTGCATGACCCCGGTTGATGCGGCGGAGCTGCCATAACGGTACATATAATTCAGATAGGCGTCATTCAGCTTCGGGATGCGCTGGCGAACTTTTTCGTCGATACCTTTTTTCAGCATATAAAGCTTCAGCACAATTGTGATTTTGCCCTTGATGGAGCGGTCGTCCAGGACCGGGGAGACCAGTGGCTCCAGATTGACAAAGACGTGTTTGCCGACGGGTTTTTTATCACCACCTTCTTCAGTCGTTTCCTCACCTTCTTCTGCTTCCGGGGTGTCAGACTGTGCAATTGCCAGTGGTGACCACAACAGCAGGCTGGCACCCAGCAGTATTACCAGTGCCGGGACACGTAAAACGGACCAGAAATCCGGCCCTGTATCCTTGTGAGGAAATTCCTGCTGCTGAATGGTCATATTTGTTTCTGTATTTGCCATCTGGCCGTGTTTAATAAATGCAGGCGTATTATTAACATGATGCCTGGCCAAGGCCAAATCCCTGTCGGCAAGTGCTTCAGAGTTGATATCCAGGCATAAACACCCCAGTTCACTCTATATCACCGTGTTCAACAGAAAGAATAGTTGTGATCTCGTCCATCCTGTCGAATTCGATCTCTGGCCTGCGTGCAGCGGGTAGCCGAATTCTGAATTCGGCGGAAAATATATCGAACGCAAACAGCACCGGCCGCACCGGCGCTGACGGAGAAGTCAGCGGTACCTTTCGTCCGCAGCGGGTTCAGCAAACTTCGGTCGCAGGTGGTGGCGTCGAGACACGGCGTGTGCCCGTAACACCGGCAACAGTGTCCGTTTATGCGCCGGATACCTCTACCGCCGGTGCAGATGGTATGGTGGCGCTGCCCAATGTTTCGCTGGAAACAGAAGCTGTCCACCTGGTTCAGGCGGAGACGGCCTACCGGGCAAATCTGAAGGTCATCGAAACCGCGGATGAAATGCTTGGTGTCCTGCTCGACAGGGACTCCTGACCTCCACCTCAGGATTTGTCGATCGACAAGTTTGCATTCAGCTTTCCCTGGCTTATCATTGTTGCCTTTCCCCGGGTCGCGTCCGCACCGATTTCCAATGGAGCAATATATGTCATCTCAGCTGGGTACACGTGAAGAACTGCCAAAGGCCTATCTGGACGAACTGGAAGCCATGGCCGTCACCCCTCTGTGGCCCAGCCTGCGCCAGGTTTTGCCGTACAATCAGCCGATCCGTGAAACCCGCCCATTTAAATGGAGCTACCGGGATGTGCGCCCCTATCTGATGCAGGCCGGCGAACTGACGCCGATGGAAAAAGCCGAGCGCCGGGTGCTGGTGCTGGCCAATCCCGGCCTGGGCATAGAAACCATGCGGGCGACGCCATCGATCTATGTCGGGCTGCAACTGATTTTGCCCGGCGAAACAGCCCCCTGCCACCGACACACACCGACAGCGGTGCGATTTGTCGTTGAAGGCAATGGCGGATACACGGTCGTGGAAGGTGAAAAACTGCCCATGGAAAAGGGTGATCTGATCCTGACGCCGTCGGGAATGTGGCATGACCATGGCCATGAAGGTGACGGACCGGTGGTCTGGCTGGATGCCCTGGACCTGCCGACGGTGAGTTACCTGGAAGCTTCTTATTGCATCGAAGGGGAAGTCACGCCGCCGGGTAATCAGCCGGATTCATCCCAAACCCGGTATCGGCGGGCGGGTCTGGTCCCGTTTCAAAGTCTGGGCCAGAAACAGAGCCGTTATCCGTTGTGCCGCTATCCGTGGACAGAAGTGCGATCCGCCCTGACCGATCTTGGGGCCCATACAAACCCTGGTGAAATTGTCCAGCTGGCCTATGTCAATCCGGAGACCGGCGAGGAATGCCTGCCCATTCTCGGGTTTTCTGCACAAATGTTGCGCCCCGGGGAAGAAGTCGAACCTGTCAGCCGGTCAGCTTCTTCGGTCATGCATGTTATTGAAGGGGAAGGTCAATCCGAGATTGATGGCGAGACCTTGTCCTGGGAAGAAAGTGATACAATTACCATCCCGACACATGCCAGGGTGCGACACAAAAACAGGTCGACAAACAAGCCCGCTTTCCTGTTTCATGTGGATGACGCCCCCTTGCATCGCAAGCTGGGTTTTTACGAAGAATTTCCCGCAAGCTGAATATCAGTTTGCCGAATAAGGTGTGGTTCAGGAGATTGAGTTGACGTCAGATACCGGGATTTGGACCGCAGCGGCGAAATCGAATGCCGCGGCCATGGTCATCAGTGATGCCGATGGGGCAATCGCCGAAGCCAATCAGGCCGCCCTGAATTTGTTTGGTCTTGAAGCTGTTGATATCAAGGGGCGCAGCCTTGATGAACTCTGCGCCCTTAAACCGGATTTTGAATGTATTTCCAGCCCGTTTGAACTCGATGGCCAGACCTGGCAATCCGTCTCCCTGCAGGATGTCGGTGTAAGCCGGGAAGCGGCGGAGCATCTTGCTGTTAAACTGAAGGTCGAGGCGCTGGGTGAACTGGCGGGCAATATCGCCCATGAATTCAACAATCACCTCAGCGGTGCCAGTGGCTTTGCCCAGATGGCGCTGATGAAGGCGGATGATGTGGACCGGGTTCGGGTCTGCCTTGAAGAGATTGTTGCGGCAACGGAAGCGGGAGCAGCGCAGACTGCCCGCATCATGGTCTTCGGGCGTCGTCAGTTCTATGAACCTGAGCCGACGACCGTGGGTCGACATGTTGCCGACAGCCGCGGCCTGATCGAATCTCTGATCAATCCGGATATTGAACTGGCCATGGACATTGAAGACGACGTCAGCAAATCCTTGCTGACGCCGGGGCAATTGGTTGAGGCGATCCTGGAACTGTGCGAAAACGCCGTGAATGCCATGGCCGGAACCGATGGCGGTCGCCTTGAGATCGGGCTGAAACGCCGGGAGATGGACAAACACGATCTGCGCACATTCTATGATGCTGTGCCGGGTCCATACCTTTGCCTCAGCGTGTCCGATACCGGCACCGGTATGACGGATGACACCCGCCAGCGCATGTTCGATCCACTTTATTCCACACAGGAAGTCGGAGAGGGCAACGGGCTGGGTATGGCACTGGTCTATTCCGTGTTTGCGCGATCCGGTGGTATGGTGGATGTGAAATCCAGGTTGGGTGAAGGAACAACAATCACAGTTTTATTGCCGGTCGTTGGTTAGCGGGGCAACATGTTTTTTCTGCTTCCCGCAAAAAGAATGAATACAGGTCAAGAATTCAGAGGCTGGTCGGTACAATGAATCTGGAAGATGCGCACGTTCTTGTCGTTGAAGACAATGCACAGACAACGAGAATGATCCGGATGATGCTGATGGACATGCAGATCGCCAACGTGTTGACAGCAGTGGACGGCGTTGAAGCGGAAGAAGTTCTCGAGTCCGGCGATGAACGCATCGACGTTATTCTGTGTGACTGGCGCATGCCACGCATGACCGGTATCCAGTTGCTCAAACGGGTTCGCGCCAAACACCCGCATCTGCCGTTCATGATGGTCACCGCAAATGCCGACGTGGAATCCATCAAGGCTGCAGCATCTCTCGGCGTCAGTGGTTATATCGCCAAACCTTTCTCTCCGGCGCAGCTGAAGAAAAAGCTGGTGGCCTTGCTGGACACACTTTAACCTGCCTTGTGTCGAGGGTTCGGTGGGAACCTGATATTCACAAGGGGGAAAGTTCCATGACTGTTGATCTGACTTATCTGGCCTGGTCCGCTGCCTTGAGCATTGTGATGTGGATGCCGCATGTAACCGCACGGGCGCTCGCCTGGGGGCCTTCTGTGGCTGCCGGTTACCCTGATGACCCGCCACCGGTCGCCAAGTGGATTACTCTGGCTGCCAAAGCGCATGCCAATATGGTGGAAAACCTGGCCCCGTTTGCCGCTCTGGTTCTGGTCGCCCATATCGGCGGTATGGCCAATGAAACCACCGCGCTGGGGGCAGCCCTGTTTTTCTGGGGCAAGCTGGCCCACGCGATCGTCCATACACTGGGCATTCCATGGATCCGGACGATGGCATTTCTGGTTGCCTGGATCGGTATGGTGATGATCTTCCTGCGGATTATCGGCTGGTTATAGAACAGGCCGGGCGGCTACCGGTCTGCTGCCGGTGGCCGCCCGCTGTTTTTCTAGCGCCCGAAGACAATTTGTTGAAGTCCCAGATAAGTAAGAACGGCACCCAGAACGACCGTGAAGATCATAAAGGACAGCAGCAAATAGCGCTGGACGTTGGCTTCGCGGGGAGACTTCATTCGTCGGATCCGGCTAAACAGATTTGACATATGGCGGCTGATTTCTTCCACCTTGTTCTGTTCGTTATGCTGCCACGACTGGTAGACCGCCAGTGTCAGGATAACGCCCATGGTGACCAGGATAACAGCCGCTGTTAGCTGGTTCGTGTAGGCCACGTTGGCCCCGACGTATTTGCCCAGCAGGATGATGGCGCCAAAAGCCAGCAGGGTTGAACCCAGTGTCCACCACTGCATGTGTTTGGCAAAACGCACCGTGTCGGTTGATTCTCTGTACAACAGACACAATTCGGCATGGGTTAGTTCATCAACCTCGGACGCGACAAGTTCGAAGTCCGGTTCTTTCTCCGGGGGTGCAGGCTTTTTGCTTTCTGCCATCAGACCGTATCCTTGAATTAATGAAGTTCATTTGAATTGTTGAAATCGGATCAAGCGGACAGATATCATTAGCATCACAAGGGTTTACTGTAGGTAAACAGACCTTTTTGTGAATTGTTGGTTCTGTCATGCTGAACACCCGACCCACCACGAACAAAAGGAAATTTCCTTGACCCGCAATCTCCTGATTGATGTCTCCCCGCTGGGCATGCCCTGGCAGACCCTGGACCCGTTTCTGTTTTGCGCTCATCACGATGATGCCTACCCTGCTGGCAATGACAGAATGGGCCCGCAGGCATCTTTGGCCGGTCGCGCAACAGGTCAGGATTTCAGCGGTCAGGACGGCTGGAGCATGTATCACGGCGACAAGGTGCCGGGTTTCCCCCAACATCCCCATCGCGGCTTTGAAACCGTAACCGTTGCCCGTAAGGGCTTTATTGATCACGCTGATTCAATGGGGGCGGCGGCCCGATTCGGGGAAGGGGACGTGCAGTGGATGACCGCAGGGCGCGGCATCGTTCATTCCGAAATGTTTCCCTTGCGCCGGCAGGACCAGGACAATCACACTGAACTTTTTCAGATCTGGCTGAACCTGCCAGCTCGCAGCAAGATGGTCACGCCTTACTTTTCCATGTTCTGGCGTGATCGTATTCCTGAACAGACAACAGCAGACACCCAGGGCAAAGAGACAACTGTCGTCAGCTATTGCGGGCCGTTACCTGACAACGGGACCGGGCAGGCATCGGCTGAGCCACCGGCCCCGCCACCGGATTCCTGGGCCGCTGATCCCGCCAACAAAGTTGTTATCCAGACCATCAGGATGGATGCCAATGCGGTCTGGAGCCTGCCAGCCACGGATGGCCGTTGCAGCCGAAGGCTGTTTTACTTCAATGGGCAGGGGATTGTCGCCTGTGATCGGGAGGTGCCTGCCGGTCAGGCCCTGACCCTGGTCGCCGATGCGGACATTGAGTTGAAAAACGGTCCCGAAACCAGTGAATTTCTGCTGCTTCAGGGTTTGCCTGTGGCCGAACCCGTCGTCCAATACGGCCCCTTTGTCATGAACAGTGAAGAGGAAATTCATCAGGCCTTCGCTGATTACAGAAAGACGGGGTTTGGCGGCTGGCCCTGGCCTGAAAATGACCCCACGCACCCCCGGGATGAAGGGCGCTTCGCCCGCCACCCGGATGGCCGACTGGAAAAGGCAAATGACGGATGAAGTTGCCCGGATAAGTAGATGACATGATATGTCTGAAATTATTGTTGACGGTACATGGGTTTGGAATGGATAATTAGATTATTCTAATATTGGAAATACCAATCAGAACTCCGTCGGTTTCAGGCGGTTAACGGGTTGATATATCAAGGAGACAACATGATGACAGGTAGATTTAAGGGGACTGTAATCCTCCTGGCACTGATTGGGCTAACAGCACTTTCCGGATCACCGGTCCGGGCCGCACAGGATGTTTACGTTCTGAATACCAGCACTGGTGCTCCCTATGCCAATGCGGACAGAACCGGGTTCCAGGATCAGGTCGTCGCCGAGGTTTTCCAACGTTTGGGGCTGAAGGGGCGTGTGGAAATATACAAGGCATCGGCTCGGGCATTGATCAATGCCAATAATAATGTCGATCAAGGTGTGGCCATGCGGGTCAAGGGGCTGGACAATAAGTTCCCCAATCTGGTTCGGGTAGAAGAGCGCCTGATCAGCAATGATTTTGTTGCCTATTCGAAAGACCCGGATATCAAAATCGTGGATTGGAACAGCCTTGAGCCCTATGTCGCGACTTATATTCATGGCTGGTTAATTTTTGAACGCAACCTGGTTGCCGGTCAGAGGAAACATGCCGTCAAACAACCTGACCAGATGTTTATCATGCTGGACAAGGGGCGTGTCGAGCTGGTGCTGTACGAACGCTGGCAGGGACTGCAACGCGCCCGGGATACCGGCGTCAAAGTGACGGTACACGAACCACCACTGGCGTCTGTTGATATGTATATGTATGTGCACAAGGACCACGCCCATCTGGCGCCGAAGATGGCGTCGACCTTGCGTGATATGAAGGCGGACGGCAGTTATCAGGCAATTGTTGATCGGACTCTCACGCCGCTGTTGCCGGTAAACTGAGTTACATAAATTATGCGCATCCCCTGGCATTCGAACCGGATCGCGATAAAGCTGATTGCGGCGTTGGTTATTTTCAGTTCGTTGATCACTTTGGCGACGACGGCGATTCAGCTTTATTCTGAATACGGTCGCGACACCGGCGTGATCAAGGAACGCTTCCAGCTGGTGGAACGCAGCTACCTTGACAGTATTGCGGAGAACGTCTGGGAGGCGGATGTAGAGCGTCTGCAACTGTTGACCCGGGGCATCATCGAATTTCCGGATTTTGAATATGCCATTGTCCGGGAGGCAGGTGGTGCAGAGATGGTGGCGGTGGGTTCACAGATGGATGAAGACGTTATTCGCCGCATTTATGCCTTGCGTTATTCGTTCCGGGGCTCTGATCTGACGATCGGTGAACTTGAGGTTGTTGCCAGTCTGCAGGGTGTTTATGACCGGATTCTTGAACGTGTCGGTCTGATTTTGATTTCCAATGCCATCAAAACCTTCCTCGTCGCCATGTTCATGTTTGCCATGGTGTACTGGTTGCTGACCCGGCACCTGGATGTCATGGCCCAGTTTGCCCGCCGGATCAATTTTTCCATGTCAGCTGAGCCCCTGGTTCTTGACCGGGGGTATCTCAGTGGCGGTCCTGATGAAGTTGACGAACTGACGACTTCTCTCAACGATATGCAGGAAAGATTATTTCTCACCTACCAGGAACGCCTGGAAGGCGAGCAAAAGATTCGTCTGTTGCTGGAATCAACCGGTGAAGCGATCTATGGCGTCGATACAAAAGGCCTTTGCACCTTCAGCAATCCGGCCTGCTGGAAATTGCTTGGTTTTGAAAATGAAGAAGCGTTGCTTGGCAAAAACGTTCATGACCTTGCCCATCACACGCTGGCGGATGGAAGCCACCATCCCTTTCAGGACTGCCGGATTAACCATGCCATCAGAAAAGGGGAAGGGGCCCATGCCGATGACGAAATATTCTGGCATATGGATGGGACTTCTTTCCCGGTTGAATACAGGTCGCATCCGATTATTCAGGACGGAAAACTGGTCGGGGCCGTAGTGACCTTCGTTGACATAACCGAGCGCAAACGGGTTGAGGAAAGCGCCCGGCTTTCAAAAGCCCGCATGGACGAAATTGTGGATATCGCCCCGGAAGCCGTGATCACCGTGGGCAATGACATGAGTATCCAGTTATTCAATAAAAGTGCTGAACGCATCTTCGGATATGAGGCTGCAGAGATTATGGGTCGGCCCATGGAAGTATTGATGCCGGAGCGTTTGCGCCAGGGGCATAAGGCTCACATTGACGGGTTTGACGGCTCGACCCAAACCTATCGTCTTATGGATATGCGAAACGAAATCGCTGGATTGCGAAAAGACGGTTCGGAATTTCCGGCCTCGGCCTCAGTTTCTAAGCTTATGGTCGGCGACGAAAAGCTTTTTACCGTGATGTTACGGGATATCACCGAACGCAAGCGTAGTGACAACGAACGCCAGAAGGCCCTGATCGAAGCGGAAATAGCCAACCGGGCCAAATCCGAGTTTCTGGCCAATATGAGCCACGAGTTGAGAACACCGCTGAACGCTATTATCGGGTTCGCCGATGTTCTGGAGAAAGGCCTGTACGGGAACATCAACGAGCGACAGACAGAAGGGATCAGTTATATCGGTCAGGCAGGGCGGCATCTGCTGGACCTCGTCAATGACATTCTGGATTTGTCAAAAATCGAGGCCGGGAAGTTCGATGTTTATGTTCAGGAGGTTGATACTGAACGGGCCATCGAAAGCACCCTGCGGCTGGTGTCCGAGCGGGCCAGAAAAGCAGGCGTCACGCTTGTTACCCAAATAGCAGATGATCTGCCGCCTTTGGTTGCGGACGAGCGTTTGTTGCGCCAGATGCTGGTGAACCTTCTTTCCAATGCTGTCAAATTCACCCCGGCAGACGGCGAGATCGTTGTTGCTCTTTTGACGTCGGACAAAGGTGAACTC
>Ga0316204_10007927_pt1 | contig 15162 bp, 13 predicted proteins | sample 6monrhotite_MG_2_FD_205661 | JGI IMG/M metagenome (GOLD analysis project Ga0316204, IMG submission 205661) | Microbial mat bacterial communities from mineral coupon in-situ incubated in ocean water Damariscotta River, Maine, United States -... | ecosystem: Environmental > Aquatic > Marine >...
TTGACCTCTTTTGATTTTACTGAATGAATATAGGCATCTAAACGATCAGCTTTCCAATTAGTTATCCGTAATTCATTGACATAACCATCTACCAATCCAGTTATTTCTCCAAAGTCAAATGTGCTAGTTATTTGTTGTAAATTAAGAAGTTGGAACTTAATATCACCAGCAACAACTGGGGCCACCCCAAATAAACGTTCAATGGAAAAATCACTTATCTGCATATCTCCATCAAAGACTTTTAAATCTAAAAAACCATCAAAAGTTATGCTTTGGCCTTTTTTGCTCATGCCAGGTATTTTTCCAGAAAGACTACCCGTCATAATAGGCCAGCCCATTTTTTCTGTTATTAATGCAATCGAAATAGGCGATAATTCTCCATCAAAATCAATGCTAACTTCAGGACTAAATATCTCTTGTAGTAATAAATTATTAATAATGATATTGCCATCAAAAACTGGTAAACGCGTATTTTTTTTTAATTTAACTTGTTGCCCTATTGATTCCAGAGTTAATTCAGATTTATTAAATGGCATGCCTGCTAATAACACACTATCCCACCGCATTAATGAAGTCTTCCATTCTCCTTGATCTTGCCAATCAATTTTTGCTGAGAAGTTATCAAGTAATATTTTTTTTGATGGTATTTGCATGTTTAAATCTTTAAAATTTAATGTTGCTTGCATGATTTTATTATTTTCTACTTTCAATCGCCCATGAGTCAAACCTGAAATCACTAAATCATCCACACCATTTATTTCAACGTAAGAAGAAAGGAAACCTCTATAAAATTTATTCAAGTCATCAATTTTAAAACTTATTAATGGATTATTGACAGTACCATTTGCCATCAATATATCAAAACTTATAGCCTCTAAAGTTGTTATTAAGAGATGTGCTTTTATTGGTTTGAAGAGAGTGTCAAGATTATTATTAGAAACTATTGAAATAGGGTAATCATCAAAGAAAATATAAATATCTTTAAATAAACCCTCACCTTTAATCAATTGATTATTAATTGACAAATCAAAATTATTTCCAATTTGTTTTAAATTCAAGCGACCTTCGTGAGTAGTATCTAATAAAATAAATTGTTCGTCTGAAGATTCCCAACTTAATTCTTCTAACAAATAGTCTATTCTAACTTGAAGTTCATCAAGAAACTTTAAATTAATTTCAGCACTAATTTTGCCACTATCCGGTATATATTCATCTATATCATATTTTAATAAAACGCCTAATTCATTTATTCCAAGTTTGTTTAATTGTATGTTTAATTCGTTTTTATTATTTGATTCTGAAACTATTTTTATGGTCTCATCGATATTTTCTATGATTAAATTCCAATTAAAGCTTTGAAAATCTACCCAACCAGAAATAGTTAAATCGTAATATACATTATCAAAATATAATGTCACATTGCCTTTTTTACAATTATGTACTGGATAGATTACATGAGAACCTTCACACCTATAATGAATATTTGTTATTTTCTCATTTACAAAAGGGAGGCTTAAAGACTGAGCAATCAAAATCATAACCCCATCTTGATTAAATAAATTAAACTTTTCAATTTTCCATTCATTAGAAGTTACAATTAGAGGTAACAACAAAAGTGATTTAATGATAATTAGTTTGATGATGCTCATGCTTGAATTTTAACTGATATAACTGTAGAATTTGTAAAAATTGCAATAAATTTACAAAGGATGGTAAAGCATGTCAAAAATATTCTCTATTCTCATAGTTGATGACAACATAATCAATCGTCAATATTTCTCAATGTCTTTAAAAAAGCATGGTTATAAAACCACAGAAGTAGAAAACGGATATAAAGCCATTGAGCTAACTAAAATCATTCAATATGATATGATTTTGATGGACATTAGAATGCCAGAAATTGATGGATATGAAACAACAAAACAGATAAAATTGTTAACGGATTATAAAAACACTCCAGTTATAGCTACATCTGCTGAAATTATTGATCATCCAAATCAATCCATATTTGAGGATTTTTTACTTAAACCAATCAGCCCTAGAGAATTGTTACAAGCCATAAAAAAACAAAGCTCTTCATTACATGAGGATGATTTTAACAGAGATACGGCTATGAAATTTGCCTACGATGATCCTAAAATAATGCATCAATTAATTACACTATTTATTGAAGATCTTCCTGATCAGTTCTCACTATTGGAGGACAATCTCAATCATAAGCATTACAATGATTGTAATGATCTGGTTCATAAAATTAGAGGATCTTGTAAAGCTTGTGGTGCTGAGAGACTAGACCGACAACTAGCAGACTTATCAGAAATCATAAAAACACAAATAAGCCATCAAATCATATTAGATTCTTTTGAAGCTACACAACAGATAATGTTGGATTATAAAGATTATATTAGCAATGAATTATTTGATAGTAAAAAATAATACCAAGCCGACCATCACTAAAATTGAAATGAGAACCACTGGGAAAAATGCATTATTTTTTTCTTCTTGAGAAAACAAGTGTGAAGAAGCCGCAGTATCTAATAACTCTAATTCGTTTTTAGTTAAATTCTTAAGCTCTGTTTGATCGATTAATTCTGGGTCAGTGACTTCATTACTGAGAGTTTCATTTGAACGCGTAGAATCTTTATCATTTAAATCCCTCGGTTGTTCTAAACCAACAACTTTCCCAGTTGAAATATCAAACTCCCTGTATATATGTGGTTTTTTTATTACTCCTTGATCATCAGACTTTGGCGAGTCTACGATTGTTAATAAAGTAATATTATCTTTACCTTCTTTCTCAACAGCCATACTGACCAAAGAGTCAGTAATTTTTTCTATATTTTTTGTGTGTTTAATGGTTTTTATTATAGATAATTCATTAGCAATACTATACAAACCATCTGTACATAACATCAATATTTGACCTCTATTTAATATTCCTGAATTATAGTTAATAATGATATCTTTTCTTTGAATACCTAAGGCTTGAGAAATGACATTTCTATCAGGATGGGTTTCTAATTCATCTAGACTTATGTGTCCATTTTCTAGTAATAATTCCACATAAGAATCATCTCGTGTTATGAGTTTTAATCCTTTATCCCAGATATAAACTCTAGAATCACCGACCCAAGCTATTTCATAAGCATTTTGATTAAATAACACAGCAACAATAGTGGTTGCCATGCCTTCAGATTTCTTGTTGTGTTTTATTTCATTAATGATTTTTTGGTGAGCATATTCAACAGAGTCTTTTAATGTAGCACCAGATTTAATGCTATTTAACACTTCTTGGCAAGCTAATGAACTGGCTACTTCTCCCTTATCAAGACCTCCAACTCCATCAGCAACAATATATAAATTAAACTTTTTATCAATGAGATAGTTATCTTCATTGACTTGTCTTTGCCCAATATGTGTTTTTGCAAAACTTTGTAGCATCTCAATAACTGTTCATTTTTAATTTATTTTAGTCTATGATAGAGGCAATCTCAAGTATAGGTATAAATATAGCATTTAAATTTTTTGTGAACCAAGTCTCATTTTATACAATATTTAGAATGGCCAAGTCACGCATGATCTCATTTTAAACTCAAACTAACAAAAATTGGCAATATCAATCTTTTTGGAAATGTAAAATTCTATTATAGGATGGCATTTGAAGATCTTCTAGCAAGGATATACTTTGCCTATTCATCAACTCAACGACTGATTCAAAATTTCTTATGCCTGAATTCGGACATTGATCCTTTAACCAAATATCAAATTTAGCATTCGATTCTGAAGTAAATTGACAGTTATAGTTAAATGGTCCATAGATAACTATTTGAGCGCCCTGTTTTAAATTTTTCCCAAACTGATAAATTAAATTTTTGACATTTTTCCAAGACATTATATGAAGTGTATTTGCCGTATAAACAATATCTAATTGAATATCAGGAAACTTAGTCATTCCTGATTGATAAAATATGGGCTCTGATATATTTTCACTATTAGAGTCTTGTATCCATTGAATTATACCCTCATGTTTTCCCATAACATCCGATGTATGCCATTGCAATTTAGGAAACCAATGCGACATATATACAGCATGCTGTCCAGTACCAGAACCGATTTCCAATAAGTGCTTATCAGTTGTCTTAATAATTTCCTTTAAAACATTTAAAATAAATTCTTGGTTGCGTTCACATGATGGAGAGTGAGGTTTCGAATTTGAATCTGTCATTTTAAGCGTCAGTTTATCAATAGTATTTTTCAATTAAATTATCTATAGACTTATCAATGTCAGAAGAAAGTCTTTTTAACAATCTCTGAGATTTAATTAAATTTTCTACATGATTATCCGTTTCAAAATGACTCAGAGAACTATCCAATTTAACTCTATAGCTTTCAATTTTATCAGATATTTGAGCAAAACTATTTTCAATATCTTCTAATAATGTGGTTTCTAGTTTTACCATAATCAATCTCAAAATCTATTAGGTAACATGATACCAATTAATAATGAATCTATCCAAACCATTTACATGACTTTATTCATTTCTTTTAATATTAATACTTATTGAACTGCGCTAGTTTCAACAAACATTCGTTAGCATAGGCCAATAATCGGTGTATTCTCTGTCAAACCACTAATAATCTTAGGGTTTACAAGCAAATCGAGTATAATCGCGACCTTGAAAAATTAAGCCAAAGGAAATACTGTGACTACACATATTCGAAACATTGCCATCATCGCTCACGTTGATCATGGAAAAACAACATTAGTAGATGAACTGATTAAACAATCAGGTACACTAGGCGATCGTGCCGATGATCCTAATCGCATGATGGATTCAAATGAATTGGAAAAAGAAAGAGGCATTACAATTCTTTCAAAAACGACTTCCATTCAATACACGGATAAACGTGATGGTAAAGAATATAAAATTAATATCGTTGATACTCCAGGACATGCCGATTTTGGTGGCGAAGTTGAACGTGTATTAAGCATGGTTGACTCTGTATTGTTATTAGTTGATGCTGTTGACGGTCCAATGCCACAAACACGCTTTGTGACTTCTAAAGCTTTCGAAATGGGTTTTAAACCGATTGTTGTTATCAACAAGGTTGATCGAGATGGCGCACGCCTTGATTGGGTAATGGAACAAACTTTTGACTTATTTGATTCATTGGGAGCAACAGATGATCAATTAGATTTTCCTATTGTTTATGCCTCTGCCATAAACGGTTATGCAAATATGGATGAAGCGGCACGTGATGGAGACATGACTCCTTTATTTGATACAATAATTGATAAAGTTAATCCACCAGATGTTGAAGTGGAAAAACCATTCCAAATGCAAATCACGACCTTAAATTACAATAGTTTCTTAGGCTTAATCGGAATTGGGCGCATTAAACGTGGCTCTGTAAAATCTAATACACCAGTAACTATTATTGATGCAGGTGGCAAAGTAAGAAACGGTCGTATTTTAAAAATATTTGGATTTAAAGGACTTGAACGTGTTGAGGTTAATGAAGCTTCAGCTGGTGACATTGTAGCTATTTCCGGCGTGGATAAAATTAGTATTTCTGATACTGTATGTGAACGAGACAATGCAGAATCCATAAAACCTTTGTCAGTTGATAGACCAACTATTTCTATGTTGTTCTGCGTCAACAATTCTCCTTTTGCTGGACAAGATGGTAAATATTTAACTTCACGTCAAATCAAAGACCGCTTAGAACTTGAAGCGACATATAACGTGGCCTTACGTGTTGAAAGTACTGATGATGCTGACAAATATAAAGTTTCAGGTCGTGGTGAACTACATTTATCTGTATTAATCGAAACCATGCGTCGAGAAGGTTACGAATTAGCCATTTCTCGCCCTGAAGTAATATTCAGAGAAATAGATGGTGAAATTTGTGAGCCAATTGAAGATTTAATGGTCGATGTAGAATCCGAACATCAAGGCTCAGTAATGGAAAAATTACTTGAACGCAAAGCCGTGATGAAAGACATGGAACCAGATGCAACTGGTCGGGTTCGCATGCATTTTCATGCACCTGCCCGAGGCTTAATTGGCTTTCAGTCAGAATTCAAAACATTAACATCTGGCTCGGGGATTATGACACACGTTTTCGATCATTATGCCCCTAAATATAATTCCTTAGTCAATGGCAGACAAAATGGAGTTCTTGTTTCCAATTCAAAAGGTAAAGCTTTGGCATTTGCTCTATTTAACCTTCAAAAAAGCGGACGTTTATTAGTAGAAACTAATGCCCCAGTCTATGAAGGTCAATTAGTGGGTCTCAATTCTCGCAATAATGATTTAACAGTTAATCCAACTAAAGGAAAACAACTCAATAATATCCGTGCTGCTGGTAAAGATGAAGCTTTAATTATATCTCCACCCATAGTACTGAGTCTTGAGCAGGCTATGGAATTTATCGAAGATGATGAATTAGTTGAAGTCACACCAGAATCTATTCGTGTGCGTAAGAAAATTTTGTCTGAAAGCGATAGAAAAAGAGCTGGAAGACCTCCAAGAAAGTAATCCTCATTGGTTAATTGAAAATAAAAAAGGGTGTTTATATAGCACCCTTTTTTTATGAAAAATATAATTCTCACTTAATCAAACGTATAATATATTCATGAGCGACGAGAAACTAAAAACAACAGAACTAATTATTACTAGTATCAATCAGTTTAATCAGCAGACAGATCGACTGTCTATCATCAAATTTTCCGAGCATGATATAGAATTCAATATGCAACATGAAATGAATCCAATAATCATGCGTTATATCCGTGACCCTATTCCTATTGAAGAGGCTCAAAAGAAAACAGAAAAATGCGCTCAGAAATGGTCAGGAGAAGATCAGGAATGGACATTATTTGCTGTTAGATTAATCAATTCAAATGACTATCTTGGCATGGTCTGTTTTCGTTATGAATCCATTGAAAACGACACGGTTGAAATGGGATGGCGATTTGGCCTAGAGCACCATGGAAAAGGCTATGCAACAGAAGCCGCGCGTTGTTTATTAGATTTTATCAAATCAGCCATTAAACCCCATAAAGTAGTTGCCTACTGCGTAACTGAAAACACAGCTTCATCAAACATCATGACTAAGCTTGGCATGCAACAAGAGGCCCAATTACGCCAATTCAGCAAACTCGATGGGCGATGGCATGATGAAGCTATTTTTGGTTTGATAGTTAACTAACAGCAATTACATTTCATTTATTTTTTTTAAACCTGTAAAATTTTCATCGGCATCTTTCCAAATACTCATGGCTTTTTGTATGGATATTTCTGCATTTTTCTCATCATTGAGTGACCGATACAATTTTGCATATAAATAATGTGCATTTGCAAATAAGGGATTCTTTATTAATAAAGAATCTAACTCCTGTTTCACACCATCATAATCACCCAACTCAAACATGATCTCTGCTTTAGCATAAATAAACTCATCAACTGCATTATTTATTTGCAAACTGACTATGGATTGTTTGGATTCTTCAATGGCTAAATCTAGTTGTTGTAACGACTTTTCAATGTCTCCATTCCAGTAGGTTAATTTCGCATTCCAGGCGGTTACAAAAGATTTGTACATAGGAATTGGGAATGATTTTAAAAAGTTTTCAAAAGCTATTAATTCTTTTTTAAAATTCTCTTCATCTTCCATCGCTAAATAAGTCGTTATATTGAATACCATAACAATGTCATTAAACGGAGGTTTGGTATTTTTACGAATTGATTCAGTATACGCCAAGGCTTCTTGGTATTTCCCCTGCAATATTAACAGTTGCACACTAGTACCATCCATTGAAAATATATAACTTAATGGTGACAATATTTTTTTTGCGGGCGTTTTCATTAAATCTAAAGCTTCAAAAGCTTTAGAAATTTGTCCCGTTTGCATATAAATTAAAACTTTTTCATTTTGAACCATTAAATTTTGATTATCTGTATTGTCTTCAAACATTAATTCATTGAGTAAGGATATGCCTTTTGTATAATCACCTTGGGTTGCATAAGTACTGGCTATACCTATTTCAGCTGCATAATTTTCACTGCCTAAAATACTGGCTTGTTCATACATTTTTATAGCTTCATTAAACATGCCAAATTGCTTATAAGCATTAGCTAATTCCATATAGGCATCTACTTTCTCTGGATTTGAAGCTAAATATTGTTTGAGTACATCTAAAGTTTTTTCTTTTTCTCCTTGTACTCTGTAAATCTGCCCTAAACTTATCAAAGTATTTTGATTTCCGCCATCAAGGTTTAATAATTTTTCAAACTGCTCTTCTGCTTTGTCTAAGGTGTTGTCACCAAATAGATATTTATTAGCCAATGTGGCATGTGCTATGGGACTGGTAGGAAACATTTCAGCCCAATTTTCTAAAACCAGTAGGGCTTTATTTCTTTGACCAGTCATATCAAACAAATTGGCTTTTAATTCATAAACTGATTCTTTATATATTTTATAATCAAGATTCAAGGCTTGTTTTGAATATTTGGTGGCATTTTTAAAATCACCTTTTGCTTTATAGTATTTTGAAGCTAGCAACATGGCTTCGGCAAAACTTCCATCTAACTCAATGGCTTGTTCAATCAATTCAAGTGCCTTAGAATAATTATTTTCAAAAGCAATTATATTTTTTGCTCTTATGAGTGCTTTTATGGCTTCAATATTATTTGATGTATGATCAGCAATTGCATAATCAGGTATAATATTTGATTCATTCTTTGTCTTAAGTAAAAAGTCTCCAATAACATTGGAAATTTCATCCAATGAAGTCAATTTATTTTGATTCACAAAGGAATAGTTTTTTTCTACAATACCGGTCCTAACATTGTATAACTTGACTTCAAATTTTATAGAATCCTTTTCAACTTCATCATAATCAAAAGACCCCAAAACAACCCATTCTTTTGATTGTTTGTTAGCCACTTGTATTGCTAATGCTAAAGGTATTTTAAGCGCTTTTGGAAACCCTTTATTAATTAATTCATTTAACATTGACCGTGAATCATAGGGAGTGATAACAGATATATCGGGAGTTCTTTTTAAATCTTGTGAAAATAACCAACTAGCTCCATAGCTCAACCAATCTAAACTATTATCTTTTGTTTTATTTTCCCAAAAATAGGAAACCACATTTTGATGATAAGTTTGATTACTCTCTTCGGAGATTCTCTTTGACATCGGTTTCACATCAACAACAGGCATCTTTCCTATAAGAGCCAAGGACTTTTTAGTTTCTAAGGATTTATTAGATTTGTTATTTTTAGTCACGATTTTAGTGTCGTGAATAGACATAGTATCGGCTGTAGGATTAAATATGTAAGTCAAAGCAAAAACCGAAAGTACTAGATTTATTGGAATCCATACTTTTTCAGTCAAAGACCATTGATCTTTTCCTGGCTTACCATGACCCCATGCCAACAAAACAACAGTTGGTAAAAAAGAAAAAAAACCAACAAAAACGTAAGTTGAAAGTTGTTCAGATAAATTAAATCTACCACTCATCCAATCAGATATTTCCATAGCCAGCCACAAAGAAGCAATGTACATGCCTATTATTTGAGGAATCTTTCTAGAAATCACTTCTGCAAATATACTTTTATTATCGGTCATTATTAACTTTGTTAAACGGTTGAAAACAGTTTAATCTTTTTTACAGGTAAATTAAACAATATTCAAAAGTTTACATTTGATTACTTTCTAACAATGGTTATAATAAATATCAATATTAATTTAAATTGGATGAATCATGGTTACAATTACAGTCGATATAGATGATCAAGTAAAAGAACATTTTAATAATTTTATAGAAAAACATGGTATAGATGTTGATCCTAGCGACCTTGCCCAAGCAAAAGAAGAAATTGCACAAATCAGAGCTACAAATGCAGATGGCTATATTTTAGATCAAGTTCATAATCTTGAAGCTATGATGTCTATGGTTGAAGACAAAGTTTGGAAAATTAAAAAAATTAATATGGAAAAAATTAATGCCACCATTAAATATTTCGTTGATGATGATGATGTCATTCCTGATAATATCCCAGGGATTGGTTATCTAGATGACTGCATCATTATTGATAGCACCATGGATGATGTCTATGAAGAACTTGCTGAATTTCAAGATTTTTGCAGAACAAGAATGGTTTATGCACAAAACGAAGATTTTGATTTTGAAGATTGGGGTAAAATAAAAAACCAAGAAGCCACAAGCCGTGTACGCAATAGAATGCTAAAAAGATCTCGCAGAAGATAAATTAATTTTACTTTGATGAAATCTAAAACCATAATGTTTTATTATTTCATCTTACTAAGTATTGAAATCTATGCTGAAGCTTTGTTTTTTCAAACAAGTTCTAGTTTTCTTATCTATATAACAAAACCATTATTAATGCCCACACTGATAGTATGGGCATTTTTATTTGCAAAAGAACAAAGCATAACATTTAATAAAATTATTTTTATTGCTCTTATTTTTTCATTGTTTGGTGACATATCTTTAATGCTATTAAATATTTTTCCAGATGTATTTATCATTGGCTTAATATGTTTTTTAATCGCTCACCTCATTTACATTTTTCTTCTGAGTAAATTACAACCTCTATATTATTCAATACTATTGGCTAAACCCTATTTAATATTTCCGTTTGTGTTATATGGAATTTTATTAATTACTTATTTATTTTGGCAAAATCATCCGCAATTTATAAAAATGCAAATAGCAGTCATTGTTTATGCAGTGGTTATTTTAACTATGTTAGTCATGGCACTTTCTTGTTATGGTAAGGGCTCGAAAAATAGTTTTTTAATGTTGTTTTCAGGAGCTATGTTTTTTGTGATATCCGATACTACAATCGCATTAAGTAAATTTAGTCACTTATTTACAGACAATCAGAATATGGCCAGGATTATAATTATGTTACTCTATGGAGTCGCTCAATTTTTGATTGTTAAAGGCTATATATCTATGAGTAAAAATAGTACAATCTAATCTTAATTTTAAATGTGGGATATCAAGTGAATTTAAATCTTAAAGATAAATCAGCGTTAGTATGCGGATCAAGTCAAGGTATGGGCAAATCCATTGCAATACAATTGGCATTACAAGGAGCTAATGTGGTTCTTTTTGCACGAAATCAATCTAGTTTGGAATTGGTTAAAAAAGAATTGGATACAAGTCAAGGTCAACAACATCATATTATCATTGCAGATTTTTCAGATACTGAAAAAGTTAAAGAATCTTTAACCCAATACCTTAAAAAAGGTAATATGCTTGAAATACTGATTAACAATACTGGTGGCCCTGCCCCAGGCCCAGCAAATTCGGCTTTAAGTGAGGATTTTTTATCCGCATTTAATCAACATCTGATATGTAATCATGAATTGATGAAATTATTATTACCTGGTATGAAAGAATCTAAATATGGAAGAATTATTAATGTTATCTCTACTTCTGTAAAACAACCTTTAGTGGGTTTAGGTGTATCCAATACAGTTCGTGGTGCTGTGGCAAGCTGGGCAAAAACATTAGCCAATGAATTAGGTCCATTCAACATCACAGTAAACAATGTATTACCTGGCGCCACTAACACTGCAAGATTAGAGGCTATTATTAAAAATAAAGCAGCTAAAAAGGGGGTATCAATTGAAGACATGGCATTTGAAGAGAAATCAATCATACCGATGCGAAGATTCGGCGAACCTGAAGAATTTGCTGATGCTGTTGGATTTTTAGCTTCACCAGCAGCTGGATATATAACGGGTATTAACTTACCCATTGATGGTGGCAGAACTTCCTGCCTGTAAGGCACTAAAATATGCAAAAGATTAAAAATTACATAAATGGTGAATTAACTGCTCCACATATGGGTGTTTATATTGACAACATCATTCCAGCAACAGGAGAAATTTACAGTCAAATTCCAGATTCTGACAACGATGATTTAACTATGGCAGTAGAGGCTGCACATGGCGCTCAAAAAAAATGGGCAAACACATCTTCAGAAGAAAGAGCCCAAATACTTTGTAAAATTGCTGATTTAATAGATGCAAATGCTGAAAAACTGGCTTTGTCAGAGGCTATTGATAATGGTAAACCTATTACATTGGCAAAAAATGTTGATATTTATCGATCATCTGCCAATATTCGATTTTTTGCACACGCATGCACACAGTTTTCCAGTGAATCTCATTCAATGCAAGATGTCGCAATCAATTATACATTGCGCGATCCTATAGGAATAGTAGGCTGTATTTCACCTTGGAATTTACCTCTGTATTTATTTACTTGGAAAATTGCACCAGCATTGGCATCCGGTAATGTTGTGATAGCAAAACCTTCTGAAATCACACCCATGACAGCTTATTTATTTTCAAAACTCTGCATTAAAGCTGGCTTACCAGCCGGGGTTCTAAATATTTTACATGGTACTGGACCCAATATCGGTGCTCCCATGGTAGTCCACCCAAAAATCAAAGCCATAAGTTTTACTGGTGGCACATCAACAGGGGCACATATTGCTAAAGAAACAGCAGGCATGTTTAAAAAACTATCTCTTGAGTTAGGAGGTAAGAATCCAACCGTTGTATTTGCCGATTGTGATTTTGAAGATACAGTTTCTACCGTCATGCGAGCTGCATTTGCTAATCAAGGTCAAATTTGCTTATGCGGCTCTCGCATTTATATTGAGCGTCCAATATATGAAAAGTTTAAAAAAGCTTTTGTCGATAGGGTCTCTCGAATTAAAATTGGGGACCCATTAGAAAAAGATACACAACATGGTGCATTGGTATCAAAAGACCATATGAAAAAAGTTTTATCCTATATTAAATTAGCGCAATCAGAAGGCGGTAAAATTTTAATAGGAGGCAATCAAATTCAAATAAAAGGCCGTTGTGAGAATGGTTTTTTTGTAGAACCCACTGTTATCGAAAATTTGGACAATAACTGTAGAACTAATCAAGAAGAAATATTCGGACCAGTTTGTACCCTCATGCCGTTTGATTCCGAAGAACAGGCCTTGTCACTTGCAAATGACAGTCAGTACGGTTTAGCCTCTAGTATTTGGACCAATGATTTAAAACGCGCGCACCGCATGGCCAAAAATATTGAAGCAGGTATAGTCTGGATAAACTGCTGGCTACTTCGAGACCTGCGCACTCCATTTGGGGGAGTTAAAAGTTCAGGTGTGGGACGTGAAGGTGGATTAGAAGCTTTAAGGTTTTTCACTGAACCTAAAAATGTCTGTATCAAGTACTAAATTTGTAATTAACAATGTTCAATTAAAATCAAAGTGTTTTCTCTGGCAGTGGCACATAGAAGCAGAGAAAAGTTAGATCTTTAATAATTCAATTAGCAACTTAATCTCATAGGTTGTTTCTGAATGAATACATAAATATGATAAGTGAGAAAAATAAAATATGATCATTCACAACTCTGACAGGTTATCTTTCCAATTAATGGATGAAAGTGATACACAAGATCTCTTTGATTTAGATCAAAACCCTGATGTCATGAAATTTATTAATGGTGGAAAAACCACTTCAATGGATGACATTAAAAATATTTTCTTACCAAGAATGGCCAGTTATACCAATCCAGATAAAGGCTGGGGATTATGGAAAGTCAACGTTTTACAATCCAATCTCTTTATCGGCTGGGTACTGGTCAGACCAATGGACTTTTTCACTGAAAACCCTCAATTCAATGACCTAGAGTTAGGATGGAGGTTTAAACAAGAGTCCTGGGGTAAAGGTTATGCGACTGAAGCTGCCAAGCAAATTATGCAGGCTTTGATAGAAAATAAAAGTGCAACTGAATACTCTGCAATTGCGGTCACGGAAAATCAAGCTTCAATTAATATCATGAAAAAATTAGGCATGAAATTCCAAAAGCACGATATACATAAAGATCCATTAGGAGATATGCAAGTAGATTATTATTCTTTAAAGGTATAATTCACCTTTAATTAATTAAATTCGGTCTTGATATAAACCCTCTTTATATTATAGAATAAAGCATGACATTTGATTCTCACAATAAATCTTCAGGTTCAATCTTTGCAAGTTGCACGGGTTGTAAATGGATTTTAAACTAAACATACCACTGCATCGCGAGTTCTTGCTCGCAAATTTTAAAGGGGGCAGCACCCTTTAAAAAAACCTAAATATTTATACACAAACAATTCCAATAAAAGGGCTCAGATCCCTTTAAAACAAAATACATAACGAGTTAAACCATGAGTGAAAAAATTATTTCAACCTCAGCACCTGAACCTGTTGGTAGCTATCCACATGCACGTAAAGTCGGTAATCTATTATTCTTATCCGGCGTAGGACCTAGAAAAAAAGGCACTAAAAAAATTCCTGGTGTGACATTGGATGATAATGGAAACATTATTGACTATTGCATAGAAACCCAATGCAAAAGCGTCTTTGACAATGTTAAAACAATTCTTGAAGCATCAGGTTCGGGGTGGTCACAATTGGTCGATGTGCAGGTCTTTTTGACAAATATAAAAGATGACTTTAAAATCTATAATAAAATTTATGCTGAATATTTTGCCAGCAATCAACCCTGTAGAACCACAATTGAAATCAATTGTTTACCAACGCCAATAGCGATTGAATTAAAATGTATTGCAACTCTGAAAGAGACAGGAGAATCAAAATGAAAAACAAACCGATAACCCCTTTTAATTTCAATCAATGGATTGATGAACACCGCGAGTTTTTAAAACCGCCTGTTTGTAATAAGCAAGTATTTGATGATGGAGACTTTATTGTGATGGTTGTAGGTGGCCCAAATGGGCGCCGTGATTACCATTGGGAAGAAGGTCCTGAGTTTTTTTATCAATTAGAAGGTGAGATGCTATTAAAAACCATCCAAGACGGTGAAAAAGTGGATTATCCTTTAAAAGCAGGCGATGTTTTTTTACTGCCTCCAGAAGTACCACATTCACCTGTAAGATTTGCCAATTCAATAGGATTAGTAGTTGAACGTAAACGCACAAAAGGCGAACAAGATGGTTTGATGTGGTTTTGTGAAAACTGCGATAACAAATTGTATGAAGAATATTTTCACTTAACAAATATAGAGAAAGACTTCTTTCCAGTATTTGATCGATTTCTAGGCAG
>Ga0316204_10007930_pt1 | contig 15158 bp, 14 predicted proteins | sample 6monrhotite_MG_2_FD_205661 | JGI IMG/M metagenome (GOLD analysis project Ga0316204, IMG submission 205661) | Microbial mat bacterial communities from mineral coupon in-situ incubated in ocean water Damariscotta River, Maine, United States -... | ecosystem: Environmental > Aquatic > Marine >...
ACAAAACTTACAGTATTTGATTGCTCAAACACTGCTTTGTGGTACTACCGGGATGAATGGGCAATTCCCCGGGCAGGACTTTAACCTGCTAGATAAGTTGCCGATAACGGCGTACGACTTGACCCCCCTTTTTCTACGGTATATGTTCCAGAAGCGTTGTTTTCAGTCCTGAACACTAAACCACATCGTCTATAATCCAATCCACCAAATTCTTCCCCACAGAGTGGGCAATGCTTCCAGGTTAAACCAAATTTTTTCGAGGTAACTTTATTTATTATCTTGGGAATCCATGGAAAATGTGCGACTAACGCCAGCACTTTAAGTGCTAGCACCCCATCACTCTTTGAATTCCACTTCAGGTTGAACAACACCTTCCAGCCCTCCTGCATCTATCCATTATCGTAGTCTTTTCCAAACAAGCATAGAAAAAGCAAATGACAAGACTTGACCCCGGACTTGGGGGCTACCCCCCTTCCTTGGGACAATTAACCCAACCCCTTCCTCTCCCTTCTAAGCGTCCACGCTTGCCTTGCGCTCCGCTCCAGGCATGCCTGGCCGCTTGTGCTTGCTTGAGGGTCTTAACCTCCGGCCAGCCGCACGCCAACGCCGCGGCCGCGGTAGCCAGGCGCGCCGGCAACGCGGAAGGCGGAACGCAGGCGGCGCCCGTCGTTGAGCCAACCGCCGCCGCGCAGCACGCGCTTGCGGCCTTCTGCCGGACCTAGCGGGTCGATGACCGGCTGCGCTGGATAATCGCCCAACCAGTCGCTGCACCACTCCCAGACATTGCCATGCATTTGAAACAGGCCCCAGGCATTGGGCTCGAATGAGAGCACCGGCACGGTGCGCTCACGATACTCCCCCTTCTCGCCGCGATAGGGATAGTTACCATCATAGTTAGCCTGTGCCGTGGTCAGGCTATCGCCCCGACTGAATGGCCCTTTTGAACCGGCGCGGCAGGCATACTCCCACTCGGCCTCCGTTGGCAGCCGCAACCGCGGCCCGCTCCCCAAATGGGTGTTGATAGCGGCCATCAAGCCCTGGCAATCCTCCCAGGCAACTTGCTCCACCGGACATTGCGGGTCGTCGTCAAAATGCGCCAGATTCTCCCCCGTCACCGCCTGCCACAGCGCTTGGGTGCAAGTGGTTTCGGCCAACCAGTAACCGCGACTAACAGTAACAGAATGTAGCGTTTCATCATCAATACGCTCCGCCTCATCTTCGGGCGAGCCCATCGAAAACCGCCCCGGCATCATCCAACGCATTACCTGCCGCACGCCCTCAATCTCAAACGCCTGCCACAGACCAAAGGCATCCTCACCAAAGGCGATTGCCCAGGGTGCTGGGAAATCATCGGCGGGCGGGTTGGGGTCGAGGATCATCACCCAAGCTCGGAAATAAGGCGGCCCACCGGCAGGCTTTCGGCCTGTGGCCTACTCACGCGCCGGGGGCCTGGGCTTTGTCCACCGGCCGTGGAAAGCCGACGAAACAGGACAGGGCGCTGGTTTATTGACCCTCCGGCCCATAAAGCTCCGGCCAGCCGCACGCCAATGTTGTGGTTGCGGTTGTCAGGCGCGTTGGCATTGCGGTTGGCGGAACGCAGGTTGCGCCCGTTGTTGAGCCAACTGCCGCCGCGCAGCACGCGCTTGTGGCCTTTTTGCACCCGGCCCTTACGAGGCAAATTATACATCCAAACCATCTCCAAGTCTCATACACTGCGCACGCCACACCGGGTCATCCGCGGGCAGCAGTATGGCGCGGGCGGCATCGTAGGTTCTCTGTAACATCAAGGCATCGATCTCACCCGCCAACCAAGCCGTCTGCCAACGCGCCAACGCCTGGCGGTAACGGCGCCGACGCCGCCGGCTAGCGCTTAACGAATGGGGCTTGATGTGAATACCACAAAAGCACACGCCTTGATCGCTGCGCTGGATCAGTGGCGGCTTCACGCGCAAGCAAAGCGCCCCGGCAAGATAATCGATGAACCTATCCCGAAACCTGAGCAACGCTAAACGGTCGTCTGCCCAGAGCAGAAAGTCGTCCATGTAGCGGCAATGCGCCCGCACCTCCGGCTGCGCCAAGGCCCAGCGATCGGCCACGTTCAGATAATGGTTGGCAAAATGCTGCGAGGTCAGCGCACCGATGGGTAAACCTTTGCCCTCGCCCCCACCATGGGCAGCGATCACAGCGTCGATCAGCCGCAGCCCTTCGCCCCGAAAGCGGCGCGCCAGTTGTTGGCGCAGAACGGCGTGATCAATAGAAGGAAAATAAGCGGCAATGTCCAGATGCATCACCCAGGGAAAACGCCGGGCTTGTTGCTGGGCGTGATGAATCGCTGCATGGACGCCCTTGCCGACCCGGCAGGCGAACACCGAGGGCAGCAGCGCCCGTTCCAAATGAGGCTCAAGATGACGCACCAGGGCGTGATGCGCCACCCGGTCTTCCAGCGGCGCGGCGTGAATAATACGCCGCTTGGGATCGTGGATCTCAAAAGCGCGCAACCGCCCCACGGGCAATGCGCCGGCCCGCAAGGCCGCACCGATTTGGCTAATGGCCTCGTCAGACCGGGCCAGCAAGCGTTGCACCGCGCCGTTGCGGCGCTTGCCCCGGCAGGCGCGCGCCAAGGCCCAAGCAACGTTATGCCAATCGCCGATTTCGTTTAGCCGGATGGCGCGGGTTTTAGCCATTGCCCCGCCCCAACTCGGCTAGAAAAACCTCGCCATACAGGTTCAAGCGCTTCTCGCCAATGCCTTCAATCTCTGACAACGCCTTGAGGCTGAACTCGCGCAATTGCGCCATGGCCGCCAACTGCTCGTTGGTAAAGATGGCATAGGCCGGCGACCCCTGCTCCTCGGCTAGCTTGTTGCGCAAGGTGCGCAGACGGGCGTAAATGGCGAAATGTTCAGGACTCAAAATGTCGCGATAATCAACACCGCGCTTGCTGCCCGTTTTAGCCGCCGGCGCCTGTACCGCCGCCACGCTGACGCAAACACTCCAAAAACTATTCGCACCGTCGGCAACGAACTGACGCTCCACCGAGAGCACAGCATTGGCTGCAAGAAAAGCGTTGAGCTGTTCGGCACCCTCAGCCGGATTAAGGGCGCGAATGGTAAAAAAGCGGTAGTGCATCAGCGCTCTCCTTTTCTCAGGCCTTCGCCCGCCCCTTGAGCACCGCTTCGCCTTGCGCTCCGCGCCAGGCGGTCGGCGCTCATGGGGCGGGCTTCCGTGCTTGCTTGAGGGACATAACCTCCGGCCAGCCGCACGCCAATGCTGAGGTTGCGGTTGACAGGCGCGTCGGCATAGCGGTAGGCGGAACGCAGGGAGCGCCCGTAGCCGAGCCAACTGCCGCCGCGCAGCACGCGCAGGCGGCCTTCCGCCGGGCCGGTTGGATCAATGACCGGCTCGGTCGAATAATCGCCAAACCAATCGGCGCACCACTCATCAACATTGCCACTCATGCTGCGCAGACCAAAGGCATTGGTGGGATAGCCGGCCTCAACTTCCGTCTGGCCACCATTGTTTGCATATTTTTTATCCATTTCATCTCCCCACCAATAGGTGGTTTTGGTTCCGGCCCGACAGGCGTACTCCCATTGTACCTCGCTCGGCAAGGCGGGGTTAAGACCGGGTAACCGTTTACCGAGCTTGGCGATGAAGGACTGGCAATCCTGCCAGGAGACCTGTTCCACCGGCAAATCATCGCCCTTGCGGTAGCTTAGTTTTTTCCCCATCACCGCCTGCCACAGCGCCTGGGTGCAACTGGTCTCGCCCAGCCAGTAACCGTGCGTCAGGGTGACCGAGTGCTGAGTTTCATCATCATCGCGCCCCTCCTCATTATCGGGCGAGCCCATTATAAACGAACCCGGCGGTATCCAGCGCAGGCGCTGGCGGGCCTTGCCGAGGGAGAACTCGGCCCACAAGCGGTGATCCTCATCCACCCCGACCTCATCGGCCCAGGGCCAGGGGTTTTCTAACAGCCGCCAGCGGGATTGGGGGCGGTCGGGCCCTGCTGCTTCCAACTGAAACAAAGCGCCATCTTGATGCGCGGCAAACAGGCCATCGTGGCTGCGCCAGATTCGTTCGGCCCAGGCGGGGCGGCGAATCGCCTGCAAGCCATAACCATAATCGCGGTCGGCAAGTTGTAGCGCGTTGTAGGCCTTTGGTGAAAGAACCGGCAGAATGCCCCGTGTTTCTCTGCAATAGGGGAGAGAGCTGAGTTCGAGCAGGGGCAAATGCCCTGCACCAAATTCAGGCCTCAACCGCAGTTGCTGGCGCTGTTGAAATAAATAGTAGCGGCCGGCGACTTCTTCCAGGCCCTGATCCTTGAGGGGCAGGGGCTCATGGGTATGCATGGCAACCCGCTGGGCTTCGGCCATCAGTGGCTGCCAATCCTTTTCGGGACGGGTCTCGGCCAACTCCCGCAGCCCCGGCAGCAGGTTACGCAGTAGAAACTGCACATGGCTGTTGCGTTGCCCCTTTTTACGGCATTGCGCGACCGCTTTGCCCAGTGACTGCAGCGCCGGGAACTGACGGGCTTGAGGTACTTGATCCAGCTCACGTTGCAGAGCGCTCATGTCGCGGGCGGCCCCGTCCTGGCTCGCTCGGCAATCCGCCAGGGCCTGCTCAAGTGCCGGGGTGCAGAGTGATGGCCAGCGTTTGCGCCAATGGTTTACAGCGCTGTCAGTAATCTGCAAATAACCATCCAGGCAAAGGGTTTGAGGATGTTGCCAAACCGCCAACTCCGCTGCCACGCCAGCGCCGGGCATTGCGCGGCGCAAATGGCGCAGTTGTTGGCGATTCGGCAGGCAGTGGCGGGCGATGGCGGCCAACAGTGCATCGCATGCCTTGTGCATAGGAGATGCCAGGGGGGATGACTGGAGGGATGACAGAGGAGTTGGCTCCAGGGCATGGGCCAGACAAGGCGAATGGCGCAGATGACGCGCCGCAATCAGCGCGATCTGATGACCATCCTTGTGCAACTGCCGGATCAGTTGGCGCCACTCGGCGCTTATTTCAGCATTCGTTTCTCCGCTTGTTTCACCACTTTTCTCGCCACGGGGCACACCAAAACGACCCACCAGAATCACCTGTGAGGCGGCGGGAATGTCGATATAACTGCCGCGGCCACGACGGTGCAGGCAGCGCCATTCATTGAAGGGGCCATCGGCGACATAAAAACCGCGCAGGGCGCGTTTGCCCAATAATCGGCTCAGCGTCACCCATGCCGCGCGCATGTCCGGCCAGATGGGATAGAGTGCTTCGCTCCATTCCAGCATGATCACTACCGGGCGATTAAAACTTGAGCGCTCGCAGCGCGGTAGATCCCGCACTGGCTCATTACGCACCAACAGGCGCAGGCTGCGTTTTAGATGGATCGTTCTGCCCCGGCGCCGGCCGGTTAAGGCGCTGTCCCACAAGTTTTGCCACTGGCCGTCGCTACGCAGGGGATGCGCCGGCAACGGCTGGGGCGCGGTTACATCTTCAGGCTCGGTCTCAGGCCAATCGCCGGAGTCCAGCGGCTGACGCGCCTGTGGCTGACAGCGCTCAACAATCCAGTACCGTGGTTCACGCTTGGGTAGGTAAAGAACGTCTTCAGCATTGGCGGTGCTATTGGCACCGCCGTCGTCATCCGCTGCGCTGTTTTGGCCATTGCCCCTTAACTCGGTAGACGGCGGCGCGTCCCGCTCTTCAAACCCTAACGCCTCAACCAGTCCAGGGTACAGGTGCTTATGCGTAGCACTCGCGCTCAACACTTTCAGTAGATCGGCCCGTGACAGGTGGCTGCTCATCGCTGTGGTCGCCTGCCCTAACGCGGGACCGCATGGCTTTTGCAGAAATAACCCCCCAGGCGCTTAAGCCATTTAAGCTGTCCAGCCTTGTCGGCGGCTGCGCCATTTAGTGCACGCAGTAAATCGAGGTATTCGGCCAGACCGGTTTTGGGCAGTTCGCGACAGGCTTCCCGGTCTTCAAGAATCTGGCCCGCAGCTTCGGCCAATACACCCTTATCTAAATCTCGAAAATGCGCCGCGCCAATCCTTACCATGTACGAGTGCAACGCTTCCGGCAGATTCAACTCCAGCACCACGCAGCGACGCACCAAAGCCGGTGGCAGTTCACGGATGTCGTTGCTGGTAATCATCACCAGCGGGGGCCGGCCAACGGGAACCACCGTTTTATCAAGCAGCGGTACGGCAAAGGCGCCGTTGCCCAGTACCTCCAGCAGTCCGTTGGCGAGGCTGATGTCGGCCTTGTCGATCTCGTCGATCAGCAGCACAACGCCGGTTTCGATAGGGTTTGGCGCAGTGTCATCGGCAGGTGGGCAATAGTTGTGAGGGCAGCGATCATATTGATCTTGCGCATCCTGCCAGGCAAAGGCCCACCAGAGCGGGCCAGGACCAACGTAGTTTTCCATTTTATCAAGACGATCAGTTTTTCCTGTGTGGGCAGCCAGTTGCGCATCCGCCAAACGCCGAGTGTGATCAACGGACCAGAGCAGGTCGGCGTATTCGCTATCGGGTTGGACCACGGCAGGCACAAAACGCCGCCCCAGTACCGCTGCGGCGGCGCGGGCCAGTTGGCTTTTGCCTACACCAGGCTCACCACGCACCAGCAATGGCCGGTTCGCTGCTAGCGCGGCGATGAGCGCGTTGGCCTGTTTTGGCTCGAAGCAGTGGACGGCAGTCCCCCAAGCGCCGATGGCCGTTAGGGGTTGGACGGCTTCTTGAGCGGCATCAAGCTTGGCGATATCTTTGGCCAGTTGATCGACATCTGCATCGCGCTTTGTAGGGTGAATCATACGCCGCCTCCAAAGGTGCTTTGCCACAGTTGACTGATGTTATTCAGAATGGTCGTGGTGTTATTGCCCAAGACAAGGCTGGCAGGCATTGCCGCGGTTAGGCGGTTCACAAGATCTGGCGGTACCGTGTTGGCTTCTTCAATTTCGGTTTGAAGACCACGGATCTCGCGTCGCAAGTTTGTGGGTTGTGGCTCCTGTGCGGTTGCCTTGAGCAGCTGTTCGAGCAGAGGGAGGAATTGGGCCGGGTCGATACCACTCTGATGGATTGTTGGATTGCTTTTGTCCTGGCCGGCTACCAATGTTACCGTGGCGCCATCGCCTGCGGTTACGTTTATGGACTGATGATTTGATGCGGGAGTCGTCATGTCAGTTTTCTCCGGTGCAAGTGTGGAGTGGGAAGTATCTTGGCTGGAAATATCATCTGTAAACACGTGCCCTGTTCGGTAGAGCCAGCGGGCAATCCAACCACCGAGCATGTCTTCGTCATCGATCAGTAGGCCCTCGGTCGGGCCGTCAATTTCTCGGCTGATAAAGCTCATTAAACCGGGAAGATATTGATAGAGCAGATCGATCACTTCATCGGACTCAGACCGTGTCATCAGATGAAAAAAGAGCGCCTTTGTATTGTTATCCAGGCTCAGGTTGGCATTTAATCGACCACAATAGCGTTGGAAGGCATCACGGTCTGTCTGAGGGCTGGGGGGAGACTTGCGCCCGGGGTCGTAACGCTCCACCAACAGACTCACAAGATGCCAAAGCCTTTGCAGCGGATCATCAGCCGATGATATCCCCCGGGTAATTAAGGCGCGGGTAGATTGGTCTTTCAAGTGTCTGTCTTCATCGCTCGCAAGACCATTAAAAGGGAGGTTATTCGCCACCAGTAGTTGAATGCGCATTAGCCAGGCTTGATCGGTGCCAACCTCCTGACGTCTTCCTGCCTCGAACTCCATTCCAGAAATCACACATGCGCGGCTTACTGCCTCGACCACAGCCCATATCTGCTCAAGGATCTGAGGTGGAGCCGCGCCTTCTGAGTACGCCTCATCAAAGGTACGGGAAAATGGGAGAATCACCTCGGATGCGCTGCCGGCACTAATCCGAGCTGCGATATTTTGGGAAGCACGCTCGACACTGCCCGGCGGCGCCTGCCAAGCCTTAAGCAATGGTGCCTTCAATTCAGGGCCACAACACTCAATCGCTTCTCGGAGTAAAGACTCATCGATACGCGTCGCCGCGCGCAGCTCGATGAATTCGCAATGGTCGATAGCACACGTGTGGTCTCTGCACAGTTGTTCGACCGTGACCTGCCTACCACCAGACAAATTATCGTTAAGCACCGTCACCATGGCTTCGTAAGGTACATTGTCGCGGTATTTTTTTTCACACCGCTCCCAGCCACCTACCTCACGCTCGGTAATCGACTTATTCAAATTATCACTAAGCGCGGATGCAAATGTTTTTTGTCTGGTAAAACCAGCCGCCACTCTGTGAGCGCGAAGCCAGCCGTTGGTATCATCAGCCATGTTATTTGCCCTCCCTGAGGCGATTCATCACGGGTTAAAACGATAACGGAAACCGGCGCTGTCCACCAGAAAAAAAACCGGGGAAATACAGGGAAAGAAATCGGGCAAACCGGGAGACGATTAGATCGTACACTGGGGGTTCGCGTTTTGCCACTATACTTCAAATGACTTCAAACGCGACATTTCTGTCATTCACTCGATAGCTGACATTCATCAAGCATCGTCAAACAACAATCATGGGTCGACAACACCCCTAAAAATTACCCTGTGAGAAAATAACACAATCTAACCGCTATTACGCAATGGCTAAAAGCACAGCATGGCAAATTCATTTTAGGCGTGCTGGCATTAGCCGCACGATAATAACCAATAACATGGCGGTTTTTGACTATGTCTACGTTTTTAACTATGTCTACTAAGTGCGAAGATATCGCTTTGAGTTCGCCTTAACTTGGCGTTTAACCAAGGGTGGCGCTGTGCTTTCTCCCCGCCCGTGTTTTACGGCTTGTGTTTTTTTGGTTATTTGTCTTTGTTTTAATTGAGTATAGTTTATTTAGGGGCTTTAGGCGACGGGCTAGATGCTAATCTGGATTTTTTGCTGCGCGCCTGCTAGGTGGGCCGATTTATCTGGTTTGACTGGGCGTGCTTACTCGATGTTGGTGTGCGCTTTGGATATAACGCCGTTGTTGGACTTCGTGCCTCAGTCCAACCTACAAAATGAGCTTGTTGTTATTAGGTAAGCACCATTCAGGGCAGATGGCGGTTATGCCTGGTTTTCATGCGCCAAAGCTCTCTATTTTCTCTTTGCACAGGTTTTTTGTTAGTTGTTGTAAGCATTGGACCCGCTCCGCTAGCCATTGGAGTTCTTCCTGGGATATTTTGTACTCCGCTGAATAACGTGCGTCGACATAGGCTTTTTTCAATAATTGAAAACGACGGCGATGGTGTTTGGTGTCTTGTGGGAAGACCTCGGCAATGCGTTCATTTTGCAAGATCGCTAAGGCGTTAAGCTGTTTTAGATTATGGGTGTTTGGTTTGTAGTTAGTGAGGACGAGTAGTAAACATGCATAAAACCGTTCTGTGGCTTGATGGAGTTGAAACGCAGCTTCTTTTAGAAAGCCTTTATCCAAGGTCATCGTAAAAATAGCATAGAAATTATTCGCACTCTCAAACCACTGCTCATAATGCTATGCTGCTCAGCAATGATTTTGTATTCCTCAGTGCTCAGGTTGCCTGCTGCCTCCAACTCACGCTTGTCACTCTCATACAATACGATGCCTTGGCGTTTAATATCGGTGAAAAAGTATTGCCCCTTGGCTAAGGCATCGTTCACGTCTTGCAGTGTGTGGACCAGTATATTTAAGGGCTGGCGCACGCGTAACGCGATGCGGTCTTCTGCGGTATGCCAGATTTTATACTCTTCGACGAGTTCGCGTTGGTTGACCATCACTAATATGTCGTAATCGCTGACGTAACCGTGCGCCGGGTCGTTGACCCACTTTCCGGTGGCGTAGCTGCCGAACAGGATGATTTTTAGTATTCTGCCGTGTTTTTTCTTACCAGTGGCAAAACCGGTGACTTGCTCAAATTCATCACGCAGCACGGTGACGATATGGGCCAGGTGCTCTTGCCTGGAGGCGGGTAGTTGTTCGAGAGTTTTATTCATTGGCTGATATTACTATGATCAATGCCTCAGTTCAAAACCATGAGTCAAAACCGTGAGTCAAAATCGAGGTTACCTGGTGCGCTTTAGCGTTTAGTTCGACCATGATACCTCTATTATCGCTTGACAGGGACTAAGCAACCTCATTATGCTCTTTTTTTTCTTTACGAAACTTGAACGAAGCTTAAACGGAGCTTGATAACTCCAAAAGGCGGGCAATACCGCTACCTCTGCCATGTGCGGTTTTTTTGTGCCTGATTTTCGGCCATTTTTGATGGCCGGGAGGTCTGGGGAATACAACACCCGCAAGGGAAATACCCGGAGCAGTGCCTTTTGCTGTTATCAACCTCCCCGGCCACCCCTTGCTGTTGGGTGGAACGCAACTTGATAATTGCAAAAGGAGAATCACCATGCATAAACGCCCGCTTAAAGTTTGCCGCGCATACCGAGATTACACCCTTAAAAACCAGTCGCATCGAGGGAATCCCTGCATTCCGTCCATAAGCCTTAAAGGTACTTGGCTGGAGCAGGCTGGATTTAGCATCGAGTTACCGATCTTTGTGGTGGTGCGAAACAATTTTTTGGCCATTGTGCCGCAGGATGATCACTTATCACTGTAATTGACGTTAGCCCTGGATAACCGCCAGGGCTTTCTCTGGTGGCCTGCTTTTGCATGGCTTAATGGCCTTAGGCAACGCCGCCGTCGGCACGGGGCTGATGACCGCGTTCACCGGGGTTGGCCTGGTGGTGGCGCTGGTGAGCCTGGCGGCCTTAGTGGCGGGCACTGCATTGAGTGCGGTCGATGCTGCTATCCTGGCCTTGGATTCCGCAAGCTCCATCCAGGCTACTCGCTAGACGCCACGAAAAATAACCCGTAGGTTGGTTGGTGAGCTTGCGAACCCCAACAACTCACCAGCCTTCACCAACGGCCCTGTCTTCCAGTTTTTCATCATGTACTTGGGTTAATATTTGTCACTGTAATTTACTTTAGCCCTGGATAACCGGCAGGGCTTTCTCTGGCGGCCTGCTTTTGCATCGCTTAATGGCCTTAGGCAGCGCCGCCGTCGGCACGGGGCTGATGACCGCGCTCACCGGGGTTTGCCTGGTGGCGGCACTGGTGAGCCTGGCGGCCTTAGTGGCGGGCACTGTATTGAGTGCGGTCGATGCTGCAACCCTGGCCCTGGATTCCGCAAGCTCCATCCAGGCTACATGCTGGTCGCCACGAAAAATAATCATATTGAAAAATAGCCTGGGCATTGTTACCCGGCCATTTTATGGCGCGGATCTGGTCGCCCGGATGCCGTTTACGAAATCCGGGATGAACAGCGCCCCTGCGTTTTCAGGTAAACCCACATGGCAAGGGAAACACCTTCACGAAAGTGACAATGCATTGAGTGTGGTCGATGCTGCTACTCTGGCCCTGGATTCCGCAAGCTCCATCCAGGTTACACGCTGGACGCTACGAAAATAATCATATTGAAAAATAGCCTGGGCATTGTTACCCGGCCATTTTATGGCACGGACCTGGTCGCCCGGATGCCGTTTACGAAATCCGGGATGAACAGCGCCCCTGCGTTTTCAGGTAAACCCACATGGCAAGGGAAGCACTTTCACGAAAGGGCAATGCATTGCGTGCGGTCGATGCTGCTACTCTGATCCTGGATTCCGCAAGCGCCACCCAGGCTACCCGCTAACTTACTTCCCCAGAAAATGCAACGTGAATATTACCATTGAATATTAAGTGGCAGAGGCATTATCCTAACGTCGGAATTAGCGGGCCTAATATGCATACTTCTTACTAAATATACCGTGGTTACTTAGCAGGCAACCTATTATTGCACAATAAATATGCTAACATGATGAGCCATTAACAAACGTAACAACGATGACGGAAGCGCTTGGGCAACGTCGATTTGCCACTAATGGATTTTTCTATTGGGCACTGCTGGCAATATTAGTTTGTCATTAAATTGACCACTGTAGCCCTTGCTTTAACAAGATCGGTAATAAGCTTTATTAAAAAGTATCACTATTAAAATAATGACTATTGAAGAAACTACTATTAAAACAATTATCGTTACTGCAATAACGGTTATAAAAATATTAGCAATAACATTAATCACAACACGTTAATGACCTGATGTTAATTACCACTGGTTAGTTGCCACACGTTTAGTTATCACACATAAAGAATCACGTTAACCTCACTCAATGTTTTAAGAATTTAACCCCTATGAAAATTGTGACCTCTACCCCTGTTCGTCGATGCGCCCCCTGGTTTTCCCGGTTATCCACCCCCCTGAAGACACTGCTACCGATATTACTGGTGATGCTGTTAAGTGCCTGCGACAGCAGTGACACAACGGTGGGCACCCCCAAATCAACACCGCAAAACCTCACCGTTAATTCTGGCACGCGGGTGATCGAGCTGGCCTGGAGCGGGGTATCCGGGGCCAGTGGGTATTCGGTGTATTGGTCCAATCAGGCCGAAGTGAGTCCTGAGCAAGGCGCGTTGATCAGCACCCCCGAGCCTTACCTGGAACACCGGGGCCTGGCCAATGGGGTCAGTTATTATTATGTGGTGACAGCCCACACCGGGCGGGGCGAAAGCCTGGCCTCCGAGGTGGTGAGCGCCATGCCCCTGGCGGCGGTGCCCGCCAAACCCAGTGTGGTGAATGTGGTCGGCGGCGATGAACGGATTACGCTAGACTGGGCCTCCATTGCCGGGGCCAGCCATTACACCTTGTATTGGAATACCGAGGGTAATGTCAGCAGCAGCGATAACCGCATTGATCAGGTGGTGTCGCCCTTTGTGCACAGTGGGCTGGCCAACAATCAAGCTTATTCCTATATTCTGGTGGCGGAAAACGCCGTGGGGGCGGGCAGCGCCTCCACGGAGCTGAGTGCCACCCCGCAGCGTCCGGCCCCCAGTGCGCCGCTGTTTACCAGTGTTACCCCTGGCAGTACTCAGGCCACCCTGGCGTGGCGCAATATCAGTAATGCCAGTGCCTATACCCTGTATTGGAATACCACGGGTGAGGTGGGTGTTGATGATACCGCCATCACCCAGGTGACCAGCCCCTATTCGGTGACGGACTTAACCGAAGGTACCACCTATTATTACCGGCTGCAGGCCCATAATGCCGGGGGCGACAGCCCCTTATCCAACCTTGCCCAGGTGAGTTTGCCGGGCGAGGGGGTTATCACAGCGCCCTTACCCGGTGCCTTGCCCGCCCTGCCTGCGAATGTGAGTGTGGGTCTTGGCAACAGCCAACTGACCTTGACATGGGACGTGGTGGAGGGTGCCCTGGGTTACAGCCTCTATTGGAGCAATGAGGGGAGCAGTGACGACATTGTGCCCGGCGCAGCCGGGGTGCAGGCGATTGCCATAGGACAGGCCATTGCCACGGCGCAAGTGTCTTACACCCACATTGGCCTTAACAACGGCAGCAATTACCGTTATCGGGTCAGCGCCTTTAACCAGGATGGTGAAAGCGAGCTATCAGCCGAAGTGAGCGGCGCGCCAGAGGTGATCACCCCCGGCGTGCCCGCCGGATTGCGCGCCATTGCCGGGGACCAAACCCTCGGGGTGCGCTGGAATGGCGTGCAGGGGGCCAGTGGCTATAACCTGTACCTCACCGATGCCCAGAACACCGAACAGGTGATCTCCAATGTGAATTCGCCGTATACCGTTAGCGGCTTGGTCAATGGCAGCCCTTACCGGCTCCAGGTCAGTGCCGTGAGTGGCACTACTGAAACCACCGAAGGCAAACGCTCTGAGGCCCTTAGCGCCACCCCCCATGAGCCGGTACCCAACGCGCCCTTAAACCCCAGCGCCCAGCCCGGTAACGGCCAGGTGACCTTGCAATGGGACAGCGCTGCGCCCCAGGACCTCAATGATCCCGAGCAAGCCATTAGTGGTTATCAGGTGTATTACCATCGCCGTGCCGGGGTCAGCCCTAGCAACGGTACCTTGCTTAATGGGCCAGCCAGTGGTCTCACCCCAAGCCGGGGCGACAATGGCCGCTGGCAGTTGACCCATGGCGGGTTGCAAAACCGCCAGCGTTATTATTACCGCATTACTGCGGTGAATGCCGGGGGCGAAGGCCGGGCCAGTGCCGAAGTATGGGCCCGCCCCCAGATCGCCATCCCCGGTGCCCCCAGTCAGGTGTGGGCCGAGGCCGGTGACAACCAGGTGGTGATTCACTTTGAGGGCATCAACAGCACGGTGGTGCCTACCTACAACCTGTACTGGCGTCAAGACCTTGGGAATGGCCAAGGCAGCGACGGACAGCGCAGTGACACCCAGGTGATCAGCAACATCCAGCCCGATTATGTGTTTAACAATGGGCCGAATACCAATGGCAATACCTATACCTTTCAGATCTCGGCCTTTAACAGCAGTGGCGAAAGCGTGTTATCCCCGGAGGTGAGCGCCAGTCCGCAAGTGGCCCCGCCTCAGGTGGCACCACAAACGGTGTCCATCACTCCCGACCCGAATCAGGTTGATTTAAACTGGACCCCGGTGAGTGATGCCAGTGGTTATGTGGTTTATTGGTCCACCGAGCCGTTGATTGACCCCACCACCAGTGCCCGCATTGTGTTGAGTGCCAGCGAACTCAGTACCACGGAGGGTGGTCAGTTGAATTACCCTCACACGGATCTCAGCAATGGCCAAAGTTATTATTACCAAATCGCCGCCATGAACGCCGGCGGGGAAAGCGCCTTATCCCAAACCATCAGCGCCGTTCCTCAGGTGAATCTCCCTGCCACACCGGCGACTCCCGACCTCAGTGCCGGGGATACCAGTCTCAGTATTGACTTTCAGGGCGTTGATGGTGCCACCAGTTATACCCTTTACTGGCAGAGCAACCCTGAAGCTCCCCTGGCGCAATGGTCACAGCGCGCCGGTATTCAGTCGGGCGATCGCCTCAGTAACCTGATCAATGGCCAACTTTATTATGTGCAGCTGGTGGCCCTGAACGCTGGCGGCCAAAGTGCGCCGGGCGGCATTAGCAGCGCCATGCCCCTGCCCCCGCTGCCGGACAGCCCCACGGCGGTGATCGCCACCGCTGGCGATGGCCAGGTGAGCCTTAACTGGGCCACTCAACCGGGCCTTAGCTACACCCTTTACTGGAGCACCACCGCCGAGGTGGACCCCATTGATAACGAAACCCGC
>Ga0316204_10007931_pt1 | contig 15150 bp, 10 predicted proteins | sample 6monrhotite_MG_2_FD_205661 | JGI IMG/M metagenome (GOLD analysis project Ga0316204, IMG submission 205661) | Microbial mat bacterial communities from mineral coupon in-situ incubated in ocean water Damariscotta River, Maine, United States -... | ecosystem: Environmental > Aquatic > Marine >...
AGGGGGAGAATGGTTAAAAGTGTCATTACCCCTGTTTTTTATTTCTGGGATGCATTTGATACTCCATCAGACCGATATCATTATGATTGGTGTAATACTGGATACAGAGCAGGTCGGGTTTTATGCTGTTGCTTCACGTATTGCCGGACTAGTTCTATTCGGTTTGACGGCAGTTAATGCGATTGTAGCACCTATGATATCTGAACTATACAGTACAGGACAATACCAGAAGTTACAGAAAATGATTACTCTCGCGGCCCGTGGAATATTTACAATTACATTGGTAGTGAGTCTCAGTCTGGTAATACTTGGAAAAAATATACTCGGATTGTTTGGCGATGAATTTGTCGTAGGATATATGGCGCTACTTATATTGCTGCTTGGACAGGCTGTAAATGCACTAGCAGGTTCGGTGGGGTTTTTGATGACAATGACAGGGCATCAAAATAAGGCAGCGCAGATTCTTTGCGTAAGTGCTGTTATTAATATTATATTGAATATTATTTTGATATCTATTTATGGTGTAATTGGTGCTGCTATTGCAACGGCTGTGAGCACTGCATTATGGAATATCTTAATGCTCGGTTACATATGGCGCAGACTAAATTTTAATCCAACAATATTTGCAAAAGGTTGAAAATGAAAAGACCTAATTTTTTTATCGTTGGCGCTCCAAAATGTGGAACCACAGCTTTGAGTGAATATCTTCGCGAGCATAAAAATGTATTTATGTGTACTCCTAAAGAGCCACATTTTTTTGCTAGTGATCTTCCAGAAATAAGAGCTGCAGAAACAGAAGAGGAGTATTTAAGGCTATTTGAAGAAGCAACAACAGAGCATCTTGCAATTGGTGAGGCATCTGTCTGGTATCTGTATTCAAGTGAAGCCATTAAAAATATCAAGAAGTTTAATCCTGATTCAAAAATAATTGTAATGCTTAGAAATCCAGTTGATCTTGTTTACTCAATGTATTCTCAACATCTATACAGCATGAATGAAAATGAAAATGACTTTAAAATAGCGTGGGATTTGAGCAATGAGAGGAAAAAAGGATTAAATAAACCAAAGGATTGCAGAAATATCAAGCTTATTATATATGCTGAAATAGCTAAGTTAGGTCATCAAGTAGAAAATCTCATGAATGTTTTTCCACCTGAACAGGTAAAAATAATATTTTCCGAAGATTTTTTTGCGAATACCAGATCTGTCTATAAAGACGTATTAGATTTTTTAAACATCCCAGATGATCAAAAAGATGATTTTCCTGTAATTAACCAAAATAAACACCATAAGATAGGCTGGATAGGACGTTTTACACAACGTCCTCCTGAGAAATTAGTCAATATATTATTATCAGCTAAAAAATTAATAGGCATTGAACGTATCGGTGTTTTGAGTGCATTGAGAAAAATGAATAAGAAAAAACAACAACGAACTCCCTTATCGGAAAAGTTAAAAGAACAAATAATTTTCGAATATTCTAGTGATATAGAGAAGCTTTCACTGCTGACTAATAGAAATTTAAACCATTGGCTGGATATGTAATGCGAATTGCTCTTGTCATACCATCTATGAGCAGCGGCGGAGCTGAGCGAGTGATGTCAATTCTTGCAAATTTCTGGGCAGCAAGAGGGGACGAAGTTACTTTAATAACATTGGGTTCATTAGATTTGGATTTTTACAATCTTGACTCACGAATTAATCGAGTAGCGTTAGATGTTTTGTGTAAATCATCAACGACGTTGGATGCAATTAAGAATAATTGTATTAGGCTTATAAAATTACGCAAAGCAGTACATAAAACAAGACCTGAAGTTATTATTAGCTTTATGGATAGTATGAGTGTAGTGACGCTGCTATCAACAATTGGCATGTCAATACCGGTTGTGGTGTCTGAACATATTGATCCTCGTCAAAAGCCGCCACCCGGTATATGGAATTTTCTTAGACGTTGGACCTATTCCCTGACGAGTGCTGTCGTGGTATTAACTTCTGAACTCCGCGAAGTGGTTAATGAGTTTGTGCCGGAAAAGAAACTTCATGTGATTCCTAATCCAGCTATTCCAGTTCCTAAAGCTTCAGATTTAAAACCTCCTTTCATATTGCCATCACATTTTGTGATTGCAATGGGGCGACTAACGCCACAGAAAGGGTTCGATTTTTTGCTTGATGCTTTTGCACTTTGTACACATACATCATGGTCACTTGTCATTCTCGGCGAAGGCCCTGATCGTGAAGGTCTAGAAACACAGATAAAACAACTTAATCTAGGGTCTCGCGTATTTTTGCCAGGTAATATCAGTGAGCCTGCCGTAATTCTTCGAAAATCAGGCTTATTTGTTTTGTCATCTAGATTTGAAGGCTTTCCTATGGCATTGGTAGAAGCTATGAGTTGTGGCCTGCCCGTTGTCAGTTTTGATTGTCCAACTGGACCAGGTGATATAATCAGGGATGGTTATGATGGCGTATTAGTTCCTCCTGGTGATGTGGGGGCGCTAATGAAAGAGATGGACCGAATGATGGGGGACAAAGAAGAACGCAAAAAACTAGCAGGGTGCGCGAAGGAAGTCATTGACAGGTTCTCAATTGAAAAAATAATTGGTAAATGGGATGACTTGTTAAATAAAGTGACAATGCAAAAAAATATTATTAAATAATTAAATTTAATAATAAATAAGAATTATTTGTACATGTTTTTCTTGTGTTCAGCCGATATGCATGGCTAACAGAACAAAAAATAATATAAATACGGTAAAAGATAAGGAGTATTGAATGGAGTTGACTGAAAATCCTGTTCGAGTTCTTTATATTATGGGAACTGCGCGAAGTGGATCAACAATCCTGGATACAGTACTAGGTAATCATAAGAATGTTGAAAGTGTTGGAGAGCTAATAAACTTACCCATAAATGGTTGGTGCAATAATGAGTATTGTGCATGTGGAAGTCGTGCTAATAATTGCCCTTATTGGTCTGGTGTCCAGGATAAGTGGATGCGATCTACAGGCTTGTCAGATTTCCATGAATATATCAATCTACATAATACCATGGCTCAGCTGTGGCAGCGCTTTAGGGTTTTTAGAACACCAGACCGTTCATCAGTGGAGTTTAAAAAATATGCATACCTGACTATGTCACTGTATAAGGAGATTCAAGCCGCGAGTGGTAAAGAGATCATTGTGGATTCATCAAAAAATCCCTTACGTGCATATTTGTTGTCATTGATTCCGGGTATAGATCTACGTGTTGTTCATTTGGTTAGGGATGCTCGTGGAGTGGCATGGTCAAAGAAAAAGGCCTACAAAAAAAATGAAAAGGACGGTGTTCAAAAAGATTTGAAGTCAAATTATATATGGTATACGGCGATTAACTGGGATCGAATAAATTTGCGATGTGAGTGGGTTAGAAAAAAGCTTGATCCAAAGTTTTCTATAAAAATTAGTTATGAAGAATTTGTGAAAGAACCTAGAAATACATTAAATCGAATTGGCGAACTAATAGATGTAGACTATAGTGATGTAGCAACGAATATCGAAGAAAACAGGACTATGACGGTTGGACATACTGTTGCAGGTAATAAGTTAAGAATGTCGTCTAATATTCAATTAAAGCTTGATGAAGAATGGAAGCATGGTCTCTCTAAACTTGAGCAGTTTCTTGTATGGCTTATCACATCTGGATTGTTAAAAAGGTATAAGAATGAGAATTAAATAAGTAATGTTGAAACAGGCAAATACTTCGGGCCGGTTAATAATACTTAACTCATGTAGAATATTATATGCTGTACACTATTAAACTATTTGTTTTTTTTGTCGTCGTACTATTTTGTAGTTATGCGTATTTGTATTTCTTTCAACATGGCATATCTCCTATAAAACCATTGTATTGGCAATTGTTAACAATAGTAATAATGTTGTTCATAATGACACTAAGGTATCAAGTTGAATCGGTTAAGTTTTCACGATATTTAATTGTTTGGCTTCTGATTTTTTTATCTAGTAGCATATTATCCTATATATATTCTCATCAGGGTAGTATTGAGGAACAAGCACTAATAGAAAGCTTTCGTACGGTGCTATTATTATTTTCTTTATTTTATATTTTTAGTATTGACGGTGCTGTTCGTGTGGCACGTTATGCAATGCTATCAGTAGTAATTTTTTCAGTGCTTATGAATGTCCTTGATTTTGTTATGCCAATGTTCTCGAAAGTCCCTGGAAGAGCGGCTGGATTATACGTAAATCCTACTATATCAGGTGCAATGATTGTGCTAGCAATGGTATTAAGTATTACTGTAGTGACTCGATATTTAAGGCTTGCTTTCTGTTTGTTTGTGGGTGTTGGGGTATTTATTACTTTTAGTCGTGGCCCATGGTTGTTTTGGGTTATAGCTATGACAGGTCTTGGCATGATAGGTGCTCTTGAGGTTGGTCGTAAGATGAAACCGTTGGTTGTTCCAGTTATTAGTCTGCTTGCAGGTGGTCTTGTTTTTATATTTTTGACTGGAGGTGCCATTGAGTTTTTCACAATGACTGGATTAGACAGTTACTTAACTCCAATAACACTTTCCAGGATAGGCGGTAGTGGTGCAGCATTTACAGACTATTCCACCGCTACACGTGCGGATGTAGTTGCAAGAGCCTGGACAGTTTTTGCCGAAAATCCATGGTTTGGTTCAGGTTTGGGTATAGATCAGAGATGGACAGTTGGTTCACATAATACGTTTTTAAGGTTGGCAGCTGAAGGCGGATTACTGAGGCTTTCTATTTTTATTGGACTATTGGTTATTTTATGGCGAATGACGGATGGTATTGGCAGAGTTACTTTAGCTGTTTATGCCGCTTCATGCCTTACATCACATAGTAATTTGCAGGAACCATCATTCTTGATAGTTCTTGCTTTGATATCTATGTCAGCTAAAGAGCAGGTTAGCAAGGTTAAACAAAATACAGTTCATCAATATGTCACTTAATATTAATTAATATAGACCTGGTTAATTATCGCATATTGAGCTCCTTTGAAAGGAAAATTATTGTGATTGTATGAACAGTTTGGAATTCATAACGAATAATATGTTCTGATAATTTATTCTGGGATTATATTTTTGTGGAATATGTATTGTCGACTTACTGTTTGTAATTTCTATATTTAGGAAAGACTGATGGTTAATCAAATTGAAATAAAATCAGATGAATCTCTAGCGATTAAAGTGAAATCTAATACTCCAGTTCGTGTGCTCTACATCATGGGATCAGGTCGTAGTGGGTCAACAGTGCTTGATATTGCGCTCGGTAATCATTCTAAAATAGAAAGTTATGGAGAGCTAATTAATATGACTGGATCAATCATGAACAATGAAAATTGTGCATGTGGAGAAAAAGGCTGCGACTGTCCTTTTTGGAAAAAGGTATGGGAAAAGTGGAGGGAAAAAACAGGAATGGATAATTTTTCAGAATACACTGATCTTCAGTCAAAATTTGAGCATTACCGATTACGAAACTGGTTTCGTTTAATTAGAGAAAGAAAGTATCCGTCAATACAGTTTGAAACATATGCTAAGCATACTTTATCACTATTTGAAAGTATACGTGAGGTTAGTGGGAAAAAAATTATTGTTGATTCTTCAAAGAACCCGCTAAGGGCATTTGCATTATCGCAAGTACCAGGTCTTGACGTGCGATTGGTACATTTAGTACGAGATGGCAGAGGGGTGGCATGGTCATTAAAGAAGTCATATAAAAAAAATGTTGAAAGTGGTTTGCAAAAAGATATTTCTTCACGTCCTGTATGGAGAACGGCAGCATTTTGGATTTTCATTAATGTGCTATCGAATTGGGTGCGTCAACAAATTCAAGCTGATAAGTCAATACGCGTGCGCTATGAAGACTTCATAATGTCCCCGGATGAGGTGTTAAAAAACATTGGAAATTTACTGCAATGTGATTTAAGCGAGGTTGCTGACGTAATCAATAATAAGTCGGAGTTATCTATTGGTCATACTATAGCAGGCAACCGTTTGCGTATGCATAGGAAGCTTAATTTACGCCTGGATGAAGAATGGAAGAAAAATATGAGTTCTCTGGATCAAAGGCTGTTCTGGGTTATCACGAGTTCGATAATGTACCAGTATCAGTATAAAAAAAGATAGAAATTATATGAGGCTATTGTTCTTTATCGGTTCATTAGGTACAGGTGGCGCTGAGAAACAGATTTCACAGCTCGCTTATGGTCTGGCTAAAATCAATCATCAAGTGTTTGTGGTGACAGTTTACCCAGGCGGTCAAAACTGGGAATGGTTAAAAAAACATAGGTCTGTGACACTTATTTCATTGTTTTCGAATAAGAATAAGACTATGCCAGGTGTGTTTTATCAACTGTGCATGGGTATATTTCGGCTGCATAAAATTGTCATTAAAGAAAATGTTGATGTTGTCTACAGTGCCCTGTATATGAGTAATTTATTAGCCTGGTTTGCGTTAAGAGGGATTAATAATGTGAAATTAATTTGGGGTATTCGTGCATCGAATATGAAACTAAACTGGAAACGGTTTGTACCATTTTATGTATGCAGTAAGCTTTCTTCAGGCGTCGATATGATAATAGTCAATTCAAAAGCAGGACTAGAGTACCACAAATTAAATGGATATCGTTCACCAGATGATGTGGTAGTGCCTAATGGAATTGATACAGACAAATTTAAATTTAATAACGATTACAGAATTAAGTTACGTTCAGAATGGGGTTGTTCTGCACAGGTTAAATTGATTGGAATAGTGGGACGACTAGATCCAATGAAGGATCATCAAACATTTCTTTATGCTGCAGAAAAGTTGTCAAAGGAAAGAAATGATGCTTATTTTATATGTGTTGGTGATGGTCCTGAAAAATATAAGCAGGAACTTCTATGTTTAACTGAGGAGCTTGGCTTATCTGATCGAATCATCTGGGCTGGAAAAAGAACCGATACGCCAGCAGTTTATAGTGCTTTGGATATTGCAATCTCTTCATCTGCATGGGGTGAAGGGTTTCCTAATGTTATAGGTGAAGCAATGTCATGTGGTATTCCATGTGTTGTGACCGATGTTGGTGATTCGGCCTGGGTAGTTGCTGATACTGGATTTATTATTCAATCTAATCAGCCGATACAACTTGCTGATGCATGTAAAAAAATACTGGATCTTACTCATGATCAGTATAAGGATTTAAGTTCAAATTCTCGGCATCGTATTAAGTCAGAGTTCACCATAATAAATTCAGTTATCTCAACTGAAAAAGCGCTAATGAGGTGTTTAAATTGATCTTATTAATATTTAATTGCCATGCATGCTTATCAATATGAATTCTCATATCACTTAAAAAGAATAGGTAGTAATGTTATTTTGATAAAAATAGTGCATATTATTACAGGCCTCACTACAGGTGGTGCTGAAATGATGCTTTACAAATTGCTTTCATCAATGGATCGAAAGCGATTCGACTGTGTCGTAGTTTCAATGATGGATAAAGGTGAAGTTGGCAGTAGAATCGAAGCACTGGGTATACCTGTATATGCGTTAAGGATGAAGGGAGGTCGACCTACGATTAGTGCTATGATCCGTTTGATTCGATTGCTTCGTACGCTAAAGCCAAACCTGTTACAGGGCTGGATGTATCATGCAAACCTGCTTGCATTAATTGCAAAAATATTTGTCACCAGACATCCGCCTGTTTTGTGGAATATTCGTCAATCACTTTATCGTCTGCAAGATGAAAAGCGACTCACACAACTGGTCATTCGTATTGGTAGAGTTCTCTCGCCAAAGGCCTGTAGAATTATTTATAACTCAAGAATAAGTGCGTTGCAACATGAAGCTTTGGGGTACTGTAAAGATACGCGCATTCTTTTATCAAATGGATTTGATATTAAACGATTCAGTCCTGCGATTGATGAACCTTATCTCTTACGTCAAGAGTTAGGCCTGGATGAGAACACAATCATTGTTGGTGTGTTCGCCCGTTATCATCCAATGAAGGACCATAAGAGTTTTATTCAGGCTGCGAATATTATATTTTCTCAAAATTCAAAAATTCATTTTATATTAGTCGGTCGCAATGTGTGCTCAAGTAATTCTGTTATTCATGAATTAGTCAGTACAGCTGATGCAAAAGACAACCTCCATCTACTTGGAGAACGAGCAGATATCCCTGAGCTGATGAAATCAATCGACATTGCTGTTACATCTTCTGCCTGGGGAGAGGGCTTTCCTAATGCCCTGGGTGAAGCAATGGCTTGTGCTATTCCATGTGTAGTTACTGATGTTGGCGATTCTGCCTGGATACTGGGCTCTAATCATGGTGAAGTCGTACCACCAAAAGACCCTCAGGCATTGGCGAAGGGGATTCTCAAGTTAATTAATATGGATCAGCAAGCTAGACAAGCGCTTGGTGATAGTGCAAGGCAGCGAGTTGTGGATAATTTTTCACTTGAAAAGATCACAGTCCAGTATGAGGATTTGTACGAAAACGTTTCTGCTGAATATTGTTCCAGGTGTTGATTAGGAGTTTCATGAATGTGTGGGTTTGCAGGATTTTTTGATGTCACAGAACAATTAAAACAACCTGTGGAAAATCTACAGCAGATGATTCGTGTGCTCTCTCATCGAGGCCCTGATGATGAAGGCATATGGATTGATGATACAACTGGTATAGGTCTTGGGCATCGTCGCTTGTCTATTGTTGATTTATCGGTAGAGGGACATCAACCGATGATTTCTAATTGTGGCAGATATGTTATTGCCTACAACGGCGAAATTTACAATTATCAGGAAATTCGAAAAGATTTAGAACAGCAAGCTGCTGATGGACTGATGCCATGGCGTGGACATTCTGATACTGAGGTGGCTTTAGCTGCTATATCAGTATGGGGACTTGAGAAAGCACTTAAACGATTTAATGGAATGTTTGCATTTGCCTTATGGGATAAACATAAACGTGTTCTTCACCTGGCAAGAGATCGTTTGGGAGAGAAGCCTGTTTATTATGGCTGGGCAGGCGATGTGTTCGTATTTGGATCTGAGCTTAAGTCGTTACGTGCTAATCGACAATTTAATGGAGATGTTGATCGAAATTCTTTAACGCTTTATTTTAGATACAATTATATACCCGCACCACATTCAATTTACAAAGGTATTTATAAGTTACCGGCTGGTTGTTTAATAAGTATCTCTGTAGATGATGTTAAAAACAAATCGGCTTTTTCTCCATTTGTTAATAATCAACAAGCATCAACACTGAGCCCGATAAAATACTGGTCTGCAGAAAAAGCGGCAGAATCAGGAGAGAAGCAGCGTTTATCCGGTACATTAAATGATGTTGTTGATGAGCTTGAGCATCTAATGCTTGATGCTGTCCGGCTAAGAATGGAGGCGGATGTTCCCTTAGGGGCTTTTTTATCTGGTGGCATTGATTCGTCGATGGTGGTGTCATTAATGCAGGCACAAAGTACGCAGCCTGTTAAAACATTTACAATAGGCTCTTATAATGTAACCTATAATGAAGCAATTAACGCACAGTCTATAGCTAAATATTTAGGTACAGATCATACTCAACTGTATGTCTCACCTGGTGAAGCACAACAGGTTATTCCTCAGTTGCCGCAATTGTATGACGAGCCGTTTGCTGATTCATCACAGATACCCACTTTTCTCGTTAGTAAAATGGCACGTCAGCATGTAACCGTTAGTTTATCTGGTGATGGAGGTGATGAGCTTTTTGCGGGCTATAATCGGCATTTCTGGGCAAGGAGTATATGGAATAAAACGGCTAACATTCCGCGTCCTTTACGAGCCGGGATAAGCCGGGCTTTACAGTCGGTTTCGCCTGCAACACTAGATGAATTATTATTACGAATGAGGCCCTTACTTCCAAAAAGATTTAGTGAAGGCCTTGCCGGTAATAAGTTACACAAACTCGCCGGTGCACTTGCTGCTAGAAGTCCGCAAGACATGTATTACAGGCTAGTGTCAAATTGGCAAGATCCTGAGTCGCTTGTGATTGATGGATCTGAAGCCAGAACTGTGATTACAGAGAACAGCCATTGGCCTGATTTATCAGACTTTACAGAACGAATGATGTATCTTGATCTTGTTAGCTACCTGCCTGATGATATTTTGGTTAAGCTAGATCGAGCCAGTATGGCTAATAGCCTTGAGTCCCGCGTGCCATTTCTGGATCACAGGTTAGTTGAATTTTCTTCTAAAGTGCCATTGTCAATGAAGATTAGCAATGGGAAAGGAAAATGGATTTTGCGTCAGCTACTTTATAAATATGTACCACAGGAACTTGTCGATGGGCCCAAGAAGGGCTTCGGCTTACCAATTGATGACTGGTTGCGTGGGCCTCTTCGAGAATGGGCTGAGTCACTGTTAGATGAAACTCGATTGCATAATGAGGGGTATTTAAATCCAGAACTTGTACGTGATGTATGGCACCAGCATCTTACAGGTAAGCGAAATTCACATCAAAAATTATGGAGTGTTTTGATGTTTCAGGCATGGCTAAATCAGCAGAGTTTTTAATGGGGTTCATCAGTTATGTATGTAACTATATGTACAACAGGATAATTAAATGGCAAATGTATTAGTGTTAGGGGGCAAGGCAGAGTCTTTAATTAGTTTTCGCGGACGCATGATGCAAGAAATGGTTGCTGCAGGTCATCAGGTGGTTGCCTGCGCTCCATCTGCACCGCAAAAAATCATAGATGAACTTTTCGAATTAGGGGTTAACTATCAACCGATAGATATTGATAGAACAGGTATGAAACCCTTACATGATTTACGTTCAACGATTAAGATGATTAAATTATTTAAAGCAATTAAGCCAGATGTCTTTTTTGGCTATACCATAAAGCCTGTTATTTACGGTTCTATTGCTGCTCGGCTAGCTGGTGTTCCTTATATTTTTTCAATGATTTCAGGGCTTGGTTATGCATTTTCGAATACCGGAATTAAGTCTAAAATAATCGGTGTCATTGCACAGTGGTTATACTGTGTTGCGCTTGGCTTTAATCAGAAAATATTTTTTCAAAACCCGGATAATCTCAAGCTGTTTGTTGATATGGGTATTTTAAATAACAATGAAAAGGCTGTTCTCGTTAATGGCTCGGGTGTGGATGTAGATGTTTTTTATCCTGTACCTTTTCCATCAACAATATCGTTTTTACTTATTGCCCGTTTAATTAAAGATAAGGGAGTTTATGAATATGTTGAAGCTGCACGCATTATCAAACAGCGCTATCCTGAGGTTAAATTCAGGTTAGTCGGGTTTATTGATAACAACCCGTCTGCTATCTCTGAGCAAGATCTCAAGTCCTGGATCGAAGAAGGAATTGTTGAGTACCTTGGTTACTTGAAAAATGTTAAACCTGCAATTGAAGACTCTTCAGTATATGTGCTGCCTTCATATTATCCTGAAGGCACTCCACACAGTGTACTAGAAGCAATGGCAATGGGGAGACCAATTATCACCACTGACACACCGGGTTGCCGTGAAACTGTTGTCGACGGAAAAAACGGTTTTCTTGTTCCAGCAAAAGAAGTCACTAGTCTTGTGAAAGCTATTGAAAAATTTATTCAAAAGCCTGTTAAAATCGAGGCGATGGGGAAGGCAAGTCGACAGATCGCAGATGACAAGTATGATGTTCACAAGGTCAATTCTGTCATACTTAAGGCGATGGATCTAATTTGAACAAGTTTCTAACTTCATTCGTGTATCCAGCGATTTCCTGGTTAATGGCTTTAAGCTGGACAGTACTGATTATTATTGTTTTGCTTAAACCAGGCAACAGTGTAATCAATCAAGATATCGAACTATCATCATTCCTTACTTCATTTTTTTCTCTTTCCATTAGTCGAAGTGATATAAAGGAAGCTGTTGGTCATGTCATTTTATTTGCGGTTTTGACCATGTTGTGGATGCGGCTTCTAGTCATGTATCTTTCCCGATCGCGTGCGACTGTGTTGGCTATTAGCTTAGCGCTAGTGTTAGCAACAGGAACAGAAATTGGTCAATATTTTATTAATAGAGGCTCATTGTTATTAGATTTACTGGCAAATTTTTCAGGCATACTCATCGCTTCTATGGCTTATAGCTACTTGAGAAAGATTAAAATTTAGAATATGGAGTATTTACGGATTTTATAAACTACAACAATAGTATGCCTGATTCTCGTTATAATATTTAAAAATAGGCGCACGTGGCAATAACCTGAGATACATGGACAAGAAAGTCTGTATCAGGTGTCTTCAGGTTCAAGTCCTTAAACCTCTTTGCTCGCCCTGATTTGCTCGCTCTTACTCGCATTATAAAGTCCAATACCTTCAAGCCGGCCCTTACACTCAATAGCTATACTAAAACCGCCGTGATGAGCTTATAAGAGCATAAAATTGCTCAAATTGAGCTATATCAAGCTTTCTGGTGACCTAATACCTCGAAATATGAGAATTCAATCACGTTATTTGCTGCCCCGTTTGGGGGATGGTCACTTTCATGATGAGGTTCACAGGACATTCAAACCTTATTCTTTATCATACCCTCAACCTAAATGAACAAGTATCAAAGGAAAGGAGGCATTTATTATCATTTTATGAGGCACAATTATGGGTTTTACATATTTCCGCACGTTCGGAATGAATTTTTCGCGTTATTTTTATAAACACACTTCTAACAGCTTAAAACTACTAAATATCTCAATTCTAGGTTTAATTATCACCGCATGCTCGAGTGGTGAAACAGGCTCTAATGATACTCAGACAACTATACTTGATCCGGGAACTAGCACAGTTGCAGTAACTCTTGAGGGCAGTGTTGGCGATGGACCTGTTACCGATGCTCAAATAACGATTAAAGATTATCAGGGAACAGTTGTAGGCACTACAGTTAGTGATTCAGCAGCAGGTTACACTATAACTATACCTGAGGGAGTAGTTTACCCAGTAGTAATTGAAGCTACGGGTGGAACTGATGTGGTCACAGGTGCAGCGCCTGACTTTACAATGTTATCAGTTGCCTTCAACACCACGACGAATACCGCTAATATAAACCCTTTTTCTACTATGATAGTGAAAACAGCCCAGTCTATGGCTGGCGGTTTAACAGCTGAAAATATCTCGGTAGCCACTCAAGCTGTTACTGAACAGCTTAACTTCGGACTTAATTCAGCGCTGGTACCTAACCCTGTCACAACACCTATCACTTCAGCTAATGTTGCAGCTATAATTAAAGCCAGTGAGGCATTTGGTGAGACTATTCGTCGTACACAATCAACACTGCAGGTTTCTGGTGCGAATTTTTCCGGTGACGAGATTGTCGATACATTAGCCAAAGATATGTCAGATGGAATAATTGACGGGCGTGGCCTGGGTGCCAGTACTCAAATTGCGGCTGTTTCTACCATAATGTCGGGACAGGTTCTTGTTGAAACACTTGTCAATCAGTTAAATGTAAATGGCGCTGACGCTACATCACTTATGGATTCAGCTATTATTATCAGTGTGCCGAGTGCTACTATGACAACTTCTGATGTTGCCAATACTGAAGAGATGCTTACTCAGACACGTACTGCAGTAGCTGCTGCTCAAACGCATACGCCTGGCACAAATTTAGCTGCCCTGGCCGTCATTCTTACCAGTTTGTCAGGAAATAGCCTGGCTGCCGATCTTGTATCAGTACTACCTGTAAATCCTGGAAGTGCTTTTGATGAGGTCATCACCCAACTTCCCTTGAGCACGGATGCTCAACTGGAGGCCGTTAACTCAGTGATGATATCAGGCGCTTTCCAGTTTGCGACTGCAGACTATACAGTTGGTGAGAACGATGGATCGGTTAATATTACCATCAATCGAGTAGGTGGCAGTGAAGGTGCGGTTAACGTCGAGTGGCGTACTGCTACCTTTAATGGTGATGGTACGGCAGACTGGGCTAATGACTATGCCACATTCCTGTGGACTGAAAGAACCCTGACCTTTGCTGATGGAGAAACCCGTAAGGTTGAGCAAATCACGATTAACCAGGATACAGTGGTTGAAGATGATGAGACTTTTTCTGTTTTTATTAGAACACCCGCAGGTGATGTAGTGTCAACATCCATTGTTACTATTGTGGATGATGATATCGCTGTGCCGGCTCCAGAGCCAATACCCGAGCCAATACCAGTACCAGTACCCAGTGATAGCCCCTGGGAAGATCTAGTGAACAATGTAGTTGGTTTTGCTGAAGGTGTGACAGGCGGTAAAGGTGGTGAGCTTTGTATTGTAAGTAACCTTAATGATTCAGGTGTTGGTAGTTTACGCGATTGTGCCCAAAGCACTGCTCCATTGTGGATTCGCTTTAGTGTCTCAGGTGTGATTAATCTTTCCTCGAAGATTTTTATTAAGTCAAATAAAACCATCGATGGTAGAGGTGCAGACATCACAATTAGAAATTATGGGCTGCGTACAGCAGGTGATTCAACCAATGGTTGGCTCGAAAATGTAATCATCCACAATATAAAAATGGCTGATACACCTAGCACAGAGCAGATGCTTAGCATTAATAAATATAGTAGAAAGATTTGGGTCGATCATGTCTCATTTTCAGGGGCAGGCGATGAAAGTATATTTATTGGTAATACAGGTACTTCGTTACCTTCAGCAACAGCAGTTACTATTTCATGGTGTAAATTCAGTGATGCTAGCAAGAGTCTTTTAATTGGGGCGAGTGCCTTGCATGTTAATGATGCTGAAACCACTGTAACTGTGCACCATAACTACTACAATCAAACTGGAGAGCGTCACCCTTTAATACGCTATGCAAAAGTGCACACCTTTAATAACTATATGCATAACTGGACCTGGCAGGCTTCTTCGTCATCACAGTTTGCACAACTTGCATCAGAGAGTAATATCTTTGAAACGGGTCCTGCTACCATGAATAATCTGGCAGTAAGTGGCACTGTAGCGAATGTCGGTGATACAGATGCAGGTTTTGCCCGATCTACAGACGATTGGTTTCTGGGCAATGCGACTACTTTGTTGAACGGCCCAGAGATGGTATTTGATCCAGCTAGCTTCTATTCTTATAGCACTGAAGTTGCAGATTCAAATCTGCAAGCGAAGGTAATAAGCCAGGCGGGATGG
>Ga0316204_10007932_pt1 | contig 15150 bp, 14 predicted proteins | sample 6monrhotite_MG_2_FD_205661 | JGI IMG/M metagenome (GOLD analysis project Ga0316204, IMG submission 205661) | Microbial mat bacterial communities from mineral coupon in-situ incubated in ocean water Damariscotta River, Maine, United States -... | ecosystem: Environmental > Aquatic > Marine >...
AGGCCAAGGTGACCTGCGTTGGCACCAGTGGTCCTCCGAAGTGACCAAGAACGACGTCGTTGTCAGCGGCATGTGCAGCCAAACCTGCCATGTCATCGTAGGGGGCATTGGCACCGGCTGCGATCACGAATGGATAGGTCAAGAAGTTGCCAAGGGGCACGAACGGATCAGGGTTCAGTTCTGGAATACCGATCTGCGGGCCGACCACTGGGATCGCAATAATAAAAGAGCCGATGGTGTAGCCGTCAGCTTTGGCATTGGCCACATCGATCGCTCCGGGGAAGGGCCCGCCGCCGCCGCCTGGCTTGTTCACGACCGCTGTCGGAACGCCGTATTCAGCCGAGAAGTCCTCGGCGATCATGCGTGTCAGAACGTCTTCCAAATCTCCCGGAGGCCACGGAACAATAAACTCGACTGGTTTCTCAGGATAGTCGGCCTGAGCAGCGCCAGCCACGGCTGTCATTGCAAGGGCCATCGCCGTTACAGACATTTTAATCTTGGACATTTCTCTCTCCCACTGTCGGTTCATATAATAAACCGTTGTTGCAGAAAAAAGATTGCCTTGTTAATGTTCTTCTGTCAAACTTTTTCTAATCCGCCACAAAGGATGCATTTCAAATGTCGTCTGCCACCAAAACCTTAGCGCTACTTGAGTTCTTCTCGCCCGAGCGCCCCTCGATTGGGCTTTCGCAGCTTTGCCGGCTTGCCAAGCGCGATAAGGCGACGACGTACCGGCATCTTCAAGCCCTTGAAGACGCTGGCTTTGTTGAGCAAAATGACCAAACCCGTCAGTACCGTCTTGGACCAGCGCTCCTAAAGCTCGCCCAAGTCCGAGAGTTGACGGTGCCACGCAAATTGGGCGCTCAAAGCGCGTTAGAGGGGCTGAGCAAGGCGATTGGTGAAACGGCGCATGTAACGGTTTTGTCGGGCAGCAAAGTCTACCCCTTGGTCGATCGCGAATCGCAACGCCATAGCACCCGCGCAATTGTTGATCTGGCCACGTTCCCGCTTCATGCGACGGCGTCCGGTCTGTGTGCTCTCGCGTTTGGGCCGGATCATCTGTTTGATTATGCAATCGACCGGATGGAGGCCTATACCCCAACGACCGTCGTATCACCTGTCGCCCTTAAGGCGTCCATTGATCGCGTCAGGGCTTTGGGGTTTGCGCACTCAAACCGCGGGTTTGAACGCGACGTCGAAGGCATATCAGCACCCCTCTTTGGGCCTGGAGGCCAATACGCAGGCGCCGTGTCGGTGGCCTGTGTTGCCACACGGTTCTCGGACGAAATTGGGCACGCTATCCAAGACAAGCTAATCCTCGCCAGTCGCGAAATCACACATAATTGGGGCGGTTTCGTCCCTGCGAACATCGAAGCCCTCTGGGCTAAGACCCTGTCACACTCAAACTCATTGGAAGCTACATCATGAAAGACTCAAACTTTCTTAAGGAACATAATGGCCGTTTGATGTGGCATCCCATGACGTCTCCGCAGGACAGTTTGGATCAACCGCCTAAGATCATTACAGACTCAAGTGGGGTCACGATCACCGATATCGACGGCCATACCGTCGTCGATGCCGTCGGAGGTCTTTGGAACGTGAACCTTGGCTATTCCTGCCAGCCGATAAAAGATGCGATGGCCGCTCAGCTGGACCGTTTGCCGTACTATTCGACGTTTCGAGGCACCTCAAACGATGCAATAATCGAGCTGTCCTATGAGTTGACTAAGTTTTTTGCAGATGACGGAATGTCACGCGCGTTTTTCACGTCGGGCGGATCGGATTCGGTTGAAACGTCGCTTCGGCTGGCGCGCCAATACCACAAGCTTCGCGGTGAAGCCGGGCGGACCAAGTTTCTTAGTCTCAAAAAGGGTTATCACGGCACACATATCGGCGGTGCTTCTGTGAACGGGAACGCAAATTTTCGCAATGCTTACGAACCACTTTTGCCCGGATGCTTTCACATTCCCGCCCCATACACCTATCGAAATCCCTTCAACGAAACCGACCCCGAAACCTTGGCGACCCTTTGCGTCGCAGCGCTTGAAGACGAGATCGCGTTTCAAGGTGCCAACACCATTGCGGCCATGATTATGGAACCTATCTTGGGCGCGGGCGGCGTGATCCCGCCTCATAAAAGTTTCGCGCCAAAGGTTCAGGAAATCTGCAATCGCAACGGCATTCTTTTGATCACAGACGAGGTCATCACGGCCTACGGTCGCACCGGCGCGTGGTCGGGTGCGCGGCTCTGGGGTATCAAGCCCGATATGATGGCCACAGCCAAAGCGATCACCAACGGGTTCTTTCCGTTCGGCGCGGTGATGCTGGGGGACCGGATGGTGGACGTGTTTGAAAATAACCCAGCGGCAAAGATTGGCCATGGCTATACGTATTCAGGGCATCCAGTGGGGGCCGCTGCGGCTTTGGCGTGTCTTGCGGAAACCAAGCGGTTGAACGTTGTCGAAAACGCAGCCGCGCGGGGCACACAGTTGTACGAAGGCTGCTTGGCGCTTCAAGAAAAATACGACATCATCGGCGATGTGCGCGGTGGACACGGCCTGATGACCGCGATTGAAATGGTCAGTGATCGCGCCACAAAGAAAGCGATAGACGCCGAGACAGCGGCGATTGTCCAAGAGGTCGCCTATCAAAGCGGGGCAATGGTGCGGATTTCAGGGCCAAACCTAATTCTGTCACCGCCGTTGGTTCTAACGAAAGGCGATGCGTCAACGATCCTATCGGCGCTTGATGCGGGCTTAGGGGCGTGCTGACTGCCTAGCCCAACCCTTCGATGATCGCTATGTCGGCTTGGGCCGCGCCCAGCCGCTTTGCGCGGGCGCTTTGGTATTCGTGCGACGCATAGCACGCCTGAGCTAGCGTGAGGCTTTCAAATTCGATCACAACGTGGCGCTGCCAAGGCTGACCTTCCAACGTCACCGCGTCTCCACGCGCAAGAAAACGCGCATTGTATTTCGTGAACGCGGCTGGGGCTAGTTCTTGATACCCTTTGTAGGCATCCGGATCGGTGATCGTGACGTTGGCAATCCAATAGGCTTTAGGCATGATCCGCCCCTTCTTTTTCGTGTTCAGCTAGCAGCCGTTCGGCAATTTCTGCCGTGTCTTCCAGATGCTCTTTAACCGCCTTTGCTGCATCGGCGGCATTGCCTGACACGATCGCATCGCAGATCGCTTGCATGTGGTCCGGTCCGGGGCGACCCCGTTGCGTTGACGACAGCGTCATCATGCGCAACCGGCTTATGCGGCCATTAAGGCGTTGAACGATCTCCCACGCGACGTTGTGGCCTGCGCCGTCGAAAATCTCGCCGTAAAAGTCCGATGTAGCGCCGAACAGCCCGCCGGGCACGGGCGCTTCGAAAGCCTGCTTCAAGCGTTTCAAGGCCGCGCGCAGCTTTGCTGCTTTTGCCGGGGTGATCTGCTTGGCGCATTTTCTGGCGGCCGCCGTTTCCAGCATCCGGCGGATGTGATAGATTTGACGCGCATCGTCCCAATCCATCGGCGCAACGATTGGCCCACGTCCGGGTAAGATATCGACCAAACCTTCGGCCTCAAGGTAGCGGATGGTTTCGCGCACGACAGTGCGGCTTACACCCAGCTGATCACAAAGAGGGCGCTCAACCAAGCGTTCACCTGGCTTGAAGTGGCCCTCAATAATGGCGTCGCGCAATCGGTTTTGAACCTTGTCGCGAAGGGTGACGGTCTGATGGTCGATTTTGGAAAGCGCGTTTGGTGTCATGGGCATTGAATAGCAATCCGCCACGATTTTGGCAAGAATATTGACTTATGGTATGGTGGTATACCATAAGATATCAACTGAGTCCTTACAGGTGCCGCTATGCCCGCTGAAATCCGCAAAACACTTCTCCACGTCGAAAACACCCTGATCGAAGGGGGCAAGGTCGCTGAAACGCCTCTCAAACTGATCGCGGCGGTTGCCGTCATCAAAAACCCGTGGGCCGGACAGGGATTTGTCGAAGACCTAAGACCCGAAATCCACACCTGTGCGTCAGGCTTGGGCGAATTGCTTACCGCAATGGTGCTTGAGGCAGCAGGCGGCGGCGACAAGGTTGAAGGCTACGGCAAATCGGCGATTGTTGGGGTGAATGGCGAAATAGAACACGCCTCGGCGTTGATCCACACGCTGCGATTTGGCAACCACTACCGCGAGGCAGTCGGGGCCAAATCCTATCTTGCTTTTACCAATACGCGAGGACCAGCAAATGCGCCTTTGCAAATCCCGCTTATGGACAAAAACGATGGCGGGCGACGCAGCCATTATCTGACAATCCAGCTATCAGTCGCAGATGCGCCTGGACCTGACGAAATTGTCATCGCGCTGGGCGCGTCGGTTGGGGGCCGTCCGCATCACCGGATTGGTGATCGGTATCAAGACCTTAAGGAGCTGGGCCATGACGTTGACAACCCTGCAGCTGTCTAAGCCATACGGAACCGTTTCGCTTCGTGACGCGGGGATTGGGGTGCCTGTCGTCTTGATCCACGGCGTCGGCTTGCAGTCTGCAGCTTGGTCGCCGCAGATTGAGGCCCTATCAAAGACACATCGCGTAATCGCGGTGGACATGCCGGGGCACGGTGGATCAAGCCACTTGCCGAAAGACGCGCAACTGCCCGATTTTGTTGAGTGGTTGCAAGCGGTTTTCGACGCGCTGGGGCTTGAGACCGTCAGCTTGGCTGGCCACTCAATGGGCGCGCTTATCGCCGCTGGGTTCGCCGTGACGTACCCGAACGCCCTGTCTCGGGTGGCGCTTTTGAACGGCGTCTATCGCCGGTCACACCAAGCCCGCGCGGCGGTGGTGGCGCGCGCTGACCAAATACGAACAACGGGCTTTGATCTTGAAACCCCTTTGGCGCGGTGGTTCGCCGACGCTCCGTGTGATCAACAAGCACGCATTGATGTATCGGATTGGCTCGGGTCAGTTGACCTCGATGGATATGCGACGGCCTACGGCGCGTTCGCGCGCGGGGATGCGACCTATGCGGATCGTTTGGGTGACATCCAAATCCCGTTCCTTGCAATCACCGGCGAAGGGGACCTGAACTCGACCCCGGCCATGTCGCAGGCGATGGCACAGGCCGCCAAGGGGCGTGCCATTGTCATGGAGGGGCATCGCCACATGGTCAATCTTACGGCCCCTGATGCCGTAAACGCGGCCTTGAACGGTTGGTTGGAAATGGACCCCGAGGAGGCCCCGAATGACGCAGATTGATCCACGCGAACTGCGTGAGGCCTTTGGGACGTTCATGACTGGCGTGACAGTTGTGACCTCGCATGACGAGGGCGGAAACCCGATTGGGTTCACGGCTAATTCCTTTGCTTCAGTATCCCTCGATCCGCCGTTGGTTTTGATATGCCTTGCCAATACGTCAAGAAACTATGACGTGCTGTCGAAGGCCGACGGATTTGCGATCAACGTCCTTTCCGAGGCTCAAAAAGGCGTGTCCAACACCTTTGCGCGCGCAGTCGAGGACCGTTTTTCTGCTGTGGACTGGACGGCTGGCCCACATGGATCGCCCGTTTTCAACGGTGTGTCGGCATGGTTTGATTGCTCAATGTTCAAAACCGTGGAAGCGGGCGACCACCTGATTTTGATCGGCAAGGTTGAGGCGTTTGAGAACAGCATCCATCCGGGCTTGGGGTATGCACGGGGGGCCTATGTCACCTCGGCCACTGAATCCGATGCGTTGGGAAACACCGCTCATCTCGAGGTCTCGGCGTTGATTGAACATCAAGGCAAAGTTCTTTTGTTAGACAATGGTCACGGACAATTGACCCTGCCCGAAGCCCGCGTTGGAAAAGAAGGCGCGACTGCGGCGCTAAAGCGCTTGATTGCCGCAAGCGGCGCTGACGCGGAACTGGGCTTCATATATTCGATCTACGAAGACGACGCACGCGAAACGCAGCACATCTCGTTTTTGTGCCAAGCAAGCGGTGACGCCACCGCAAACGGCATGTTCACTGAGCTGTCACAAACCACCTTGATGGATGTCGCCGACCCCGTTGTCTGTACGATGCTTGAAAGGTTTGCCGAGGAAAGCCGTTTGGGCAACTTCGGCGTATATTTTGGCAACCAGGTCAGCGGCAAAGTTCGCACCGTGACAACAGGGGGTTGAGGATGAAATTCTCGCTTTTCGCGCATATGGAGCGCATTTCCTCGGATGAGGATCAAAAACAGCTTTACCGTGACTTCATTGAGCTGTGCAAAATTGCGGACGAGGGCGGTATGAGTTCGGTCTGGACGGGTGAACACCACGGGATGAGCTTTACAATCGCCCCAAACCCGATGCTAAGCTTGGTGGATGTGGCGCGCCACACCAAGAATGTGCGCCTAGGTACCGGTACAATCGTCGCCCCGTTTTGGCATCCGATCCGATTGGCAGGCGAAGCGGCGATGACCGATATCATCACCGACGGGCGGCTTGATCTTGGCATTGCGCGGGGTGCGTATTCGTTCGAATACGAACGCCTGCGCCCCGGAATGGACGCATGGGAGGCCGGACAACGCATGCGCGAATTGGTGCCTGCTGTCAAAGCTCTCTGGAAGGGTGACTATACCCATGAGGGTGAATATTTTCAGTTCCCAAAGACCACGTCATCTCCAAAACCTGTTCAAAGTGACGGACCACCAATTTGGATCGCGGCGCGTGATCCAAACAGCCACGAATTTGCCGTTCAGCAAGAATGTAACGTCCAAGTCACGCCCCTTTGGAGCGGCGATAAGGAAATCACCGATCTCATGGATAAGTTCAACGCGGCCTGCGCTAAGTTTCCTGAAAAACCCCGTCCCAAAATCATGTTATTGGTGCACACATATGTTTCGGACGGCATTGAAGATACCAAGCAAGGTGCTATCGAACTCAACCGGTTCTATTGCTACTTTGGCGCGTGGTTCATGAACAAACGCGACGTGACACAAGGCTTGATTGAGCCGCTGACCGACGCAGAAATCGCCGCGCATCCTTTCTACACGCCCGAAGCGATGGAACGTGATCTGGTCATCGGGACGCCGGACAAGGTGATTGAACGCCTTAAAGGCTATGAGGCTTTGGGCTATGATGAATACTCGTTCTGGATCGACAGTTCGATGACGTTTGAACGCAAGAAGGCCTCGCTTGAGCGATTCATCAACGATGTTATGCCAGCGTTCGCGTAAGCCAAGATAAGGAAGACACCGATGCAAAGCTTTCAGCAGTATATTGACGGGGCATTCGACGATGGGGCCAGCCAGTTCGACAGCTTAGACCCTGCCACTGGGGCGGCTTGGGCAAGAATGCCTGCAGCGTCGGTTGACGATGTTGAACGCGCTGTGAACGCCGCCGAGCGGGCGTTTTTTGCGTCCGACTGGGCTTTGATGACCGCAACGGAGCGCGGCAAGCTTTTGACGCGACTGGCCGATCTGATCGCCGAAAACGCCTCAAGACTGGCCGAGTTAGAAACCCGTGATACAGGCAAAATCATCCGCGAAACCAGTGCCCAGATCGCTTACGTGGCCGAGTATTATCGCTACTACGCTGGTCTTTCCGACAAAATCGAAGGCGCGCACCTTCCTATCGACAAGCCTGATATGGAGGTTTGGTTGCGCCGTGAACCAATCGGCGTCGTCGCAGCAATTGTCCCGTGGAATTCGCAGCTGTTTTTATCAGCGGTCAAGATTGGCCCCGCGCTGGCAGCGGGATGCACTGTCGTTGTTAAGGCGTCCGAAGACGGCCCCGCGCCGCTGTTGGAATTCGCGCGCATCTTCGATCAAGCAGGCTTTCCAAAAGGCGTTCTCAACATCCTTACAGGTGGTCCAGAAACGGGTGCGGCGCTGACGCGCCATGACAAAGTCGCCCACATCGCCTTTACCGGCGGCCCCGAAACGGCCCGCCATATCGTCAGAAATTCAGCCGACAATCTGGCGTCCACGTCGCTAGAACTTGGCGGCAAGTCTCCGTTTATCGTGTTTGACGATGCCGACATGGAAAGCGCTGTGAATGCGCAAGTGTCGGGTGTGTTTGCAGCAACGGGGCAAAGCTGCGTGTCTGGGTCTCGTCTTGTAGTGCAGGCCGGTATCAAGGACGCGTTTTTGGCACGTCTCAAAGAAAAAGCCGAAGCCGTGGTTATCGGTGCGCCTGATGCGATGGAAACCGAGATCGGGCCGCTTTGCACGCTTGCGCAACGCGACAACGCAGAACGTCTGATCGCGCAGTCTATTCAGCAGGGTGCAAAACTAGTGACTGGGGGGCTAGCGCTGGCGCGTGACGGATTTTACTTCCCGCCGACCATTCTTGATTGCGATGGTGTCCCTGGTGCGGCCAGCCTGCACAATGAATTCTTCGGACCGGTTCTTTCAGTCGTTAGCTTCAAGGACGAGGCCGAGGCAATCGAGATCGCCAATGACACCAAATACGGGCTTGCATCTGGCCTATTCACCAAGGACTTAACGCGCGCCCACCGCATGATCCGCGCCATTCGCGCCGGAATCGTTTGGGTGAATACGTATCGCGCCGTCAGCCCGATTGCGCCCTTCGGCGGGCATGGCCTGTCGGGTCACGGGCGCGAAGGCGGCATCGCTGCGGCGTTGGATTATACCAAGGTCAAGGCTGTCTGGCTGCGCACCAGCGACGACCCGATCCCCGATCCGTTCGTGATGCGATAGCGGGTTTTGGCCACGGCCAAACTAAGGCTTTAGAATGATGTCCTCGATGTTCTTGGGATGATCCGTTATCGGCTCGTACCCGTCTTCGGTGATGATGAAACTATCGCCAATTTGGGCGCGGAACGTGTCGACGTTGACCGACCCGTCGACCGCGAACACCATGCCAGGTTGAAGGATGGTCGTGTCGCCTGTCACCAGTTGTGGGGTCTCAAGAAAGCTGAAGCCAGTCGCGCGGCCACAGCGGAAGGGATATTCATAGCCAGCGCCTTGGATGACACTTGCGTATTCCGCATGGACGCTTTCTGCCGTCACGCCGGGGCGCAAAGCGGCTAGGGCGGCTTGTTGGCTGGCCAAGGCAACCTCGTACACCGCGACTTGTGCGGGGTCAGCCTCGCCTATCCAGAACGTCCGATCAAAGCCGAGCTTGAAGCGATGAAAGTTCGTCATGCCACAGAAGCATAGAAACACAGGCTCGCCGCGCCGCATAATACGGGTCGAGGCCCTGTGATGGGTCTTGGTGATCGTGTCCCCCGAGGCCATGATTTGCAAAAAATGCGTGTTGGGCGACATATCGGCGTCGTCGTAATGCGCGGCCAAAAGCGCGGCCGCTTTTCGCGTTCCGGCTTGGGATGTGGCAATCGCGACCTCGTATTCGGGCACGCCGTCGCCAATTGCCGCGCGACCAGCGGCCATCATCGCCATCCCAACCTGACCCGCGTGGCGGGCAAGTTGCAGTTCTTCAGGCGTTTTGATCATTCGCATATCAGCAAGAATTGGCGTGGCTGAAGCAAACTGCTTGGCGTCGATCAGGTCATTCATATAGGTGCGCACCACGGGCGGCATGTGATCGGGTTCAATCGCGATGCGTTCGGCCGCATTGATGGACGCCGGAAGCTCGGCCCGCCATTCGGGACCTGCCCCGTCGTTCCATGCGGCTATTCGGTCCACACGGGCATTTGCTTGGGCCGCGACAACGTCAATTGTTGGCGTTATCAGCAGGCTTGGGCCGTCACGGTGAACCACCAAAATTGTCGGGCGGCCAAACTCCATGTGGAGGTAATCGTAGTACCCCGTCAGATAGTAGACGTTGTCGTCATCCGTGATCAGGGCAACATCGATGCCCGCCTTAGACAGTCGCGTCCTAAATTCGGTCATTCGTTGTTCGAACATGGAAATCTCCTGCGTTAATTTGAAATCGGTAGACGGTCACATACCAGTTTGGCCCAAAAATCCCGCCCAATCGGAAGCAGGGCGTCGTTGAAATCATAGTCTGTTGAATGAAGCGGTTGGCCGTTCGCGCCGGCTTCTCCGTTTCCGAGAAGCAAAAAGCATCCCGGTACGGCGGCCGAAAAATGGGCAAAGTCTTCCGAAAAGCTCATCGGGTCGCGCGATCCAATCGTTTCAAGGTCCAAGGACATAGCCGTATGGATCACGGCGTTGGTGGGCTCGGGGGCGTTGATCGTTTCAATGAATTCGGTGTTGAACGTGACGGACACGGATACTCCATGCGACGCGCCGATGCCTTGCGCGATCTGGGTCATCAAGTGTGCGACCAGTTCGCGGTCTGCGGGAATGCGGGCGCGAACGTCCCCCTTTAGGGTCGCCGTGCCGGGCAGGACATTTCGTTGCCCATCCGTCAAAAATTCAGTGACCGACACAACGACACCCGCACCCGGGGCAAGTTTGCGCGAAACGATGGTCTGCAAGGCCTGCACTATGTCCGCGCCAATCGTGATCGCATCGCGCCCCACATGCGGCATTGAAGCATGTCCGCCTTGGCCATTGATCGTGATCTCAAACAGGCTTTCGCTTGAACAAATCTGTCCCTCGCGGGTCGAGACTTGACCCACCGGCGCACCGGGGAGGTTATGAATGGCGTACATTTCCTCGACCGGAAAACGTTCAAGAACGCCTTCGTTGATCATCGCCTGCGCCCCAAGCCCGTGTTCTTCGTTCGGTTGGAATATGAACACGACGGTACCGTCAAAATCGCCTTGAGCGGCCAGTTTTTCGGCGGCTGCAAGCAGCATCGTCATGTGCCCGTCGTGGCCGCAGGCATGCATGACACCCGTCGAATCCGAGACGTAGCTATGGCTGCTGGTTTCGGTAATCGGCAATGCGTCCATGTCGGCGCGCAACCCAATTGCGCGATTGCCGGTGCCGCGCTTCAAGATGCCAACAACGCCAACGCCTGTGTGAACCTCAAGCCCAAGCGACGTCAGAATGTCGCCAACGCGCGCTTTGGTTTTGTGCTCAGCAAACCCCAATTCTGGGGTGCGATGAAACGCATGCCGCAGGTGGATCAGGTCTAGGTCAGTCATCTACTGCTCTCCGAAATTGGGGTCCAAACTTACAGCTTTTGAAACGCTTGGCCTAAATCTGCGATCAAATCATCCGTGTCCTCAAGACCAATGTTGAGGCGCACCAGTCGCCCTCCGAAATCACGATTGGGGCGCACCAAATCTGGATACACCACCGCAAGGCTGGTCACACCGCCCCAGCTTAGGCCGATTTTGAAAATCCGAAGGGCATTGATCATGTCGACAACGTTCTGTGCCGGTACGCAATCGTTCACCGTGAATGAGAACACACTGGCCGAGCCACTAAAGTCGCGACGCCATGCACCATGGCCGGGACAGGATGGAAGCGCCGGGTGAAACACCTCGTGCACAAACGGGTGATCCGTTAGCCAGTTTGCAACCTGCAACGTCGACCGCTCAAGCGCGTCGAGCCTGACGGCCAGTGTCTGCAACCCCCGCAACGCAAGGCTGCAATCATCTGGCGACACCGCAAGGCCAAGCTGCTGATAGATCGGCCCCAGTTTCGCATAGGCCGCATCGTCGCGGGCAGACACAGACCCGAGTAGCAAGTCACTATGTCCCCCGACGTATTTCGTCAGCGCCTGCATCGAGACATCAACACCATGCGCAAACGCATCAAACAACACGCCGGCCGCATAGGTGTTGTCCAGCGCGACGGCGACGCCGCGGTCGTGGGCGGCTTTTGTGATGGCGGGAATGTCTTGGATTTCCATCGTCACAGACCCCGGACTTTCACACCAGATCAAGGATGTGTTGTCGCGAATGAGATCAGATATTCCTGCCCCGATGAGCGGGTCGTAGGGTTCGACTTCGACGTTGAAGCCGCGCATGAGGCCCTCGGCCATGGCTTTGTTGGGACCGTATGCTGAATGGGGCACCAGCGCGTGGCTGCCTGCTTGGCAGTAGGACAGATAGATCAACGCAATCGCGGCCTGCCCACCGGGGACGATGAAAGTTTCTTTTGCCCCCTCGATACCCGCAATCCGAGACGCAAGTTCCAGCGCTGTCGGCGTGCCGTAGAGACCGTAAGTGTAGCCATTTTCAGCTTGTTGCCAGTCATCGGAAACCGCCGCTTGATCGTCAAAGACAACGGTTGATCCACGATAAACCGGCGTCGCGAGTGAGGTGTAGTCCCGCCGCGCCTGGGGTGCTGGATCGAGAAGTTTTGTGCGCCAATTCATAAAATTACCATTTTGACTTTAAGTCTTGCAGTTCAAGAATTGCCTGAACGTAAATGCGGACCGCCTGTTCGATTTGGTCAATTGATACGTATTCATTGATTGAATGACACTGCTCAAGATTGCCCGGTCCGCAAATGATCGTCGGACACCCAAAATTTGGCGCGTCGGTTGACCCGGGAAACGTCTCAGAGATCGACTGGCCCGTGACGGCCTGACAGGCGGTTCGGACAGCAATCGCGACGGGTTCAACAAGCGATGTGGCAAGCGGCGGTAGGTCTAGAAACGGGGTCGAGACCTCGTATTCCAAATCCGGATGGGTTATCTTGGTGCGCGCGGCGATGTCATGCAATTCTTGAAGAACCTGCGCAGTTGTTTCACCGGGGATGGTGCGGCGGTCAATGTCAATTTCACACCAATCAGGGACCGAGCAGGCGTTGTCTCCGCCTCGGATGACGCCAACGCTAAAACTCGGTTGCCCGCAATCGGGATCAGGTGTGCGCTGCGCAAGATCTTGCGCATATCCTTGAAGGCCAGCCAGCAATGCCGCCATGTGATAGACTGCGTTCCGTCCGTTTTCGGGTTTACTGGAATGCGCGGCCAATCCCTTGGTCTTCAGGGTCAAAAGGACCTGACCTTTGTGCACATGGCATATTTTTAGCTGGGTCGGTTCGGCGACAATTGCGCAGTCCACCTTTGGGCCATTCTGGCCGAAATATTTGGACCCAACCATCGCGTGTTCTTCATCAACGACGCCGGCAACGATGACGTCCCCGGCAAGACGCGTACCGCTGCGCTGAAGGGTGCGGATAACCTCAAGATACGCGGCAAGGCCCGCCTTCATGTCACATGACCCTCGGCCATGGATGTTGCCGTCTTTGACGACCGGATCGAACGGGGTCTCAACGCCGTCAACGCCAACAGTATCGAGGTGACCGGCCAAAAGAACGGTCGGCCCGCCGCCGCTGCCTTTCAGTGTTCCCCAAACATTGCGACGACCCGCGGAGACCTCGTGTGTTCCGTCGTGTATCCCAAGGCGTCGAAGCTGCGTTTCGTAAAGATCAGCCATCGCGGCTTCGGCCACATGATCAGATGTCGCGCCAAAGGTGTTGACGCTGGCGCACCGGATCATGTCCGATAGGTCCGAAACCAGTTGCGCATTATCGACCCTAATTTCGATCATAAGATGGGAATTGAGGCCGCCGCACGGCGGGTTATCAGCTCGGCCCTGTCTGCGCGAACGACGACGTTTTCTTCGTGCAGCATCATCTTACCGGGGGCAAAATCGAAACCGGGTTCGATCGCCAATACCATGCCCTCTTGCAGAACGGTTTCGTCACTCGGCATCAACGACGGCCACTCGGTGTTGTGTAAGCCCACACCGTGCCCCATGCGACCAACGCCGCCCCCCTTTGCGCCACCCGACGCAAGAACATCCGCCATGGCCTGCCAGACATCACATGCGCGCGCGCCGGGACGCACGGCTGCAATTCCGGCGTCGGTGGCTTTGTAGACCAATGCATAGGCGGTCTCGGTGGTCGCACTTGGTTGTCCGATGGCGAAGTTTCGATCAAAATCGCAATAGTACCCGTCGATTTCGGCACCTGTATCGATGAACAGCACGTCACCGTTGACCAATGGGCGGTCGTTGGGAAACCGGATCGCATCGTCCGACCCGTCTTTGCCAGCGCTCGATACGATGTAGGGTACGGTGTCCGCGCCGCGGCTTAGCACATCAAGGCGATAGGCCTGCAAAATCTCGCGCTCTGAAAGGCCTGCACGCGCGATATTGGGCATATTATCGTAAGCGTCCGAGACCAAACCACAGATGTATTTGTGTTTTATAATCTCTTGCTCGGATTTCACCATGCGAAGCGCACGAACAATGTCAGTCGCGTCGACCATTTGGATAGTGCCCAAGGCATCCTTAAGCATCACGACGTCGTTCGCGGGCATTCGCAAATGGGTTTCAGGGCCCATCGGAACACCAACGCGGCCGTGCTGGGTCGTGATCCCTTTTAGTGTATCCACCAGCAGGCTAATCCCTTCGTCCTCGGGGCAGGGCGAAGCCCAAATCCGCACGTCGTCAATCCAACTGAGCGACAGCGCGTTTTCGCCAATGCTTGGGATAACGGCGACAGGTTTGCCCGTGGCGGGGATGATCAAAAACCAAGGCCGCGTCGGGCTTTGCCAAAAGTTGCTTTGGAAGCCTGCGAAGTATGTAAATTCGCGTTCGGTCATAAACAGCAATGCGTCAAGTTTGTCGTCGTGCATTCGGCGCTGGGCGTTTTGCACGCGGTCCTCAAATTCTGAAACCGGAAATCCGCGGGTAAAGGTCATATCATGTGTCTCCGTTTTCGGACGTTTGTAGCTTGAACAATTGCCCAAAGCCGTCGACTTCGTCAGTGATCCCAGCCAGACGCAGCAAGTGCCAAGCCATCGCATGATTGCTGGCAGTGACCGGCTTGCCCAAGGCCTTTTCGGCGGGTTCGATAATCTCAGCGGCGCGCAAACTGGTGCAGGAAATAAACACTCCGTCAACGTCGTCCGACTTACCGATCAAGATCGCAGCGTCCAAAATCGCCTGTGGGTCAATGCGCCCGACGACTGCGTCACTGTCTTCGTAAAAGGATCCGACGGATATGATTTGAATGCCGGCGGCTTCGAACCGGTCCTGCATCGCTTTGGTCACATCAGGCGTGTAGGGCGTCACAAGTCCGAGACGTTTGACACCTAAAACCCGAAGGGCAGCCTTGGCCGCGGCCAAGGGGTTTGAAGACGGAACGCCCGGGTGCTTGCTGTCCAAAATCTCGGCGACGCGGTCTTCGCCGATGATGGTTGAACCAGAGGTACAGCCGTAACCCAATGCGCTGAGGCCTAGATAATCCGGCAACAACCCAGCGGCGATGGGCAATTCAGCCTCCATATTGGCGAGGCTTTCGGGCGTGACCACAACGTCGTTGGCCAACCTTGCATGAT
>Ga0316204_10007933_pt1 | contig 15149 bp, 14 predicted proteins | sample 6monrhotite_MG_2_FD_205661 | JGI IMG/M metagenome (GOLD analysis project Ga0316204, IMG submission 205661) | Microbial mat bacterial communities from mineral coupon in-situ incubated in ocean water Damariscotta River, Maine, United States -... | ecosystem: Environmental > Aquatic > Marine >...
ATATTTATTAGTTATTTTTAGAAATACGTTCATTACCATGTTTGAAATTTCCAGTAGCTTTGGCCATAAGTAATTGAGCATTTTTACGATCTCCTGACTCAACTTTAGAAATAAATTTCATCCCATCTTTACCACTTAAAGTGGTAATAGTTTTACCATTATAAGAAATTTGAATCAAGCCACTCTTGGTTGCGAAATAACTAAAGGGTTCATCTTCAAACAATTGATCTAGTGACATATTTTTTAACTCTATTTCTTGAAATTTATTGTATCAATCAACTATTACATTTAGTAAAAGCATACATTTTTGCGTCAGTTGGCTTTCCTAATAAAAGAAGTCGATTTTTCAATATTGCTTCATATTTTGCACCGGCTTTTTCAGCAACTTTTTGACTGGCGATATTTTTAGTGGCGACAATGACTTCAATTCGATTTAATTTCAATTTAATTAAGGTATTAGCGATCAATAATTTTACTGCATTAGTACAAATTCCTTTACTAGTATACTGGCTATTCATCCAATAACCTAGACTAGCGACTTTATTCTGTTTATCGTATAAGTGCAGGCTAATTGTGCCCAACAAATCATCTGTATGACTTTTAATAGAAAATGCATATTCTAAATCTTGATTCCAATTTGACATTTGTAAATAAATAAAATCATTGGCACTTTTTTGATCATAGTCAGGCTTTAACCAACTTAACCAAGGTGATATTTCTTTATAGGAAAATTTTAAGGCATTGAAAACATCGACTCCATCCTCAGGCTTGAATCGTTTGAGTTTAATTTCCCTATTTTGTAATAGTTCTTGCATTAAATATAATCCAAAATCTGATTAATATTATCCACTCCTGTGACTTTAATATCCAAACCCTTAGTCCAAGCTCCTAAATTTCCTTTAGGTACAATAGCATGTTTGAAACCATGATTAGCCGCCTCTTTCAATCTATCTTCACCATTAAACACTGGACGTATTTCACCCGTTAATCCTACTTCACCAAAAACAATAGTCCCTTTGGGCAAATAACGGTTTCTAAAGCTAGAGACAACCGCCATGATGATGGCTAAATCTGCCGCGGTTTCTGTCACTTTCATTCCACCCACTACATTCATAAAAATATCATGATCATGTATCGCTAAATGACACATGCGGTGTAAAACAGCCAGCAACATAGCTAAACGATTATGATCTAAGCCTACAGTTAATCGCCTTGGGTTGCCCAATGGGCTTTGATCAGCTAAGGCTTGAACTTCTATTAATAAAGGTCGCGTGCCCTCTCTGGCAACCATCACAACACTACCGGGCTGCGGCTCACTGTGCTCTGATAAAAAAATAGCAGAAGGATTTTCTACTTCTTGCACACCTTTTTCTGTCATGGCAAAAACACCAATTTCATTCACTGCACCAAATCTATTTTTTAATGCACGTAAAACACGATAGCGGCTATTGCCATCACTTTCAAAATACAATACCGTATCAACCATATGTTCCAAAACCCTTGGCCCTGCAATCCCTCCCTCTTTAGTGACATGGCCCACAAAAATAATCGATGTATTGTTTTGTTTTGCAAACCGCACTAATTGCGCCGCACATTCTTTGACTTGTGAGATTGACCCTGGAATTGAAGTCAGGTTTTCTGTATATAAGGTTTGAATGGAATCAATTACCATTAAGTTAGGTTTATGTACCAATGCCGAACCTATGATCGCTTCAACTGAGGTTTCTGCCATGCATTCTAAATCGGCCGCTTCTAACTCTAAACGATTAGCTCGCATAGATATTTGAGACAATGATTCTTCACCGGTGACATACAGGGTTTTAATGTTTTTGGGCATGGTTGCAGTAACTTGTAACATTAAAGTTGACTTACCAATTCCTGGATCACCACCTATTAACACCACAGACCCTGTGACAAGGCCACCACCCAATACCCGATCTAGCTCCTTGATTTTAGTTGAAGTTCTGATATTTTGTTGAAACTCAACTTGCCCAAGTTTTTGTATTTTCTTGCCTCCAACATCACCTGCATAGGTAGAAAATCTTGAAGATTTAGCAGCGGTAGAAGTTGTTGTTTGAATAACAGATTCTTCTAAACAGTTCCATTCTCCACAATCACCACACTGCCCTGCCCATTTATTATGTACAGCTGCACAGTGAGTACAAGTATATTGAAGTTTTATTTTAGCCATAAGTTTATTTTATCGTTTAATAAATGTTTTGTCCGCAGAATATTAGAGATTAACGACTAAAAATCCTACGCTAGTAAAGAGTTTAGAGGTGAAGATTGAAACAAAGTGCATTTAAAATACAGAACTTTGAGAACTCAATGAGAAAAAATTTATTGATCTTTTTGTTGTTTTTTAAATGTTAAAGTTTCTTTTCCATAAACACCTGACAAGCGGAATGACAGGTGTTGCCTTTAGGACTTTCTAAATACTCGAATCCACGGCTCTTATATAAGCCTTGTGCAGTTTTCATTTCAGGAATTGTCTCAAGATACATGGAATGAAAACCGATTTCTCTGGCTTTTGCAATACATTTATCAATCAGTTGCTTACCAATACCAAGACCTCTTAATTGTGGTGAAAAATACATTTTACGTAATTCACAAATACCTGAATGTTCTTCACCATCTAAAGGAGCCAGACCACCTATACCGAGTACTTCTTGATCTTTTACAACGACATAAAAAGCTTTATTCTCAGCCTGATAAGCAGAAAACATATCTGCCAGCTCAGCATCAGATGATGCAAAACCAGGACCTTTTGCTCCAAACTCTGCTAACGTATTAATGACCAAATCTTTAATTACTTGGTTATCTTTTGCTTCTACCAGTCTAATGTTAATCATTTATATTCAACTTCTATACGTTGACCAAAATTGTAGGCAATGATTTGTTTTTCGGCTAATGTATCATTAATGAGCGCCTCATAATCCTCAAAATGTGTGGCTTCAGTGTATTCTAACCTTTCATGTATAGATTTAGTTTTGGGAGTATTACTGATCAAAGCGCAACAGTCTTTATAGGGTTCAACACAAACATCGAATAAATCGAGTTTACGCGATAACTTAATAATTTCTTCTTTGTTATAGGTAAGCAACGGACGCAACACAGGTATATCAACTGATTTTGTCATACTGACAATATTTTCCATAGTTTGAGAAGCTACTTGTCCAAGGTTATCACCTGTGACTAAACACTGAGCATAGACATTGTTGGCTAATCTTTCTGCGACCCTTGCCATAAACCTTCTAAACAGTATTAAATCATAATCCAAATCTTTTTCCATTAAAGCTAAATCAAAGTGGGTATATGGAAGCAAAAACAAGCGCACTTTTCCACAATATTGACTGATTCGTTGTGCTATTCTTGATACTTTATAAGTCTCTAGTTTACTGGGTTGAATATTGTTGGCTGTGAAATGAATAAGGTCTATAGTACAACCCCTTTTAGCCATTAAATAAGCCGCAATAGGAGAATCAAAACCGCCAGATAATAAACACATTATCTTGCCCGTGGATGCAACAGGTAAGCCACCAATAGCTTTAATCTTATTAGTGTGAACAGACATGCCACGCGATGAAATATCTACATAAAAATATTGGTCAGCATTGTTTAAATTTACATTCTTCCATTCGGTATTTTTTAAAATCACCGTAGCCAATTGCATCTCTAAATCTTTTGAAGGTTGATAAAAGCGTTTATCAGATCGCTTAACTCTTATGGCAAAACTCAAATCCTTCTGATACGTTTGATTGGCTAATTGTTCAATGAGCTCTTCAACTTTTGATAAATCAGGCTTATATTCAAACCAATCATATTGATTTGTTGAGAACCAAAAAACTTTGCTTAACCATGCCACTCCTGGTACTTCTGCCAATTTTTCAGCAACAGCATCCATGTCACCGGTAAAATCCTCAGGGATTTCGATAAACATCCTATCGTGTATTGATACCACATCCCAAGTTAGATCCAATGATTTAATTTTGTTACGCACATTGGTACGTAGCTTTTTAACAAATGAATTTCGGTTGCAGCCTTTTAATGTAAGCTCTCCATAATGGAGGATAATTCTATTTCGCATGATTTTATATTTGAAGGGGTGATTCTATTTTATCCTGTAATAATTCAACAGCAAGATAAATATAAATATTCTTAAAAAAACCATTAACAAAGACTGTTCTCACTCTATTAAATACAATGCTTGAAATGCAATATGTTATTACTTTATAATTAAAAAATATGTGTCAATATTTATACTTATTAAGAGACTCTAAATAAAATCAATAATTGACCTTTTCTTAAGTGATATTAATTAAAACAAAGGTAATTTAATGAATTTTTTCAAACCGACAATATCCACAATCGTATTGATTTGGTCATTTTTATTTATTTCGCATCAAGCATTAGCTGCTAATCTTAATACACATAATATTAAAAATAACCTGCTGACAAAAAACCAATTAGTTTCTATTGATTATTTATTAAGTGATACACAAAAGAAACTTTTACAAAAAAAACCATTAAACTCTAAAGAGTGTAATAGTACTCCCTCAAAATATCAACAAAGTGGTAACGGTCCTGCCATTGTCGGAGAATACATTGAAACCAGCTTTAATTCTCCTTCACCCTATAATGGATCTACAGAAGCTGGTGGAAGTATTGTTTGGCAAACAAATATCCATTATAGTGGAGCTAGTTATATTGCTCCATATTTTAAATCAATGGAGCTGAGTGATGGCGATTCTTTGGTCATACGCTCTCCTGATAAGAGTCGCAGTTGGACATATACTAAAAACGGTCCAAGAGATCTAGGCGTCAAAGGTGGGTTCTGGGGCATACATATCCACGGTGACACAGCGATTATTGAATTACACAGCACAAATAGTGAAGGTGCGAAAGGTGTTTATATTTCACGTTTTGCCCGTGGTTATACCTTAGCTGAAACAAATTCGACTAAATCATTATGTACTAATGATGATAGTAGGGAAGCAAAATGTTATGAAAACACTGAGTCAGAAATGTATGATAAATCGCGTGCAGTTGCTCGCTTAGTAAAAAATGGTAATGCTCACTGTACAGGTTGGTTAGTAGGTGATGAAGGACACTTAATTACCAACGAACATTGTATAACTGATCAGGCAGAAGCCGACCAAATAACCATAGAGTTTATGGCCGAAGGCCCTGATTGCGCAACTAATTGTGCCTCTGCTCTCGGTTGTCCTGGTATTATTGAGGCAACTGCCCCAACATTAATTCAAGATAATGGCCCGTTAGATTACGCTCTTATTTTACCTACTTCTACAGTTAACAACCTTCCAAATACATACGGTTTTATGCAACTCCGTGATTCTGGAGCTGTTCTTGATGAACAGCTCTATATTCCCCAACATCCTGCAGGATGGGGCAAAAGAATTGCATTTGAATCGACTTACCCAGCTGATACTACTGGATTTGGCGTGGTTGCCAGTATAACTGAACCTGCTTGTTCAGGTGGTACAAATGATGTTGGATACTGGCTTGATACGCAAGGTGGTTCTTCTGGTTCACCCGTGCTTAGTTATGATGACCATAAAGTTATAGCGCTTCATCATTGCCGCGGCACTGCAGGTTGTGCAGCTGGCAATGGCGGAGAAGAACCTAATCGTGGTGTTCCAATACAAGCTGTTATTGCAGATCTTGGTGGTAACTTACCAAATGGTGCAACTTGTGACACACCTGACGTACCTACTAACATTTCAACGAGTGTACCTGTTAATAATCAAATTTCAGTCACTTGGACTGAACCTGCTGGCGGCTCTTTTAGTTATGATATTTATCGTACACTTGGGAACTGTGGCAGTGCAACAGCCTATGAACTGATTGCTTCTAATGTTAGCGGAGCATCCTATAATGATACAAATGTTTCTGGTGGAAGTGAATATGCCTATAAAGTCAAAACATTTGATGCCGCTGAATCATGCCGATCTGCTTTTTCTTCATGTAGTACCTCAACAGCAACAGGGCTTTGTACTTTAGCACCGACTTTTTCAGGAATCAGCCAAGCAACCAACCAAAACCAAAGTGATTGCTCAATTCAATTAGATTGGCAGGCCCCAACGGAACTTTGTGGTACTGATTCTGTATTCAATGTTTACCGATCAACAGATGCAAATTTTACTCCTTCACTTTCAAATTTAGTTTCTTCTTGTGAGACCAGTAATAGTTATGTAGATCAAGATATTCAAGGTGCCATCACTTACAATTATATTGTTAGAGCTGAAGATAATACAAATAATGGAGCAGGTTTGTGTGCTTCAGGAAATGAAGATACCAATACGTTAAGTCAATCTGCATTCGCCACTGGGCCAAATTCTGAGATATTTTCAGATAATTTAGAAACAGGAGTTGTAGGATCACCCTTAAATGGCTGGTCAACTGAATCTGGATCAGTAAACAATACAGGAGATCCATGGGGCATTAATAATTCAAATGCCCATTCAGGAAATATTTCATTTTTTGCATCTGATCAAAGTTCATTAAAAGATCAAGTCCTCATACTAGATTCACTCATTCAACCAGAAATCGGTTCTCGTTTAGAATTTTGGCATTTTTATAACACTGAGACTAATTGGGATGGCGGAGCATTAGAATATTCAACCGATGGTGGTACAACTTGGTTTGATATTCTTGATGGTGATGGAAATACTGTTATAACCAATGCGAACCGTTTTATTTCAAATGGTTATGATGGAGTACTAAATTCTAGTTCTTCTGGAGCGCCATTAAATGGAAGACCTGCCTGGCACGGCAATAGCGGCACATGGCAGCAAGTACAAGTTGATTTAAATGATTTTAATGGATTATCTGTTCAATTTAGGTGGAGAATGAGCTGTGATGGTTCTGTAGCAGGAGATGGCTGGTACGTAGATGATATTTCATTCTTTACACCCACTTCTTGTCAAATTTTCAATGATGATTCTATCTTTAATAATGGATTTGAATGAATAAATATGAAGAATAAATGAAACAAAATCGCCATCAATAAAAAAATTAACATGTGACCTATTTTTATTGATGGATTTCAAATTTATTGAAGCTTCATATTAACCATCATAATCAATAATAATTTTCTTTGTTTTAGGAATAGACTGACAAGATAAGATATAGCCTTTTTCTAGCTCCCAATCCTCCAGTGAATAATTATTCAACATATTTACTTCGCCACTTACTAACTTACAACGACAAGTAGCACATACACCTGCTTTACAAGAATATGGCATCTTAATATTGGCTCCTAAAGCAGCATCCAGCAAAGTTTTCTCATCACCTTGTTTGATTTCATAATGAGATGTGACTCCGTCTATAGTCACCATTACACCACTGTCTAATTTTGAGGTCTTTTGTTTACTGGATATGACTTGACCTTCTGATAAAAATTGTTCAGAATGGATGACATCATTATTGACACCTTTACTAGTCAAAACATCACTAACAATATCAATCATGCCCCCAGGACCGCATAAATAATAACCTTCAATATCAAGATTTTTAAGCTCATTATTAAATATCTTTGTTACTTTACTGGCATCAATTCTTCCTGAAAACAATGCGACATCAATAGGTTCCTGCGAGAGAAAGTAACTAATTGATAGTCTATTAGAAAACCTATCTTTTAAATCTGTTAATTGTTCTTTTAATAAAGTACTTTCAACTGTCGAATTTCCATAATACAAATTAACTTGACTATTAGAATTATTTAGAATCTCATAAATCATGCCTAATATTGGAGTAATGCCACTTCCTGCAGCAAACAAAACATAAATTTGATCATCTTTTGCTTCAATTTTAAAATGACCTGTGGGAGGCATGACTTCAATCATTTGCCCAATTTTATATTCACTTTGTGCAGCTTGCGAAAACAAACCTTCATCAACTTTTTTAATCAATACTCGAATTTCTTTGTCATTAATCGGGTTAAGTATAGAATAGCTACGTCTAATTTCTTGACCATTCACATCTTTTCTAAATGTCAAGTGTTGCCCTGCTTTCCATTTGAATGTATTTTTTTCAGCTTCAGGAATCTCTAAGGTCCAAATAACAGCATGATTGGTTTCTTTGTGTATATTTTTTATTTTAACTTGATGAAATTCGTACATTATTTTCTCTATTTAAATATTTTTAATTAGTGCTATTAATGGCATTTGAAATAGTCAAATGGTTCTAAGCAACCAGTGCATCTATACAATGCTTTACACGCAGTCGATCCGAATTGACTAATCAATTCAACCTGCTTAGATTGACATTGTGGACATACTATTTCACCTTTCTTACTTGGTGGCATTATACCGTAGTCAAATAAGGCTTTTTTACCTATTTCTGTAATCCAGTCAGTGGTCCACGCTGGTGATAATTGTGTTACTACTTTAATTTTTTTATTAAATTCTTTTGTGAGAACTTTTATAATATCTTGTTCCATAACTTCCATCGCTGGACAACCTGAATAGGTTGGTGTAATTGTGACAATAATTTGCTCGTCATCCACTTCAATATTCCGAATTACACCTAAATCCTCTAATGACAAAACAGGTATTTCTGGATCAGTTACTTGAACTAATATTTTTTGTATTTTGTTTAGCATAATATTTTAGTATATGAATTGGTTTGAATTAATTATTAATCTTCATCAATGATTTTAACATTCCAAGCATGACAGACACCTAAACTAATATATATCCCAAAACCCAATTCAAATACAATAATCGTTAATAACTCACTTTCATAACCTATCATCATTAATATTTTAATAATAAAAAACAATAAAGCTAAAAATATAAAACTACCAATAATAAACCCAACAATTGTTATGTGTTCATGTGATATTTTCATTGCAGCAAAAATGAAAACAAATAATAGTTACCCCAGTGCAATAATAAATGTTCTAATTGTTGAATTTTCATCAAGCATGCTAGCAATTAAAGCTACTAATACCATAGTTGAATAAAAAATTAGCCAAACAACAAAACCTTTTCTTTCTTTGAATTATTCAGTAATTGACATTTTTCTCATTCAATAATGATAAAATTAAATTATCAATGACTTATCAATTTGACATTTAAATATTAATAATCAATTATTCTACTATATATTTGTGCCATTTTTTATAAGCAAAGAGACTTGCAAATACCCATAGTGCACTAATGCATAACAACTTACTTAATATGTAATATATATTCCTTATATCTAAACCTAAATTATTTACAATATTGGTTTCAAAATAAACTAAAACAAACATTAAAATTAATAATACAATATAAAGTAGGACCACAGACGAAAATATGTATTTATGTCTATACTTTGTGACTTTGTATTGTCTTTTAATAAATATACTTGCCACTAATATACTGATGACTCCAGAAAAATAAGCCACAGTAATAACATTTGTGTATAAGTTATGGGTAAACATGTTTATACAAAAAAGTGTATAAGTTAAAAACCAGACCAAATAGCCTTTTCTTTTCAATACAATCATAAATTACCACTCACAATTAGGATAGGCTCTTTGTAAAAATTGCATTTCGCACAACATTAAACCCAGATATTCACTGTGATGACCAATCCTACCACCTGTTGCTTTCCATCCCTTTTGAGGGATTATTAATGAAGTTGAATTAATTAATGAATTGACATCAGTAGACCATTTTTGTTTAAGTTCATTAGGATCTGCAGCAATGCCATTTTTAACCAATACTTTTAACTCATCACTCTCTTCAAACATCTCATGGTGAAAATGCCACAATTTGTCTAATGAAGCCTGTATTTTGTTAAAACTTTCTTCTGTGCCATGAGCCATGCGTTTAATCCACAATTCACTTCTTTCAAGATGATAAATCACTTCCTTCACAGACTTAGCTGCAATATCTGCTAATTGTTGATTAGCACTATTAGATAATGCTTGATACAAATGACAATGATAAACATCCATAAAATATTGACGCAACATGGTTTGTGAATAATCACCATTAGGTTGTTCAACTAAGATAATATTTTTAAAATCGTGCTGGTCGCGCATAAAAGCCAATTCGTCAGCAGTCTCTCCTGAGCCTTTAACCTCAGCTGCTAATTCTAACAGCATCTTTGACTGACCAATGATATCTAAAGCCGTATTGGTCAAGGCTAAATCTTCTTCCAAAAATGGTCCAACACCACACCATTCAGATAACCTTTGCCCTAAAACCAATGTATTGTCCGCAAGATTTTGTATATAATTATACATCAGATATTTTTAACCTCTTTGTCAAAAGGATAAAAACTAGGGTGTCGATAAATTTTGTCTTCCGCCGGTTCAAAATAAGCCGCTTTATCATCAGGATTAGAGGAGACAATTTGTCTGGAATCCACTATCCAAATACCCTCACCTTCTTCACGTCTGGTGTATAAATCACGTGCATTTTGCATCGCCATTTGCTCATCACTGGCGTGAACCGAACCCACATGTTTATGACTTAAGCCTGATTTAGCTCTTATAAAAACTTCATATAATTTCATCTATGCCACCTCTTTATCTTTAAGTTCTTGTTGTTTTTCAGCATAGGCAGCAGCAGCTTCTCTTACCCAAGCGCCATCATTATAAGCTTTATTGCGTGTATCCATGCGTTGTTGATTACAAGGTCCATTGCCCTTAATTACATCAAACAGTTCATCCCATTTAATTTCACTAAAATCATAATGGCCAGTATTTTCGTTATATTTCAGATTCTTATCTGGAATTGTTAAACCTAAATATTCTGCCTGGGGTACCGTAGCATCGATAAATTTTTGACGTAAATCATCATTACTGAAGCGTTTAATTTTCCACTTCATCGATTGATCTGAATGAGTAGAATCTTTATCACTGGGTCCAAACATCATTAATGAAGGCCACCAAGTCCGGTTTAAGGCATCTTGTGCCATGGCTTTTTGTTTAGCCGTCCCTTTAGCCATTTTTATCATAATGTCATAGCCTTGACGTTGATGGAAACTTTCCTCTTTACAGATTCGTACCATGGCACGTGAATATGGCCCATAAGAGGTACGACACAGTGCCACTTGATTCATAATTGCTGCACCATCTACTAACCATCCTACTGCGCCAGCATCTGCCCAATTTAATGTAGGATAATTAAAAATACTGGAATATTTGGCTTTACCTGATAGTAAATCTTTATACATTTGATGGCGTGATTCGCCTAATGTTTCGGCTGCTGAATACAAATACAATCCATGACCAGCTTCGTCTTGAATTTTGGCTAATAAAATAACTTTTCTTTTTAAAGTCGGTGCACGTGTAACCCAATTAGCTTCTGGTAATTGCCCAACAATTTCAGAATGTGCATGTTGAGAAATTTGTCTAATTAGAGTTTTACGATAAGCTTGTGGCATCCAATCGCGCGGCTCAATTTTTTCTTCATTATCGATTCGAAGTTGAAAGGCATCCAGCAATTCCTGTGAATCATCGCCTGCTTGTGAGTCTCTTAGACCTTGTGAGTACATAGTTTTTACCTGTTAATTATTAAAAACTGAAATATTATAAAGAACCTAATAGGCAACCTATAGAGTTTTAATTTTTCATCTATTATAAATTATTGACTTAGTGGTAAGCAATAACTTTAATTTTTGCTTTCAAAGCTTATTCATTTTTTTAATTCTTTATCGCCAGATAATCAATCTAAAAATCTATAAATCTTTGTTTTTTTAACTAAATATAAATTTAGTTAATACAATTTTCCAATAACATCGCCATACCTTGCCCAACGCCTATACATAAAGTACAAACTGCATATTTACCGCCTGTTCTTTGCAATTGTTTTGCGGCGGCAAGGGTTAAACGTGCGCCACTCATTCCTAATGGGTGGCCTAAGGCTATGGCTCCGCCATTTGGGTTAACGCGTTTATCATCATCAGCTAAGCCAAGCTCTCTTAATACAGCCAAAGATTGTGAAGCAAAGGCTTCATTAAGCTCTATGACATCAATGTCATCAATAGTTAAGTTATATTTTTTTAATAATTTTTTAGTGGCGGGTGCTGGGCCTATGCCCATAATTCTAGGTTCAACACCAACTGCCACTGTACCAATTATTTTTGCTATGGGTGTTAGGTTGTGTTCTTTAACCGCTTTATCTGAGGCAATAATCAAGGCACATGCCCCATCGTTAACACCTGATGCATTAGCTGCAGTGACAGTTCCACCTTTTTTTTTAAAAGGCGTACCTAATGTGGCTAATTTTTCTAAAGGTGTTTGTCTTGGATGTTCATCGGTATCAAACACTAGTGGATCTGCTTTTCTTTGTGGAATTTTAACCGCTACTATTTCTTCTGAAAACAGATTTTGTGATTGAGCTTTAGCTGTTTTATTTTGACTGTTAAAAGCAAACAAATCTTGATCTTGACGACTTATATTAAATTGTTCAGCAACATTTTCGCCAGTTTCAGGCATTGAATCAATACCGTATTGGTTTTTTAATTGTTTGTTTACAAAACGCCAACCAATGGTTGTATCAAAAATTTCTGCTGAACGAGAATAAGCTGACTGTGCTTTTGGCATGACAAATGGTGCCCGTGACATGGATTCTACACCACCTGCAATGATTAAATCAGCTTCTCCCGTGGCTATATTTCTGGCTGCCATGGCTACCGCATCCAACCCAGAAGCACACAATCTATTGACTGTTACACCGGGCACATTGGTTGGTAAACAAGCTAATAACCCAGACATTCTTGCAATATTTCTGTTATCTTCACCTGCTTGATTGGCACAACCAGCAATAACATCTTCAATTTTTTCAGGGTTTATATCTGGATTACGATTGATCAGCTCTTTTATCACCAAAGCTAACATGTCATCAGGACGCACCGATGCCATTGCACCACCAAATCGACCGATGGGTGTTCGGATACCATCACATATATAAGTTGATTGTAATTTACTCATTTATCTCCTACTTAAAAACTAAGGAGCGCTATGGTTTGCTGAGAGCCGCAAAGTTACACAGAGTTACACAGAGTTTTACATTAATGATTTCTTGATAATATTAATCACTTCTAAAAAACGGAAATCCATTGCTAAATAACATAGACTCCCGCTTTTCTTGGAGTGACACAGTCTTACTTCTTTTTATTCTTCTTCACCAGTGGCTTGTTCAGCAGATGCAGCTTCATCTGCTACTTCTGAATCAATCACTTCTGATCCTTCTTCTTCAAACTCATCTTCATCACCTTCCATGTAGGCAATTTTAGCCAAACTGACAAGCTTTTCTTTCTTAGACAATCGAATCAAGGTAACACCTTGTGTATTTCTTCCAACAGTTGATATGCCATCAGCCTTAGTTCGAACTAATGTTCCACCATCACTAATTAACATGATTTCGTCTTTTTCAGATACTTGGCAAGCACCAACGACATTACCATTTCTTTCTGAACATTGAATTGCAATAACCCCTTGTCCACCACGATTAATTAATCTGAATTCATCTAACTTAGTTTGCTTACCAAAACCATTTTCTGTACAGACTAATACATTGCCTTCATCAGCTACGAACATTGAGACTACTTTTTGATCATCTTTTAAACGAATACCTCTGACGCCTCGAGCAGTTCTGCCCATTGAACGAATGCCTTTTTCATCAAATCTAACGCATTTACCACCTGTAGTAAACAATAGCACTTCTTTAGTACCATCGGTTATTTCTACATTTATTAAGTGATCGCCTTCGAGCAAACTTAATCCGATGACTCCATTAGCTCGTACATTTTTAAAGTTAGTTAAAGGAGATTTTTTAACGACACCCATAGCTGTAGAGAAAAATATAAATTTATCCTCATCATAGTCACGAACAGGTAATATTGCTGTTATTCTTTCATTTTTATCAAGTGGTAACAAATTAACTAAAGGCTTACCTTTAGCAGTTCTTGACGCCATAGGTAACTCATAAACTTTAAGCCAATAAAGCTTACCCATATCTGAGAAACACAATAATGTATCATGTGTATTTGTCACCCACAAACGTTCGATAAAATCTTCATCTTTCATCTTGGTGGCCACTTTACCTTTACCACCACGTCTTTGTGATTGATAAACATCTAGTTGTTGCATCTTGGCATAACCTGCATGAGATAAGGTCACCACCACCTCTTCTTCGGTGATCAAATCTTCCATAGTCAAATGCATTTGATGCTCTATGATTACTGAGCGTCGTTCATCACCAAATGTTTCTTTGACCTCTTCTAGTTCTTCACGAACTACTTCAAGCAATCGATCTGGATTAGTCAATATCTCAATAAACTCTTGAATTTTAACAATAATTTCTTTAAATTCATTGGTTAGTTTTTCTTGTTCTAGGCCTGTTAATCTATGTAACTGTAAATCTAGAATGGCTTTAGCTTGAACTGGCGACAATTGATAACCATCCTCAAACATACCATATTCATCAGATAAATCTTCAGGACGACATAAACTTGCATCACCTGCTAGCATCGCTTTTATAAGCTCTGATTTCCAACGTTTAGCTTGTAAAGCCTCTCTCGCAACTGCTGGACTTTCAGATGACTTAATTAAAGCAATAATTTCATCAATATTTGCTAATGCAATCGCCAACCCTTCTAAAATATGTGCTCTGGCTCTGGCTTTTTTCAACAAGAACAATGTGCGACGTACAATAACTTCACGTCTGTGTTTTAAGAAAGCATTTAGTATTTGCCTTAATGTCAAAAGCTCAGGTTGTCCATCAATCAATGCCACCATATTCATTCCGAAAACAGTTTGCAATTGTGTCAATTTGAACAATTGATTTAACATGACTTCAGCCACTTCTCCTCGTCGCATTTCAATCACAACTCGCATACCATCTTTGTCAGATTCATCACGTAATGCAGTGATGCCTTCTATGCGCTTGATTTTAAGCAGTTCTGCAATCTTTTCAATCAGTCTGGCTTTGTTAACTTGATAGGGAAGTTCATCAACGACAATGGTTTGTTTACCTGTATTGTCATCAATTTCTATATGCGTTTTAGCACGCATGTATATCTTACCCTTTCCTGTTTCATAGGCTTCACGAATGCCTTTTGCACCATTAATTATGGCCGCTGTAGGAAAATCTGGACCTGGCATGTATTCCAACAATTCATCAACA
>Ga0316204_10007934_pt1 | contig 15148 bp, 13 predicted proteins | sample 6monrhotite_MG_2_FD_205661 | JGI IMG/M metagenome (GOLD analysis project Ga0316204, IMG submission 205661) | Microbial mat bacterial communities from mineral coupon in-situ incubated in ocean water Damariscotta River, Maine, United States -... | ecosystem: Environmental > Aquatic > Marine >...
TGAAGCCGGCGTATCCCTGTTGTGGGACGGAGAATGGGAAATCACCTACACAACGTTCCGCGACATGGGCATTGCCTTCGGCGTTGCCCTGTTGGGCATCTACCTGCTTGTCGTTGGTCAGTTCCAGAACTTCCGCCTACCGTTGGTCATCCTGACGCCCGTACCGCTCACCTTGATCGGGGTCATCGTCGGTCACTGGCTATTTTCAGCGCCCTTCTCCGCAACATCGATGATCGGTTTCATTGCCTTGGCAGGTATTCTGGTTCGCAACTCCATATTACTGGTCGACTTCATCCGTTCGCGTCAGGCCATGGGCAAAACTTTGCGCGAAAGCCTGCTCGAGGCCGGAACGATCCGCTTTCGCCCTATATTCCTAACCGCAGTCGCGGCCATGGTTGGTGCGGCTTTCATTCTCCTTGATCCGATCTTTCAGGGTCTCGCCATCTCTCTGCTTTTTGGCTTGGCTTCTTCGACCGTGCTCACCCTTTTGGTCATCCCGGCGATCTATATCTGGTTGCGAGATGACGGTATCGAACTGACGGACCCCTGATTACACGTCGGCGCCAGGAGGCACAGGCAGGACGACTGGGCAGGCTGTAGGCCCCTCATCGGCTGTCGTCTCCGCATGTACGGTAAACGTCGCGGTCAGGCTCATTGAGGTATCAATCACCCATCTCACCTGACGCTCGGCGACCGGGTTTCCGGCGGCTATGGTTTCCGGCAGAATATGCTGTTGTAGGAACCCAGCGACCCCGGCCAGCGCGCGGCCTGTTATCCTGCACTTGTCGCCGCGCACCTCGAATGTGGGTGCCGACTCGACCTGGTCGGCAAAAACCTCAAGCGCCTCCATCATATCGGATATGTCCGCAGATTTGCGGTCCGTGCGCGCCGCTACAAACCGCAATTGCGCCCCATAAAATCCATATACTGACATCATAATTCCCCTACTGTGCCCAGCTTTACACCACTGTCAGCGTCTTGGCACACATCAACTTCTCGGGGTGAAGAAAAATGGTGCCCGGGAACATTGTGCAAGATTGGTGAGATATCAGTTACTTAGGCAAAGATGAGGGGAAATAGCAAACCCCAGATGCAGGTCCAACCCGACTGTAACACATGAATGATGCCACTGATAACTCGTCGATCATCTTCACGCCGTTTGCCCGTTGCACGCTATGGTAAATGCGGTTGGATCAATGAGAGTTACTCATCGGAAGCCAAATCCCATGCTTCATCGTCTGAAACTCCAATAATTCAGTTCCAAACTATTGAATCACTTAACTATTAATGAGTTCTGTCCCTAGTAAAGATATTGAAGGCAAGGCGCCACGCAGTTGACGCAAACAATACCTGAACGATTTACGTTCCAAATTAATTTTATGCTTTACTTGAATTTATCTGGCGCAACACCATAATCATTCACGAAATCGCGGTTTGGAACTGAAATGCTATGCGCTCACTTATGGAACGCCCGAACAGTCATTGAAATTGCGTAACATTCAAGAGGTGCCGATGGCCTGTAGTATTTGTAACAGCAATCAAATTCGATCAATCAACGGTAACATCTATGTGGGAACATCGATAAAATTTGTAACGCATCCCACTTTTGGCTGCGAAATAATCGTTTGTGAAAATTGCGCTTTGATGGAGGTGGACTACCTGCACCCGGCTATCGTTTCTGAATTTTATCAAAAAGGTGGGGCCGTCAGAAGCATAACCGAAAATGCCAGGGGAAAGGAAATCGACAAGATAGTCAGCCAGGGCCAAGCAACATTGTGGCATCATCTATTTTCACGTGAAGATGCCAGAGTGTTGTTTCTCTCGGCTGGAAGAGGACAATACGGATACTCTTTCAAGACAGAACTGAACAGTGTTTATGTGTGCGATCTCTTGCCGATCAGCGAAAGTTCAATCAAGCCATCGGCGGATGTAAAATTCGTTAGCGAGGCCGAGCTCATCGCGTCTGACCTCGCAGGCACATTTGACGTGATTATAATTTCTAACACGTTGGAGAGGTTACCTAATCCAAAACACCATTTATCATGGTGTTCTCACGTGTTGAAAGAAGGGGGGGTTCTGGCATTTGAAGTCCCACAAATGGACATTGATCTTGCTCAAAATGCCGAGTTTGATGTCGAGGAGATTAACTTCTTTTCCCCCCAGGTAATTGGCAACTTAGTTACAATTCAAGGTAGTTTCGATATATTGGATTCTCAGTTGGGACAGCATCCTGATGGTCGGGGGAGTATGAGAATTATTTTACAGAATCAAAGAAGGACGGCGATTCCACCCGTCAACGAAGTTGAAGCTGCGGTATTGATGGATACGTTGGGTAAGCTGAGTTTTGCCTGTTTTTCCCATAGCCTTAAGGTCGCGCGTGTCTTACAAGCCGAACCACCTTGAATGATCCAATTTTCACCATGTAAGTCGTAGCTTAAACTCAATCAGCATTAAGAACGATGTATTGAACGCCCAGTTTTGGGCACCCTAATAGAGAAGGCCCTGAAATGAAGTGCCCCCTTTGTGATTGTAATGAAGCCCGCCCGTTTCTTATAAAAGGAAGGGGAGTATTACAGTTTGTTTTTGGGGTCGCGCTTCTTGAATGTCCCAGGTGTCATTTCGGATTTGCAGATTTTATACATAGCCAGACAATCGAATATTATTACGAGCATTTTTGTCGTCAGGGCGAGGCGAAGGAGTTGGCGGATCACTTACGCCTTCAGGCGAAAGAAAACGGCCAGTCGCAAGTGGATACAATCAGCCAAACTCTTCCGCCGCCTTACGGAAAGGTACTGGATTTCGGAGGTGGAAACGGTGAAGCTGCGCGCCTGTATTTGTCCTTGGCTGAAGAAGTTTACATCACCGAGAGCGACCCACGTTCAATCAGAAAAATCAGGGAAGAGTCCCGGCTGAAAGTTATTGAAACCGGTCAGTTAATGGATGATCTGTATGTCGGTTATTTTGACTTGGTCATTTTTTCAAATGTTCTTGAGCATATGACTCACCCGATCAGACGAATGAACGAATTTTCACGAATTATTGCACCCGACGGTCATTTATTTGTGGAAATTCCAAACGAATACGAAGTCGTCAAACAAACGGGAGCCCATGCAAATCAACACATTAGTTTCTTTTCCCCGGATACTTTCCGGCTACTATTGGACCGACAGGGAAGCTTCGATATTGAAGATCTGAGAACGTGCGGCGCACCGTTAGCGGACGTCATTGCCAATCATGGATTAATTCATGCGTTTGATAAGCTGGACACGCCTGACGGATGGGTCATCCGAGCACTCCTGAAAAATTCGCGCCCGGAGGTAAAACTACGGGAAATATCCATTGATGTGGAAGAAATGAGAAATTCATTGGTCAACCTCAGCCAATATATTCACATGATGGCGTCACACCAGACCAAACCTCTTACGTAAGCATAACATGTCTCGCCCCCATGTTAACCGAACGGCAGGAACCACCTTGCCCAACTGAAGAAACACACGCAGCAAGCATCCCAGTTCCTCCGTAATTACAGAAGGGAAAGCGATGCCAAACACAATAACATCTTGTTTGTTTACCGGCGCTCCAGCAGGTGGGTAACGATTAGATTAAATGAAGTTGTCGGCAGCCAATTAAAAGGAAAGAGGTTTCGACGACTGGACCTGAAATTTCGATCTAGGGACTGAATGACTTTAGAGGCGTTATTGCAGTGTTCCAGGCGGATGTATTTCCGGTAATCCAGATTATATCGGCTGGACATAACTCTTTCCGAAGTCAGCTTCCGGCCCAGATTCCAGGCTAACCCGCCTTCGCACGGAAGGCCGATATAGGCCAGGGCCCGGGGCGGTAAAATGCGGGTCATTTCATTGATCGCATCATCCAGAAAATAAATATGCTCCAGTGCATAAATTGAGATAATTCGATTTATGACGGCATCCTTGAACGGCAGCTTGGTGATGTCGGCCTGGATTAGAATGCCACCTTTATGTCGGGCGCGGATTTTTTTCAGGCTCTCGAGTCGGATGTCAACACCAATAAGCCGATCGAAATCTCCCTCAAAGAAATCCCAGTGATACCCTTGGCCACATCCAATGTCACAGGTCCACCCGTCTGCGTTAGCCTCTCTCAACCAATTTTGGATCTTTTTATGAGATGCGTTGTGGATGGTTTGAAACAGACTGTTGCCGTCGGTGAAGTAGGATTGCGCCTCATCAAACAATTTCGACATCTTCAGGTAGTCAGGATCACTGTAAGCCGCGGGTAGAGGTGTGCTTTGGGATGGCATTAGATCCAGTATTCCCTGACCTCGCATCAGATAAGTCCGCCCACAATCCGCACAAGCGACATCGTCCTCAGCAAAATTTCCGTGCAGGCCTCCCCGACAATCGGGACAGCAGAGAATAGACATCAGGGATGAATCGAACATGGAACCTCATTTTATAGCACAGCAATAAATAGCTGTTGGGCGCGCGAAAAACCAGAGTTTCCGAATAAATTCAGGTATGCTACGTCCATCACGTCATGGATGTGGGTTTTGATCGAAGTATGAAAAAGAGTCTGATTTGGTCTTTGAAGGCGTTTGTGTCTCTTGGAATCCTCTGGTATCTGGCTTCCGATATAGATTGGGCTCAGGTCTGGGGCTTGCTGGGAAAGCTGGGGTGGCCGAGTCTGGTCCTGGCGGCGGGCCTCTTTCTAATCCAACTGACCTTTGGAGCGGTTCGGTGGAGTCTGATCGCTGCCTCGATTGGCGCGTATTTACCCTGGCGGCGGGCCTTTAGCCTGCAATATATCGGTCTATTCTTCAATTTGGTTCTGCCGGGCATTGTCGGAGGGGATGCCATTCGCATTTGGCAGGCCCACAAGGCAGGAATGTCTCTTGGAGACGCGTTTACATCGGTGACCCTGGAACGGGTAGTGACCATTCTGGGTGTTGCTATGATGATCGCGTTCAGTTTACCTTTTCTTTTTGAGCGGGTCGGTGATGAAATCGTTCGGACCGTCCTGAGCCTATCTGTGCTGGGCATTCTGGCCGGGACTGGGCTTTTGGTTTTTTTGGATCGGATGCCCAGGACAATTGCCCATTGGCGGGTCGTTCGTGGATTGGGAAAACTGGCCGGGGACACCCGCCGCCTTTTCGTCCAACCCGGACCTCTACTTCAAGTTCTGGCTCTTGCCATTGCCACTCAGGTCGCTCTGGCCGTCGCCACCTACATCTTGTCCTTGGATATCGAGGCGAAGGTGACGGTCTGGGACTGCTTGATCTTCATTCCCCCGGTTATGCTGGTGACAGCCCTACCGATCTCCATCGGCGGGTGGGGCGTGCGCGAAATAACCATGGTGACGACCTTCGCATATGTAGGAGTGCCGGTGGAATTGTCTTTGGCGATATCTGTTCTTTTCGGAATACTCACGCTTATCACCAGTCTGCCCGGCGGCATATACTGGCTTGCCCTCAAGAATTCGAGGCAACAGGTCTGACGATTAAAGAATGGCCTGATTTGCTTCCATCCAGGCATGCAAAGCGATCATCGACGTAAGCTGTTTTTCAGCAAGAAATTCTCCCTTCTCCAGATACTTCACTCGTTCCTTGACAAAACCTTCTTTCACAACCCCGTGTTTGCGGATGGTGTCCGGGGAAAGCCACTGCCGACACAAGCGCTGAAAGGGTTCGCGCCATCGACCTGCGACGGAAAGTTGAAAGCCGAGTTTTCGTCGGCGCGCCGCGGCCAGTCCTTCTCGTTCGGCCAAGGCCCTGAGTATCGGCTTATCACCCGTCCGCCCGAAAAGAATAGCATCGGGACAGATACTCAGTTGTTGGAACAGGATGGGTGAAACGAACGGCACCCTTGCCTCCAGGCCATGCGCCATGCTGAGATGGTCCATCTTGTGCAAAATCTCTTCAGGCAGCCATGAGTGTCTCATGTCGGCTAGCAGAGCCGGCAAAGACAAATCGGTCGTTTCCAGTTCCGGGGGCGGCTGCAAATGCGTCCCCTGGGCCAGCTCTTCATCCCCCATTGTCGCCATGGCCCGGGACAGGAGGCATCCTGTATGCCCCAGATGCCCAATCAGCTCGGCAGCAGCGTCCCTCCCCATAGAGCCGAGAGAAGCCTGGTTATTAAAAAACATATTCAAAAAAGCAACCGGCAACCGCCCGATTAACGACGACAGAGGTTTCTGAAGCCCCGAAGCCCAGGTGAGCTTTTTGAGATTTTGGATCACAGACAAATAGGCGTAGCCAGCGAAGGCTTCGTCAGCTCCCTCACCCGTGAGGACCACCTTAACGTCCTTTGCTGCGGCCCGGCACAGCGCCCATGTCGGGACGACAATGGTATCTCCAACGGGGTTCGGCATCCCGCTGACAATCTCCGGAAACTGCATCAGGTCGGCTTCGTCCATCCCTACCGCCCGGTGAGCGAAGCCGCACGACCTGGCGAAGTCAGCCGCCAAGGCCGTCTCATCGGCGTTATCTCCCACCGAAAACGTAAAGGCGGTCATATCCTGTTGGATGTGGCGAGCGGCGTAACAAGCGATCAGCGATGAATCGATCCCGCCGGACAGGAATATTCCAATTGGAACATCTGATACCAGTTGCCGTTGCACCGATTGTTCCAGGATTGTACCGACCTTGTCATGCCATGTTTCAGGCGATAGGGCGTCTTTCACCCGATTTTCCCGCAGATCCCAGTATCGGCGAACCGTCGTCAAGCCTTCCGATCGAATTAAAAATGTTCCCGGCTTCAGGATTTCTATATCCTTGAACAAATGCTGTCCCGACCTGACCCAGCGGTATTGCAGAAATTCGCGAACAGCATCAGGGCGCATTTGCCGCCCGACAGACGGGTGAAGCCCAACGGCCCCGGAAGTGGATGCGAAAACTAGGTTGCCTTGGATGTCCGCATAATACAGCGGCTTAACGCCTATCTGGTCCCGGACCAAGCGCAATTCACTGTTTTCCTGATCATAAAGCGCCAACGCGAAAATACCTTCCAGGCGCGGCCAAAGGTCGTCTCCCCAAACCGAATACCCGACGGGAATCAGCTCTGTATCGCAATTGGTATGGAACGTGTGACCACGTTTTTCCAATTCGCGACGCAGTTCCGGGTAATTGTATATTTCACCATTGTAGCTGACCGTGTACCGGTCGCTGATCCGTGTCATGGGCTGCTGCCCGTGCGCAGGATCAATGACGGCTAATCTTGTATGGCCCAGGAAGACATCATGCGTCGACCATGAGCCTTGGCCATCCGGTCCGCGAGAGGCGATGTTGCGAAGCATGGTATCAACCAGACCTGGAACTTCCTTTCCCGTATAACCGCAGATGCCACACATGTGCTATGGACGGGTATTGTCGGTGTCAAATAGTGGGCGCAGTTCTTCCATATACGGTTTCAGCTTCGGTATGGCCTCACGGATGGCAAGGCGGATTTTTTCCTCTTTCTCAGGGGTTATTTCTTTACTCGCGAATTCCTTCAATCCCCCCGTGAATTGCTTGATCGTGGCTTTGCCGGCTCTTTGCCCCAATTTTCGGACGGGCTCCCGCAAGGCATACGTAAACGAAATACTGGCGGCAGAGAACAGAAAAACGCCAACCAGGGCGACCACTGTCGCCTTAATGAAAAAAGGCCGCAGTTCCTGTTTTTGCCGCGCTTCCCGCGGCAAGGAAATATCAGAGACCGTTCCACAGGAAATATGGTGTTCAAAATAACGCATTTTGCGTTCTTCCAGCTCAGCGAACGCGTCAACGTAGGTCTCCGCGTTGGCGAAAACCCCAAGTTCCTGGATATTAAGGTAATACATGCCTCCACGCCTTCGCGCTTCCACCACGTAATCCCGGCCCTCCAAATTTTCGAGAGAGGTCATGTATCCCACCTTTCGCTCGTCTGATTTTTCATAACTTTCTCTGTACCATGGCAACCTGGTCAGCGATTAGACCAAAACAAGCGACGATCACCGAAGACATAAACAAGCCTAGTCCTGCGCTTTGTACGCCGCCAGTATTCCAATACTGCCAGCCGCCTATCAGTATACTGACCAGCATCAGAATACTGCTTAACGGTACGAATAATCGCTTGGGATTAAACAGCATTAGAATACGAAATATGATTGCGACAAATCGAAAGAAGTCACTCATCGGCCTGATGTTACTTTCCCCATGAGCCCTCCGCTGAATAGAATCCATGGGCACGTAAGTGACAAACCGGGCATCCATTAGGAAGGCCAATGTGATCGTTGTCGGATAGCTGTAACGGTTGGGAAACAGCCGCAGATATCTCATCAGGCTGTCCTTCCGCATGGCTCGGAAACCACTGGTCAAATCCAAGATTTTGTGGCCGGAAATCCATTCGGCCACCTTGATCAGCGCCCAGTTCCCAACCTTGCGAAAATCCGATGTGTTGCCCTTAGATGTTCGCGCTCCAATAGCCATTTCATATTTATCGAGTTGACATAATAGATTCGGAATTTCCTCAGGTGGATGCTGACCGTCGCAGTCCATCATGACGACGACATCTCCGGCTGATTCCAGAATCCCCCTACGCACGGATGCCCCGTTGCCTACATTGTAAGGTGCGGTCAGGACTTTTGCACCAGCGTCCACTGCGACCTTCGACGTATCATCGACGGAACCATCATCGACCACGATGATTTCAAAGTCCGGGCCGATTTTTCGTATCCGTGATATGATATCTCCGACGGTAGCCGCCTCGTTATAAGCAGGAATCACGACCGAGATTCTAGGCCCGGCACGTTCAGCTTTTGGTTTGCCCGCCACGTAGATATCCCCCTGTTATTTCTTGGTGCAATAATGTTTAAAGCCATCGGCGATCAACGGCGTGTAGTCTCTAGTTTGTCCGCAGGAAATATTACCCCTTTTGTGATCAACCCAATCGGGATTGGTCAGCGCATTGATTTCAGCGACAAATATCACCCCCGCCAACACCAGCATACCACCTTTTAGCGCGCCGGTAAGCCTGGGTAGAAGATATGTTGCCGACAGGATGGCCGCGAACATCAGCCAGGTGTCAATGTAGATCAAATGTTTGTCCGAAACCTTATAAAGGCCGAACGCCCCTTCGACGCAGATGGCCATGATCAGAAATGTCGAAACCCGGATCGCCTGAATTTTTTCCCCGATGGCGAACAGGGCTATAATCGAAACCAGAATGGTCCAATTTAGAATGTCGACAGGGTGATCCAGCAGGTTCAGGTTCCAAAACCGGCGAACAATAACGTTATACAGTGACTCGAGCGGCACCAGGATGATGGAAACCCAGGGCAGGTTGTCTGCTGTCCCTCCGACGTCCTGTGAAACACTGCCCAGAACGAACATTGTTTCGACAAAGTTTACCAAAGCATCTACGGCCCCAGGAGTATGATAAACGAAGTGCAAATATAGCCCGGCCGATACCCCCGAGAGAACCGTCACCATCATCAGCACTTGATGCCGCCAGGGAATGTTCCAGGCCCGGCCGAGGACGTAAATTGCCGCGGCTACGTATCCGGCAAGAACAAGTTGATACAGGCCGCCATTGCCGCCAAGGACAGTAGATGTTCCGACCATATGGATGGCCAGTACACTGAACGCCAGGGCAAGAAGAACACGCAGCACCAGATCCAGCCCATCGATTTGATGGATTGTCTGTTTGCGAAGAGTTGTCTGCCCAACCGGCAGGTTGAAAACCAGTGCAATGACGGGCAGGAATAATACGGGGAATACGACCTGCATCTTCGACATCATGCTGATGGTTGCGAACATGGCGGCGAAAAAGGCCAGACGCAATGGGTGGTCGCTACGGCCGACAATGATTAACAGGATGACGGACAGTAACAGGAAAAGCCCTGAGGGAAGCTCCGTAAACAGCATCAATGCCTGAAGGCACAATTCCTTGCTTGCCGCAAATATCAATCCGCCGATAACGGCGACAATACCGGACCCGATGACAGCGCGGACACCCCAGTAAAAGGCGATTGCAAAACCGCCCGACAGAATGGCGATCATGTACCGCCCGGCGAAGACCAGAAGCTCGTAGTCCGCCTCGAAGGTCCCCTTGTTTATGGGCAACAGATCGTTAAGGCTGGACAAAGGAACCAGCCCCAACACTTCCATCAGCCTCAGCCACCAAGCCAGCAGCATAAACAGCACATAGCCGGTATGCGACAAATATGTTTGCGGAAGTCCCGCGTTAAGGCGCAGGGCTTCATAAATGAAGACAATGTCGGCATCAACCGAGGTCAGGTAGGAGCGGTGAATATCGTGGAACAAGGCGGTGCCGAGGGGAATACAAAACAGCACGATCGGAAACAGCAGCCGGAAGGACCGACTTTCAAATATTCCTGACAGGCCAGGCGTCGGTCCGGAAACGGCAGAAATGTCGGTCATCATAAATGATTGGTCCGGTCGGATTTTAGATCAAAATACTAGATGTATTCCGTTGGCAATCAGGGCATTCTGACGCAGGGCGTTTCGTTGTCAAAGCTTTTTTGGAGGCTGGTCAGTCTCCGATTTAGTGTCAGGTTTACGGAGCCTGAAATAAGCCATGGTGCCGAAATACCGGTCGAAGAACCGATGAATTATCTTGCGAACAACGACCGGGAAAGGAGTAAATCTTAATGGGAAAAAATGAATCTCTAACCCTAAAACCTGCCAGCCTGCCGCCGTCAGGTCTTTGACCCAATCGGCGTCACTTTTACCAATCCCCACAGGATTATCATCACCATCATAGCGGCGAATAAAATCGTCGACAGTACGGGACGTCTTTGCCAGGTCGGCCCCGGGATGACGCACACCCAACAGGCGCATAACAATCAACATGACTGAAAAAACAAGGGGGTGGTGAAGAATGCCCTTCCGGTACAGTGTAATTTTCCCAGCACCGCCAGGTCGGGTTACCCGGAAGGCTTCGGTTATCGCTTTTTGGCAATCCGGCGTATGGTGCAAAACGCCCGAGGCGACAACAAGGTCAAAGCAGTTTGACGGAAATGGTAAATTTTCGGCACTGGCGACACCGATTTTTGCTGAAACATCCTTCAGGGCCAGATGTTTTTTTGCCAAGCCAATCGCAGTATCGGTCAGGTCAACCGAGGTTACTCTGGCATCGCCATCGGCATACTGAACGCTCACCCAACCCGGCCCGCAGCCAATATCCAGGACGTCCCGCCCGGCCCATTGATCAAATGCCCAATAGGGGAAGGCGAAGGTTTCCGAGTCCTGACGCTTGGCATCATCAAGCATCAGGAAGAAATCCGCAGTTTCAGACGTATCCCCCTCGTAGCTGAGCAACGGATGGGCCTGCCAATACCGCCTGACATCGGAAACGGGGACGGCCCGTTGCAAAGCCTGAGGATCGATGATGCTGCGAGTTATCGGCATTAAGGTACTGCGATTGAAGTGATGTCAAAGTTTTCGAGAACCTAGTCTGCATTGACGTTCAAGGCAAATCCGGTGTACAAAATCAGCTTATTAGACCGATTAAAAAGTTGGAAATCCCTTTTGAAAATTGCCGTCATAGAACCTCTTCTGAGGACCAACAAGAACATCATTCGGGATGTCATATATGGATGCTGGTGTGGTGGCAAACGCATAGGTGGCGCAACGGTTCCCCCTTTCGAGCAGCTGACTATTGCGGCCATCCTGAAAAACGATGGTCACGATGTGGTGTTTGTCGACGCCCAGATGGAGCAGTTATCGATTGACGGTATTCTGCAGCGGGTCGAAGGCTGCCGTCTGGTCATTACTTCGACGTCGGTGATGACCATCAATGACGATGCGGCGTTCGTGTCTCGTATCCGCCAGGACAAACCGGAGATCAAATTTGTTGCCTATGGGTCGCACGCGACCTTCGAGCCGATGGAAACCCTGAAAAAGGGGTATGACTACGCCGTCCAGCGGGAGCCGGAGTGGGTTTTGCGAGATTTAGCACGGTTCATGGAAGATGAAGATGCCGAGAGCATATTCAATCTTTTGGGCTTGTCTTTCCTCGATACAGACGGCTCCTTAATCAAGAACAACCGATATCCGTTCATTGAAGACTTGGACCAGATTCCGCCGATAGACGTCACCATGCTGTCCGATGACTATGTGTATTTCAATCCCATCGTCCGCAACCTGCCTTATATTACAGTTTCATCGTCTCACGGATGTCCGGCTAAGTGCAGTTACTGCACGGCGCCTTTTTTTCACGGCACCCGGACACGCTTCGCCTCGGCGGCGAAGGTGCTGTCCGAAATCGAGCACTACCTGAATAGCGGCATCAAGGAAATTTATTATCGGGACGAGACGTTTACGGCCGATCGGCAACGGGTCGTGGATATCTGCAACGGGGTTATCGAACGTGGGCTGAGGTTCAGTTGGATCTGCAATTCCCGAGTTGACACTATCGACCGTGAGCTTGTTTTCCTGATGAAAAAGGCCGGTTGTCACCTGATAAAATTCGGTGCCGAATCGGGTAACCAACAGGTTCTGGACAACGTTAAAAAGGGCATTACCCTCGCCCAGTCCCGTAATGCCTTCAATTGGTGCAGGGATGCCGGCATCAACACCCATGCCCACTTCATGGTCGGGATGCCGGGTGACACACGCGAAACTATGGAAGAAACCTTCCAGTTCGCTTGTGAATCCGAACCTTCGACGGTGACGTTCGGGATTTGCACGCCCTATCCCGGTACGCCGTTGTTTCGGGATATTGCCAGACAGGACGACAGCATCGGTGACGGTGCTGACAACGCCAATATCGCTAGGCTTCATACGGAAGGCGATTACAACGCTCTTTACTGTTCGGTCGATGGTGCGGAACTGAACAAGACCGTCAAGCGATTCTATCGCCGTTTCTATCTGCGCCCGGGATACCTGTTTCGATCCCTCGTTCGGATCAAGAACGGTAACATGCTGCGAAATCTGGTCGTTGGCGGCTTTAACGTCGTGACATTCGCATTGAGCAAGAAGAATGCCTGACGGACATCAGGTCTTTCTAAGTGAAGCAATATCCATTGTGCCGAGGGTGCTCGGACTGTGTGACCGGCAATCTGAATCAAGCACATTTGGCTGTTGCGACAGAAATTACTGGCACTACCGCTTGATCGACTTTCCCAATGCCCGCTTACAGGAGGCGGGATTATTGATGGCACTGGCCGCATCGGCCAATGTCAACAACAACCCCTACTTCGGACAACAGTCCCTGAGTGACTGGGCGCGGGCGGCCTGGCGGCATTGGCTGTGCCGGCGAAACCGCGACGGATCGGTGGCGGAGGCCTATCCCGGGGAGCGAAGTTATTGCGCCACGGCTTTTGGAGCTGCCGCATTAATGGAAACCGTGAGATTGCTTGGTGGTTCGGATGCCTGGTCTGAAGAATTGAACCAGGTCCACACCACCCTGAATTGGCTGGCCGCCAACGAAGCCCATGAAACAGCTAATCAGGCTGCGGCTTCGCTTTGGGCACTGGCTGGCTATGCTCATCTCAGCGACAGGCAGGATGCTCGATCATGGACCGACCGGCGGCGAGAGGAAATTTTGAGTATGGCAGGTCCTCGTGGCGTACTTTTGGAGTATGGCGGGTTTGACGCGGGGTATCAGAGCATCTCCATGGCCGCGATAGCCCGGACTGTTCGGTGGCGGAATAATGATGACAAACTGGAAGCGCTCTTGCGGCAGGGAGAAGCCCTTTTGGGGGAACACATGGGTATTAATGGCGATTCCGACCCACAGAAAAACAGTCGTTACACCCAATACATATACCCGTCAGCATTAGCCGTTCTGGCAAGCCCGTTGATTGCCCGTCTGGAAAAAGGGCTGGCGGGACATTCCCTGTTACGTCCGTCGTGGATGGATGATCGCTATTGTACTGCCTTCGCGATCGACTACTTCTTCGCTGGGTTGGAGGCGGCCAGTGCTGATGTCACCTCTTAAACTGATCGCGCTGCGATTCTGGTGTCTGACCATCGGGCGAAGCACCTTGGGAATGAGGGTTCTCAGGTGGAGCCTGGTCAGATTCTTTATTACCTTGAAGAAAGGCGATCAAAGATACGTCGCCAGTTCCCGCTTTTTTACACCCTCAGAATTTTCCAATGCAATAAACTCTAAGAAAAATGAAATCGTTTAGATACAAACGGTTTCTGCAGTGAGTCAAATACGAGTGGATTGATGCGTCTCTGGTCCGCCTTGGGTCAACAATCGCCGAAACGTCGCAATAAAGCCAACGGCGATCAGCTTGTGATCTCTGGGGCTGAACGCTTTTCAATGAAGGAACAATTGGCGCGGCTGGCTGATCAGCCCATATCGCCGCGTCGTGGTCAGGTTGCATTGCGCGGGACGGCGTTGTTTGGCGGGCAGCGCCGGTAGTCTACGTCGTGAGATCGTGGGGAACGCGGAACTAAACAAACGTGGAACATTCTGCAATGCCCATGCGGCATCGTGCGGCACAGACTTACCAATACCATACGGGATAGTCAGGGATAGGCCAATAACATCAAACACTTACGGAAATGACACAAGAAAGCCCCCTAACAAAACGGATCTACGATATCAGCCTGCACCTATTTGATTTTGTTGGAGTTAAATGGTCCCCGGGGTGCGGACTTGAACCACCGACACGCGGATTTTCAATGGCTCTTCTGACATGCCGCCAACCCGAAAATTAATTTGCAGGCTTAACTCGAATTTTATTTTTGCTCACCTTGGTGCCATGTAATTTTTCAATAGCAACCATCGCTTCTTCCTCGAGTTCCATCTCGACAAATCCAAAACCTTTTGAAGCACCGCTCTTGTCATCAAGGACAAGATTGCAGGCTGTAACATTGCCATGAGCTTTGAATAGCTTTTCTAAATCCTGTTCACCAAAATCTCGTGGCAAGTTAAGGGCAATCAGTTTCATTTAGGCTCCGATAAAAATAAAAAAGTGAGGCATTAAAGTATCGTATCAGGATAAATCTTTAACAAAACAAAATCCGCTTCAAACTAAAATTTCAATATTTTGAGTATTCCTGTAATGCCCAGGGCTTCTTTGGCGGCTTGAATATTGTTGTTTAAATCCGTTAACCTCTGCTGCGCAACAGCTTCTTCCTGCTCATTTTTCGCACCGTTCTCAACTTGTTCATATTTAAGGTGGTCGATCTTCGATTTTGCGCGACCCCGTTCTACCAGATCGTTCGTCAGGTTCAGTT
>Ga0316204_10007936_pt1 | contig 15140 bp, 13 predicted proteins | sample 6monrhotite_MG_2_FD_205661 | JGI IMG/M metagenome (GOLD analysis project Ga0316204, IMG submission 205661) | Microbial mat bacterial communities from mineral coupon in-situ incubated in ocean water Damariscotta River, Maine, United States -... | ecosystem: Environmental > Aquatic > Marine >...
TAAAAGATTTAACGGTGGATATGATATTGGAAGGCGTGGTAACTAACGTAACTAATTTTGGTGCATTTATAGATATTGGTGTTCATCAGGATGGTCTGGTGCATATTTCTGCACTCTCTAATACTTTTGTGAAGGATCCGCGTGAAGTTGTTAAGGCCGGTGATGTTGTAAAAGTAAAAGTCATGGAAGTGGATGTGCAACGTAAACGCATAGGTTTAAGCATGCGATTAGATGATGATAGCCGTGATGTGGAAAAAAACATTAAACGGGATACTAAAAAGCGTCCAAATAAAACCGTGCAAAAAAATCAGTCGCAAGGCAGTGTCGGAAATTCAGCAATGGCTGATGCTTTAGCTCAGGCATTTAAGCGTTAAGTAAAAATATGCTGGAATTTATTAAACTAGCTATTCGTCGAGGTCCGCGTGTTTTATTTGAAGATGCGAGCTTTACTGTGCACCGCGGTTATCGTGTTGGTGTGACAGGCGCGAATGGTTGCGGAAAGTCCAGCTTGTTTGCATTAATTCTTAAACAGATACACAGTGATGCCGGTGACTTTAGTTTGCCACCCAATACTGTTATTGCGCATGTTGCGCAGGAGACGCCAGCGGTCGAGCGAAGTGCAATCGATTATGTGTTAGATGGTGATGCAGGTTTAAGGAATGCACAGGCGCGACTTGCTTCTGCAGAAGAAGAAAATAATGGTCTGGTTCAAGCAGAGTGTCATAGTCTGCTTGAAGAGATTGATGCATATACCGCGGAGTCACGTGCGGGAAAATTAATGTTGGGTCTTGGTTTTAAAACAGAGCAGCTAAACAATCCCGTTAATAGCTTTTCGGGTGGATGGCGTATGCGTTTAAATCTTGCGAAGGCTTTAATGTGTCGTTCGGATTTATTGCTACTAGATGAACCAACGAATCACCTCGATCTAGATGCGGTTATCTGGTTAGAACAGTGGCTACTAAGTTATCAGGGAACATTGTTGCTTATTTCTCATGATCGTGATTTTCTTGATAAAGTTACGAGTCATATTGTTCATATAGAACAGCAAAAAGCCAAAATGTATACGGGTAACTACAGTGCGTTTGAAAAAATACGTGCGGAACAATTGGCATTGCAGCAATCGCAATATGAAAAACAACAGCGTGAAGTTGAACATATAGAAAGTTTTATACGCCGCTTTAAAGCGAAGGCAAGTAAAGCAAAGCAGGCGCAAGGTAGAGTAAAAGCATTAGAGAGAATGGAGCTTATATCTGCAGCTCATATTGATTCACCATTTCATTTTAAATTTTCCAAACCGGAAAAATTACCACATCCTTTAATGCGCCTGGATGAAGTGAGTATTGGCTATGGCGATCTACAAATACTAAACTCGGCGAGTATGAGTTTATTGCCGGGTGATCGAATTGCATTGCTTGGACATAATGGCGCAGGAAAATCGACGTTAATAAAATTATTAGCGGGTGAGTTAAAGCCACAAAAAGGTGACTTTGAACAATCATCAGAATTAAATATAGGTTATTTTGCACAGCATCAACTGGAACAGTTAGATCCCGATGCAAGTGCATTACTGCATATACAGAGGCTAGATCCCAAGCTAACGGAACAACAAATTCGTACATACCTGGGTGGCTATAATTTTCACGGTGATAAAGTGCTTGAGCCTATTGCACCATTTTCTGGTGGTGAAAAGGCTCGCCTGGTACTGGCCCTTGTTATTTATAACAAGCCAAATTTACTATTACTTGATGAACCTACCAATCACCTGGATCTTGAAATGCGTCATGCACTTTCAATGGCGTTACAATCATACGAAGGAGCGATGGTGTTGGTTTCTCATGATCGACATTTATTGCGCTCGGTAACTGATCAATTTTTACTGGTTGATGATGGGAAGATTACGCCTTTTAATGATGATCTGGATGCATATAAAAATTGGTTAATGCAGCCAAAAGCATCTGAGTCACAAATTGTTGTCGATGAAGACTCCAGAGGACTTAATAAGAAAGAACTTAGGCAACAGCAGGCAGAGCAACGTAAGCACTTGCAACCGATGAAAAAACAGGTTCAGCAGCTCGAAAAGACAATGCAGGAACTACAGCAGCAGATAGATGAGATAGAATCAGCTTTGGCAGAGCCGACAATGTACCAGGCTGAAAACCGTGTACAGATGGAGAGTTATTCAAGGAAGCGAGCTGAACTTGGTACAGAGCTATCTGATACTGAGGAAAACTGGCTCTTAAAGAGTGAAGAATTGGAGCTTTTGGCTCAGGAAATACCCCGTTAGTCAGATTACTCGGGAGCTAAAAATGGATTTACCTATAATTTGGGTAGTTCCCAGTGGGTTTCTCCACAGGTTTAGGGGGAAGTAAATGTCAAAGTTACACACTAACGATCGAGCCGAAGATATCGGTGCGGGTGCGCTGTCCGGTTTTTTCGCTAGTTACTCTTCATCACAACAGCAAATCGAGCAGGCCTTGCTCATGCTTGAGTTGGCACCGGATGATGATGAGTTATTAAATGAGCTGCAGCAGGGGCTTTTAGTCATTCAGCAAGCTTTGCCGGGTATTGGTCTAGAGCGTATGCAGCCATTGACGCACAGCTTGTACAATTTATTGCAAGCCGTGCGTGAAAAACGCCTTCATTTTGAAACTGTTCTCAGTGATCTTATTTTACTGGGTGTTGATGATATTAAAGCGGTTATTGAAAAAATCATCGATGGTGATGATGAGCGTTGTGTATTGATGACGCGTTTTCCTAAAATATGTGAAGGCATCGATGCCGTTAGTATTGCGGATGATTTAAGCCGCAATGGTGTTATTAAAGATGCGCTTTTATTGCTTGATCCAAGCATGGAAATTATTGAAACGGCTATTACGAACAGCGATACCTTGATCAATTTATTTTCTAAAGACACTCCCGATGAAGAAGAGTTAGCAGCCTATGGTGTAGAAGAAAGTGATGATTTTATTTTCTTCCGTTCATTATCAGAGCCATTAGAAGGTAGAGCAAATTACTGGCGTGGGCGAGTGCATCGTATGTTACGTCTGGCGTTAAAAATGAATGATCAGGCTGGGCGTCCAGTAGATCCAAATCAGTTGGCTGCAGCTGTTTATATGCATGATGCAGGCATGGCGCTACTACCCTTGGAATTAATTAATAGCCAAAAAGTTTTGACTGATGAGCAGCGTGATCAAATTCACCAACATACGGTTATTGGTTATGAGTTAATGCGTTATATGCATAATTGGCATGAAGCCTCCTTAATGGTGTTGCAACATCATGAGCAGGTTGATGGTAAGGGTTACCCCTATGGCCTAAAAGAAGCAGAGATTTGTGAGGGTGCAAAAATAATTGCTATAGTAGACATGGTGGATGCAAGGTCCCATGAGAGAGCGCATGCAATGCTTTTAAAGCGACCATTGCTTCGTGCGGCTATTGAGTTAGGGAAGCATTCAGGGCAACAGTTTAGCGAGAAGTGGGTTAATGTCTTTAAGGAGGTTTTCCAGGAAATGAGAAGCCTTAAAAAGGAAGTATAAAAAGCTTATGTCAAACCTTGAGCATGATCAATTGAATCATCTCACACCTGAAGAAGCGTTTGATATCTTGCAGCATGTGCCCAGTGCATTACTGATAGATATTCGCTCTAATATGGAGTTTTTATTTGTAGGGCACCCGGAAGGTGCGCTGCATGTTCCCTGGATTGATGAGCCGGATTGGGATGTGAATCCTAATTTCGTAAAGGAGGTCCGCCAATTGATGTTGGGTGGAGTTTGTGATCAGGGAGAGGGGACGCCTCCAATTATTTTAATATGTCGTAGTGGCAAACGATCAGTCGATGCAGGTAATGTTTTACTGGATGCTGGGTTTCATAACGTTTGTCATATTGATGAAGGCTTCGAAGGTGATCGTGATAATGAGCATCATCGCAGTTCTATTGGCGGTTGGCGATTTAGAGGTCTTCCCTGGCAGCAGTGTTAAACTGTTATCTATAAGTCGTTGTTCAGTGAACAAAGTAAGTATTAGAATAGGTATATTGATTTATGCCATTGCATAAGAAATATATCGAGTACAGTAATGAAAAAAATTAATAAAACTGAAGAAGAATGGAAAGATAAACTGGACGATTTAACGTTCAATGTGACACGGCAACATGGCACAGAAGCCCCTTTTAGCGGTGCTTATTATCAAAATAAAGATTCTGGCATTTATCATTGTATTTGTTGTAATGAGCCATTATTCACCTCGCAGGAAAAATATGATTCAGGAAGTGGTTGGCCGAGTTTTTGGCAGCCAGTTAATGAACAGTGCATTACTGAAATAAAAGATGTAACACATGGTATGGTGCGTACTGAAGTGCGTTGCACAAAATGCGATGCGCATTTGGGTCATGTATTTGAAGATGGGCCTGAGCCAACTGGCATGAGATACTGCATCAATTCTGTTTGCTTGAATTTTGAAAAAGAATAACGCCAACTTATTATAAGAAATTCCATGATTTTTCATATGAACCATCGGCGCCTTATTGTAAGGCATAGTTAAGCCATATATGAAGGTTTCTAGCTTGCAGTAAATGATAATGTTCTGTTCATGCTGCGTTAGGGTAAGAAAAGTTATATTCACCGTGGCAAGTCTATAGTTAATGTTGCATATTTGTAGATCGTTCATGAATGAGGCGCACACCAAGTTGTTTAGTTCAACTTCATTGATCGTTAACAACAAAGGTGGCTATAATAGGCCAACTGTAATTTGCTCATTATAAAAAGTAGGTTAGCGATGTCGGAAATAGATCAAGTTATATTGCGTGAAAAATTAGATGAGCTAATACTAGAGCATCGTGATCTTGATGATGTTATACATCGCTTACAGATGGCGGGTGGGATGGAGCAAATGCAATTGCAGCGCTTAAAAAAACGCAAGCTAAAATTAAAAGAATTGATTCTAAAAATAGAAAACCAACTGATACCTGATATTCTTGCCTAGTTAGTGGCTGAAATTCTAAAGCATACATTTCCCGGTTTGTTATTAATAAGTTCTAAAGTGTAGCCATTTCTCTCAGCTAGTTGGGCAGATTGATATAGACCTATTCCATAACCATCTTTTGATGGCAATATTTGTTTAAATAAATTGTCTACTTTGGAAGTAGGTACAGGATCCCCGTCATCAGAAACCCTAATAACGGGTTTATTGTTGACAACATCTAGATAAGTTGAAATTTTTGTATGCGGATTGATTCGACGTTTGTTTCTTGCATTTTCTAATAAATTTTCTAGAACGCTATCAAACACATCGATATCAATATTAATGTTTTGAGTTGCGTCGCCAATGAATTTTATTTCTCGACCATGATACCTGCTTTGTAATTCCTTCCACCATATATCAATATTCTTTATGCTACGACCTGTATCTGTTTTAGTTTGTAGTTTGTCTAAAGTGTTTTGTAATCGTTGTGTAAGCAGTGGTAATTGTTTACTCATGAGTTGATAACTATCTTCAGGTTTTTCAGAGGCCTGTACAACACCTGTTAATGCCTGCAATGCTTGTAAAATATTTTTTATGTCATGCGTGAGTTTTGATCCTGTTTCATAAACTGCTTTTAAATGCGTTTGGTTTTTAAGTGTTATTTCACGTAATTTAGAAGTGTAAAAGAAACTCATTAAATGCATTAGAAGTTGTGCATGTATTTTTAATGCAGACCCCATAGGTGTGTGACTGTATAAAGTCATTTTGATGTCATTTTCTTCGAATAACGTATGGTGCTTACTGACTTCGCCATATAGTTCTGTATGTTGAGAATCAGTCCAGTGTATGCCGCTTACCCATGAAAGAGTTAGCAGGTGCTCAATACTATTTTGTAAAAATAATTCGGGTGTTATTTTTTTATTTTTGCCAAGTAGAGATGTTTGTTTTACCCAGTCTTCAAATGGATTGCCAATATTTAATATGTGTTGTTCCCATATTTGTCCAATGCCAGAAATGCCATATCGTGGTAGCCATATAATGCTGAGTAATAATAGGATAGAGCCAATAGATAAAGCGGTGATTAATAAGGACTGCAAATAATATATATGTGATGTATAGCTAATTAGTATGCTGGTGATATAAAAACTAAACAGGCCGAAGCTAATAAGCAAGCTATGCAGGTAATCAATTTTTACACTGCGATTTTTCTTGTTGGGCCAAAAAATAATAAATATACAGGCGGTGAAAATAGAATAAAAAATATATTGATCTATGGCTGGATCTAATACATCGAGATTAAATAGTCGAGGTGTGAGCATCAGGCTCAATTGTAAAAATAAAATAACGGCGGCCAAAGCATATAGAGAACGCTGTACACCATTAACTAATGCACTGCCACTGGTTAGTCCAGTTAATAAAATAATCCATAAAGCAATAAACCAGTCACCGAGTACCCAGTACAGTGCAGCACTAATAACAATAACAGGTAAAAATGTTTTTATATGTATTTGTTGAGAGGCATTTAATGCTGGTTGCCACAATAAAAAGAAGCCTATATGTGCTATTAATAACGAAGATATTAAATAATTGTTAGTGCTCGGCTGTAATGCTAAAAGGAGTAGTAGAAGCATTAGGCCCAGATTGCTGAATTCAAACTTGGTAATGAAATTTATATTTTTTAATAGATGTAAGTAGGGCATATGTGTTGAACGGCTGTCATCTGTTGATATTTCAACACAAGCTAGCTTTAATCTGTTGAGATTTCAACAGAATTTAATCTAAAAAATCATGTTGTTTTCATAACTTGTTGAATTTAATGCGGTAAATGGTTTTGGTATGGTCTATGCTTTATATGCAGTCAGACATTGAATAATAAATTAATTCCTACTGGAGAATAAGTTATGAAAAAACAGGCCGGCTTTACGCTAATAGAAATAGCGATTGTATTGGTTATCATTGGTTTGCTACTGGGTGGTGTGCTGAAAGGCCAGGAGATGATTACCAACTCTAAAATAAAACGTACATCGAATGATTATAATGGGGTTGCTGCTGCGGTTTATTCGTATTTAGATCGTTATAGTGCTCTACCTGGTGATGATCCAAATGCAACTGGCCGTTGGGGTTTAGGTCAAGGTGATGGAGATGGTGTTATTGAAAATGCTGCCGAGAGAGCGTTGGTATGGTCACATTTACGTGCATCGGGCCTGGTTGCGGGTACCGGCGATAGCAATCCTATTCATGCTTTCGGTGGTGAAATTATTACTCAAGACGGTGGTAATGGTTTAGCGAGTACATCTATTTGTATGAATTCAATGTCTGGTAAAATCGGTGAAATTCTGGATAGACAGCTAGATGATGGTGTTTTTAATACGGGTGAGATGCGATCTAATGCGACTTATCTTCAAACGGCAACTAACTTGACTATTTGTAAGCATTTATAAATCTTTTAAATTAGTAATAAAAAAAGCCCGCGATTGCGGGCTTTTTTTTGGGCTGAATTAAATTGGCTTATTCCATTTCCAGTTCTTTTATTTTTCGTGTTAGCGTGTTTCGTCCCCAGCCGAGTAATTTTGCCGCTTCCTGTCGTTTACCATTAGTTTTAGCTAAAGCGGCATTTATTAAAATACGTTCAAACTTGGGTTGAGCCTCACCCAGGATGTCTTCCTTGCCCATCATTAATTGAGTATCAGCCCAGCTTTGTAAGCCGTCTTCCCAGTTTTTTGCCGGTGTTTCTGTAGTGCTAATGCTTTCGGGTAAAAGCTCGGGAGGCAGGTCCGACATATGTATTTCACGACTGGATGCCATAACAGTAATCCAGCGACAGCTATTTTCTAGTTGGCGGACGTTGCCTGGCCAGTCAAGGCTCGATAGATAGGATTCAACATCCGGGAGTAATATCTTCGCCTCCACCTGAATCTCTTCTGCGGCCTGAGCTAAAAACAACTGTAGCAGGGCAGGGATGTCTTCCTTGCGCTCACGCAGAGGCGGGATGTGTATACGAATAACATTGAGGCGATGAAATAAATCTTCACGAAACAGGCCCTGTTTAACGCGTTGTTCTAAATCCTGGTGAGTCGCCGTAATAATACGTACATTGGCTTTAATTGGGGTGTGGCCACCCACGCGATAAAATTGTCCATCGGCTAATACACGAAGCAATCTGGTTTGTAGGTCGGAGGGCATGTCACCAATTTCATCTAAAAACAGAGTGCCACCATCGGCTTGTTCAAAGCGGCCTCTACGCTGTGCTGTAGCGCCCGTAAAAGCACCGCGTTCGTGGCCGAATAATTCTGATTCGAGCAAGTCTTTAGGAATGGCTGCAGTATTTATAGCAATAAATGGCTGGCTCGCGCGTGGACTGTGTTTGTGCAGCGCACTGGCGACGAGCTCCTTACCTGTTCCGGATTCACCGTTAATTAAAACTGTAATATTAGATTTGGATAAACGACCGATCGCACGAAAAACTTCCTGCATGGCGGGTGCTTCACCAATAATATCAGGTGTCACCATTGTGTTGCTGGAGGCATGTTTTTCGGCATACTCTTCGCTTTTTTTGCAAGCGCGAAAAGCAAGATCAACAGCCTCATCAATATCAAATGGTTTGGGTAAATATTCAAATGCTCCACCCTGATATGCAGATACGGCGCTATCTAAATCGGAGTGAGCAGTCATAATGATGGCGGGAATCTCTGGGTGTTTCTGCTTTACGATATCGAGAAATTCCAGTCCATCCATACCTGGCATCCGAATATCAGTAATAATTGCATCCGGTTGAGATTGTTCTAGATGTTGTAATGCAGCATCGGCTGTCTCGAAACTGCTTACTTGAAGTCCGGCGCTTTTTAATGACTTCTCCAGTACCCAACGAATGGAAGGGTCATCATCAATTACCCAGATGTGATGTTCAGCCATTAGTATTCTCCGTGTGTGTTGAAAGGGGGAGGTAAATTGTAAAAATAGTTTCCCCCGGGTGGCTGCTTACTTTAATAAGGCCGTCATGTTGATTGATTAAAGATTGAGCTATTGAAAGTCCCAGCCCTGTTCCTTCTGCTCTACCCGTCACCATAGGGTAAAATATTTGCTCGCGTATTTTTTCAGGAATACCTGGGCCGTTATCAATAATGTCGGTTTGTAAAACCAGTTTATGATGCGTGTGACCAATGGTGAAATGGCGTAGTGGTCTTGTTTTTAAAGTAATTTCACCATTGCCAGCAAGAGCTTGAACCGCATTCCTTGTAATGTTCAGTACAGCCTGAATCATCATATCTGGATCAGCCATAATATCTGGAAGGCTGGGGTCATAATCCCGTTTAAAATGAATGTGTTCTTCAGATTGGAGTTCAACCATTATTAACTGGCGGACACGTTCAAGTATTTGATGAATATTGACGTTGCGTTTCTTGGGCACATTATTGGGCCCAAGCATTCGGTCGACTAGTAACTGTAATCGATCAGCCTCGCCAATAATGATTTGAGTGTATTCCTTGAGTTCTTCATTCGGTAGCTCGCGTTCCAGTAATTGCGCCGCGCCTCTTAGTCCACCCAATGGGTTTTTAATTTCATGTGCCATTCCACGTACTAAATTTCGCGTAGCACTTTGTTCGGTTAACAGCTTTTCTTCCCGAGTAATGCGTATATGACGGTCCATATGAGCTATTTCCAGCATAAGCTGATTCGTATTATCAGCAAGCTGTAACGGGGTCAGTACGTAATCAATCATTAATGTACGCCCATCGGGCAGTGAAATGCTCGACTCATGTTCTGAAATGGGCTGAAGGTCATCGATCGCATTGAGTAGGCGTTTTTTAAATGACTTATCAACCAGTATCACCTTTTCAAGTGAGGCGCCAATGGCCTGCCTGCTTGATACCTGGAGTAAATTTTCACAGGCAGGGTTGATATATTTAATGCGCAGGTCATTATTCAGTAGGACAACTGCCGTGCTCAGGTTGTCCAGAATAATTTGCTGATATGTCGATGAAGAGTGTTTGTTTGCGCTCATAAGGTGCTAATAAGCAATAATTGAACCAAAGTGGATTTTTTTATAAAAAGAAAAAATACAAATAAAACAGATTGTTACGTATAGGTCGAGAGGGCTTCTTCTGGGCTCAGGAGTAAGTACTGTTCAGTCAACGCCGAGTATAGCAGGAGTTTGCTTTTTTATGCACTAAAATAGTGCGGATTACGCTGGGGGAGGTAAAAGCGCTAAGGATTAAGTATGGATTTTCGATGCAAATGTATGCTGATGCTGTCAGTGCTTAATAGGATTTTTCCACGTTTGTTTTTTATTGATGCACTAATTTGATGGGTGCCTCTATCAATATTGCTGAATGCGGCACTTAAGCTAGTGAGCTTGTCATGCGTGATTTGGTTATCAAGCAAAACACTTATGTAGTGCCCTTGCTTTAGGTTCAGGGCAGGCTGAATTTCAAGTGCAATTGAGAAGTTTCCCTGATTATTGCGGATGGTTGCATTGTGTTCAGGTGAGACTATTTTTAACAACTGATATTTCGTTTCCTGTGTGCTTGCGGATTTATCTTTTGGTGCAACTTGCTTTGGTGCTTTAACGGCTGGGGTCGTATTTATGTCAGGCGAAATGTGCTCATTGGCATTTTTAAATGGCTGTACATCGGAGTAATGAGTGTTGCCATCTTCATCTACCCACTTGTACATTTCACTGTGTACAGAAGTAGAAATTAATAAACAGAGTAATAAGGCCGGCTTGGCTAGGAATGATTTCATACTACCAATACTAGATGTTTTTTAAAGAGGTGCAAAATATTTGTGTAAGAGAGTTGATCTGGTTCATGTGAAAATATTTTAAATGCATCTTTACGGCGCTTATGAACGAGTTATTCCGGCGCAAAAAAAAAGCCTCGCTATGCGAGGCTTTTTAGCTCTAAGGCGAATAATCGCTTATAGAGAGTAGTACATGTCAAATTCAACAGGGTGAGTTGCTTGACGTAAACGCTGTACTTCTTCGTTCTTAAGCTCCAGGTAACCATCAATCTGGTCATCAGTGAAAACACCGCCTTTTGTTAAGAATGCACGGTCAGCACTTAATGCAGCTAGTGCCTGGTCAAAAGAGTGAGCAACCTGTGGGATTTGAGCTTCTTCTTCTGGAGGAAGGTCGTACAAGTTCTTGTCCATAGCATCGCCAGGGTGAATCTTGTTTTCGATACCGTCCAGGCCAGCCATTAAGAATGCGGCGAAGCAAAGATATGGGTTAGCAGTGTTGTCACCAAAGCGTACTTCAATACGACGACCCTTAGGGTTAGTAACGTAAGGAATACGAATAGAAGCTGAACGGTTACGTGCAGAGTATGCAAGCATAACAGGTGCTTCAAAGCCCGGAACTAAACGCTTGTAAGAGTTAGTTGATGCATTTGCAAAAGCGTTTAGTGCTTGAGCGTGCTTGATGATACCGCCAATGTAGAACAATGCCGTTTCAGAAAGTCCGCCGTATAAATCACCTGTAAACAGGTTGGTGCCGTCTTTTGCTAAAGACATATGTACGTGCATACCGTTACCGTTGTCACCCACTAATGGCTTAGGCATAAATGTCGCTGTTTTACCGTAAGCGTGAGCCACATTATGAATCGCGTATTTAGTTTTCTGAACTTCATCTGCTTTTTTAACCAGAGTATTAAATACTGTGCCAATTTCACATTGGCCGGCTGTAGCAACTTCGTGGTGATGAACCTCTGTAGGTACGCCCATGTCTTCCATTACAAGACACATAGCTGAACGTAAGTCCTGTAGTGAATCAACTGGTGGTACAGGGAAATAGCCGCCTTTAACGCCAGGGCGGTGACCCAGGTTGCCAGATTCAGTTTGAATATGCTTGCTCCACTCAGCCTCTTCAGAGCCAATTTTATAGCTAACTGAACCCATTGAGTTTTCCCAGGTTACTGAGTCGAATACGAAGAATTCGTTTTCTGGACCGAAGTAAGCTGCGTCAGCAACGCCCGTTGATTTTAAGTATTCTTCAGCGCGCTTGGCAATTGAGCGAGGGTCACGCTCATAACCTTGCATAGTTGCAGGCTCGATGATGTCACAGCTGATGTTCATAGTTGCTTCTTCGCAGAACGGGTCCATAAAAGCTGTAGTAGGGTCAGGCATCATAATCATGTCAGATTCATTAATACCCTTCCAGCCTTCAATTGAAGAGCCGTCGAACATTTTGCCTTCTTCAAAAGTGCTTTCATCAACAGTGTGAGTCGGAACAGAAACATGCTGTTCTTTACCGCGAGGGTCAGTGAAGCGGAAGTCAACGAACTTAACGTCGTCGTCCTTTATCATTTGTAAAACGTCATTTACAGTCATGTCTGACATGTGTTGTCTCCAAAATTAGTATTTATTTAAATCTGAAACTTGCCGGATTTAGATCCTGGTTTTATAACCGTGCATTTTTGGCAAGGTAGTAAGACCTAAATGCGACAGGTTTCCTGATTGCTTGTTAAAAGCTGCAGGCGATATTTTGCATGAAATATGCCATAAGTTAAATCATATTAAGCAGGCTATTAAGGGGTAATTTACAATCGCGAGCACCAAATTGGTGCGCGGGGTGTTTTTGCGCACTATTCTGGTGCTATTTATACAGGATTTCAACAGTGCCGATGTAATCCAGTTTTTTACTAGCGGCTTCAATTTGTTGCTGGATGGTTTCTTTGTCACCGTCTGTTGGAATTAATTTTAAGGGTAGGACCAGTTGTAAATTAATTGAGCCATCCAGATAGTGCAGAGTGATATCCATGAGTTCCTGTGCCGCAGCTATATTTGCCCAGTGCTCCTGCAGGCCTATCATTAGCTCATTGCGTAATGGCAGGTGTTTGCAACTGTTGTCCGTGTGTTCGTCATCCTCTGGGTCAATGTGAACCGTTACGTCATTAATATCGTCGAACTTTTGATCTAATGCCGCTTCTACCGCCTCTGAAATTTGATGACCTTCAGAGACGCTCAGTCGGGGTGAAACCAGAATATGTACATCGACCAAAACATTGTGTCCCATACGCCTAGAGCGAAGCATATGAAGCTCATTAACACCGCTTACGTTTCTAATGGCGCTGCTAACCTGGGCGAGTGTTTCAGCATCGAGCCCTGTATCGACTAGTTCCTGGAAGCTTTGATGGCCAAGCTCCCAACCAATTTTGCAAATCATCACTGCAACAATAATGGCTGCAATAGAGTCGAGTATGGGGTATCCCCATATGGCGCCCGCAATACCTACAAATACAACGATAGAAGAGACGGCATCTGAACGGTGATGCCATGCATTGGCTTCTAGCATTTTTGATTTTACACGGCGTGCCACAATCATCGTGTATTGAAATAGTATTTCCTTGCTCAGAATGGAGGCACCAGCAACCCACAGGGTTATCATTGCAGGGATGGCGATGCTTTGTGAGTCCATTAAACGGTTTACGGCATCAATGCCGATGCCGATGCCGACAATCGTCAGGAGAGTAGCCAGTGTAATGGTGGCAAATGTTTCATAGCGTGCATGACCATAGGGATGTTCTTCATCTGCATCACTGTTAGAGTGGTGCGTGGCCATAAGAACCATGCCATCGGAAACAAGATCAGAGAGTGAGTGCAGGCCATCAGCGATCAATGCCTGCGAGTGACCAATATAGCCAACTACCAGCTTACCGATAGACAGCAGCAGGTTGACAATAATCCCCCACCAGGTGGCTTTATCCATTTCTTTTTTGCGTTGTAAACTGTTTATATCCACTTGAATCAGGCAATGTTGAAAAAATCAGAGGATATTGTCATGTCTTAAGGCGTAGCATGCAAGTCGGGCGTATAATTTCCTTGATGAAATCGAATCGAGTATTTGAAATGAAAATTGAGATAACGGTAGAAAATATTAAATGTGGCGGTTGCGCAGGTAGTATCAAGAAAAAACTATTGACGGATACTAGAGTGGAATCGGTGGATGTAGATATTGAGCAGGGCATAGTTGCAATTGAGGCGACGGAAAACGCAAGTAATGATTTTAGTGCAATGTTATTAAAGATGGGCTATCCAGAATCAGGTACAGCAGAAGGCATTGAAGCGGCTAAGGCCAAAGCAAAATCATTTGTCAGTTGTGCCATTGGCCGAGTAGATAATATGGTAAATAAATAATTTAACATTCAAGTAAAAACTATGAGTGCATTTTCCAGGAATATACCTGTATTGGCATTTTGTCAGGCAATGGCGATGAGTGGTGCATCACTTTTAATTGCATCGTCTGCATTGGTTGGATATGAATTAGCTGAAGATAAATCACTGTCGACAATCCCTTTAGCAGTGATGTTTATTGCTGTGATGTTAACTAGTATTCCTGCAGCTATGTTAATGAATCGTGTTGGGCGCAAAGCAGGCTTTTTGTTTTCCACCGTGTTTGCAATTAGCGGTGCGATAATTGCAACTTATTCCATTATGCGTCATGACTTTATTGGTTTTACCATTGGTGTCGCATTAATTGGTATGTTTAATAGTTTTGCAAATTATTTTCGTTTTGCAGCGGCGGATGCAGTTACAAAGGATTTAAAAAGCAAGGCAATTTCTTATGTTTTAGTTGGTGGTGTTGCTGCCGCAGTTATTGGGCCGAATCTGGCAAATTATACGCGAGATAGTTTAGGTGATATTGCATTTGCAGGTAGCTATGCATCATTACTGGTCTTGTATTTTTTGGCAATTGTTGGTTTAAGTTTATTGAAGTTGCCAGATCATCGAGAAGAGGAATTCACAGAGGAAAAAAGATCGATAAAAAAAATAGCTCAACAGCCTATGTGGATAGTTGCTGTTATTTGTGGAATGTTAGGTTACGGGGTAATGAGTTTTGTAATGACGGCAACGCCATTGGCCATGCATCATCATATGCATGATTTTTCTGAAACATCATTTGTAATACAGTGGCACGTGCTGGCCATGTTTGCACCATCTTTTTTTACAGGGGCATTGATTCAAAAAATAGGTGAATTAAAAGTCATGTTTATGGGTGCAATATTGGGATTTGCTTGTGTATTTATAAATTTGAACGGCACAACACTGCTGCATTTTTGGCTCGCCCTGGCACTGCTGGGACTGAGCTGGAATTTTTTGTTTGTTGGTTCAACAACATTATTGACTCATACTTATCATTCATCAGAGCGATTTAAAGTTCAGGCGTTTAATGATTTTATAATTTT
>Ga0316204_10007938_pt1 | contig 15136 bp, 13 predicted proteins | sample 6monrhotite_MG_2_FD_205661 | JGI IMG/M metagenome (GOLD analysis project Ga0316204, IMG submission 205661) | Microbial mat bacterial communities from mineral coupon in-situ incubated in ocean water Damariscotta River, Maine, United States -... | ecosystem: Environmental > Aquatic > Marine >...
CGGAACTTGTCAAAACCGAAGCGAAACCGGGCGACATGGTTGTATGCCTCGGGGCAGGCACCATATCGGCATGGGCGCGCGAACTGGCAGAGAAATTGTCATAAAGGCAGGGCCGAGGATCATGGCTGAAGCACTTAAAAGACGAATTGGCTTAGGATTGCTGACGGCTTACGGCGTCGGCGTCATGGTCGGTGCCGGCATCTATGTCCTTATCGGGGCGGTCGCCGCCGAGGCCGGAATCTATGCACCGTGGGCCTTTTTGTTGGCGGGCGTGATCGCCGCGCCCACAGCCCTAAGCTACGCGGAATTTAGCACACGTATTCCGGAAGCCGCCGGAGAAGCGGCGTTTGTGGAAAAGGGCCTCGGTCTTCCGCTTCTTGGCCTAATCGTCGGACTGGCGATCGTTGCGGCTGGCACAGTGTCCGCGTCAGCCGTTCTAAGCGGAGGCGTCGGGTATCTGATGGCCTTGGTGTCGATCCCTGAAGTCGCGGGCATTGCAATCCTCGGGGTGCTCTTGACCGCAGTTGCCATCGTTGGCGTGCTGGAAAGCCTTGCCCTTGCCGCGATATTTACGCTGATTGAACTGATCGGCCTGGCTCTTGTGGTTTGGGCGGGGTTTTCGGTTGAACCCAGCGCTGACTTCCTACCCCCCCAACCCTTTGTTGTGGGTGGCGTCGTCGCGGCTGCGGTTCTCGCGTTTTTTGCGTTCATTGGCTTTGAAGACATCGTGAACATGGCCGAAGAAGTCGAAAAACCCGAACGCAATATGCCGAGGGCAATTTTGCTGTCGTTGGTCATTACGACCACCATTTACGCCTTGGTCAGTTGGGCAGCCGTTCGGGCAGTGCCGCTTGCAGAGCTTGGCCAAAGCCGCCAACCGCTGGCTTTGGTGTGGCAAGCCGGACAGGGCGGCGACGCGCGGTTTCTGTCCGCGATTGCCGTCTTCGCAGCGTTGAACGGGGTGTTGGCCCAGATCGTCATGGCGTCACGGGTTTTGTTTGGCCTTGGTCGCAAACACCGTGCTTTGACTGTGTTCACGTCGACCCATTCCAAGCTTGGAACGCCGGTTCTCGCCACCGTGTTGATCGGGGCGTTGGTGATGTTTGGCGCGACAGTCTTGCCGCTTGCAACCTTGGCCGAGGCAACCTCGACCATCCTGCTGACAGTCTTCGTTGTTGTGAACGCCAGCCTAGTTGTGTTGAAACGCCGTGTGCCTGAGGCCCCGTTTCGGGTGCCCATGGCTGTACCGGTCTTTGGCTTTGTCGCGGCCTCGGGCGCCCTTTTCGCAAATCTATTCGGAGTTGTCACATGAGCCTTTCGATCATTCTGGCCGCTGCATGGGCGATTGTCGCAAACCTTGGTGCGTTGATCCCAAGCAAGCGCAAACACTGGCCCTTTGCCTATGCATTGATCGTGGTCGGCGTGCCTATTCTTGGGTATGTGACCTATCAAAACGGGCCGTGGATTGGCCTGATTGTTTTGGCTGCTGGTCTTAGCGTGTTGCGCTGGCCGGTCTATTATCTTTGGAAATGGGTTAAGACGCTGTTTTGAAGCCCGCACCAGCCGAACCAACGCCTAACCCTTAGGATTAGCGATGACCAAATTACCGACACCGCGCGGAAAATTGACGCCCAACCGATCCCTAGCCGATCTGACGTGGTTGCGCGTGGGCGGTCCGGCCGACTGGTTGTTCCAGCCTGCGGATGTTGATGACCTTGCAGCGTTCTTGGCTGACCTGCCGGCCGATGTTGACGTGTTCCCGATGGGTGTGGGGTCAAATCTGATCGTGCGTGATGGTGGAATGCGCGCTGTGGTCATCCGCATGGGGCGTGGGTTCAATCATATTACCGTTGACGGCAACTGCGTGACTGCTGGAGTGGCCGCGCTTGACGCCCACGTTGCGCGCAAAGCAGCTGAGCAAGGCGTGGACTTGACTTTTCTGCGTACAATCCCCGGTGCAATCGGCGGCGCTGTTCGAATGAATGCAGGATGCTATGGGCATTATATTGCTGATGTATTTGTGAAGGCGAAAGCCGTCACTCGGCAAGGCCATATCGTGACCCTTTCGGCTGCGGAGTTAGAATTTCAGTATCGCCAAACCTCATTGCCCCACGGGTGGGTTATTGTTGAGGCGACGTTTGAGGCGCCCAATGGCGACCCCCAAACCCTTGCCGACCAAATGCAAGAGCAGCTTCAAAAGCGCGACGAAACCCAGCCTACCAAGGACAGAACGGCTGGCAGTACCTTTCGCAACCCCGCTGGGTTTAGTTCCACCGGACGCGCAGACGACAGCCACGCGCTTAAGGCCTGGAAGGTCATTGACGACGCCGGAATGCGCGGCGCAAAAATTGGCGGCGCTCAGATGAGTCTCATGCACTCAAACTTTCTGGTCAACACCGGCGGCGCCACGGCCCATGATCTCGAATCTTTGGGTGAAGAAGTTCGAAAAAAGGTTTTCCAAGACTCGGGAATAGAGTTACAGTGGGAGATCATGAGGGTTGGACAACCAACCCCTGAAAAAACCTAAATAATAACGATCCGCAAAAGGATCGAGAATTTGAGGCACTAGTGGGTATGTCGAGCAGGGCAAACCCGACAGTTGCGGTATTGATGGGCGGACCTTCGGCTGAACGCGAAGTGTCGTTGTCTTCTGGGCGCGAATGCGCGAACGCACTGCGGGACGCAGGATATAAGGTCGTCGAGGTTGATGCTGGCCCCGATCTTGCGACGCGTTTGCAAGACATTTCTCCTGATGTTGCCTTTAATGCGCTGCACGGAAAATGGGGCGAAGACGGATGTGTCCAAGGCATCCTTGAATGGCTTGGCATTCCCTACACACATTCCGGCGTTTTAGCGTCTGCCCTTGCGATGGACAAAGAGCGTAGCAAGGCCGTCTATCGGTCTGTGGGTCTTCCTGTCGTTGCAAGCCTGTTGGCCGCAAAGGCTGATGTGTCCGCAGGCCACGTGATGGCCCCGCCATACGTCGCGAAACCAAACGACGAAGGCAGCTCGGTCGGGGTTTACATCGTGCATGAAGCCGCGAATGGGCCGCCTCAGTTGGGCGATGAGATGCCGGACATCGTCATGGTCGAAAAATTTGCGCCCGGTCGGGAATTGACGACAACTGTGATGGGCGACCGCGCTTTGGGCGTGACGGACATAATCACAGACGGGTGGTACGACTATCACGCAAAGTACGAAGTCGGCGGGTCTAGTCATGTGGTGCCTGCCAACATCCCTCAGGAAATTACGGATGCGTGCTTTGACTACGCCCTCAAAGCGCACAGCGTTTTGGGGTGTCGTGGGCTGACGCGCACAGATTTTCGCTGGGATGAAAGCAAAGGCATCGAAGGTCTTATATTGCTTGAAACCAACACTCAGCCCGGCATGACGCCAACGTCCTTGTCGCCCGAACAGGCAGACGTGTGTGGCATTAGCTTCAGAGAGCTTTGCACGTGGTTGGTAGAGGATGCTTCATGTCGCAGGTGACCGGACGCATTGATCCCGCCCCGTCGCGTTGGGCTTACCGCATTGAACGTCTGTGGTTGACACCGCTGTTTCGCCTGTTCGTGCGGGCCGGACTGCCCTTTGCCGTCGTGTTCCTTGGCACGACGATCTACCTGATGGATGAGGGTCGCCGCGATGTGATCGTCGCCAGTTATATGGATATGAAGCATTCGATCCAGCAGCGACCCGAATTCATGGTCAAGCTGATGTCAATCGAAGGCGCATCGGACGAGGTGTCAGAAGACATTCGCGAAATATTGTCCTTGGACTTCCCCGTCAGCTCTTGGGATCTTGATCTTGAAAGCATGCGTCAGAGATCAATGGGGCTGGATGCCGTCGCCGATGCAAAAATCCAAATCCGGCCGGGCGGTATTTTGCAATTCACAGTCTCGCAACGTCAACCAGCAATAGTCTGGCGGCGCGGCGATGGGCTGGAAGTGCTGGATCCGCAAGGCCTTCGAGTGGGGCCACTTGCAACGCGAACCGATCGCCCTGACCTGCCGCTGATCGCAGGGGTCGGTGCGGATAAAGCTGCTGTCGTGGCCCGTCGTCTTTTTGCAGTTGCCGGCCCGGTCTCAGATCGCATTCGCGGACTTGTCCGCGTGGGGGATCGCCGCTGGGACGTCGTTCTCGACGATGGCCAGCGCATTATGTTGCCAGCCGAGGGCGCCGTTGCAGCGCTTGAGCGGGTCATGGCGCGGGTGCAAATGCAAGACCTTCTCGCGCGTCGGATCGATGTCATCGACATGCGAAACCCAAATCGTCCGACTGTACGGGTTGCCCCCGACGTCATGGATGAAATCCAACAAACCAGAGCCGCTATTTCAGGAGGCCAAAACTGATGAGTGAATTTTACGAAACCCAACGTGCCATGCGGGCCATGCGAAAAGCAGCGATCCAGCGGGGCGTGGTTGCGGTTCTCGACATCGGGTCGTCAAAGGTGGCTTGTCTTGTTTTGCGCTTTGACGGCACAGAATCATTTCATGAGGCCGAAGGTATCGGGTCGATGGCAGGGCAGGCGGGCTTTCGGGTCATCGGCGCTGCAACCACGCGGTCGCGGGGTGTAAGGCTTGGCGAGATCGACGCCATGCAGGAAACCGAGCGCGCAATTCGCACGGCCGTGCAAGCGGCGCAGAAAATGGCCAACATCCGCGTGGATCACGTGATCGCCTGCTTGTCAGGCGCGCGGCCACGGTCCTACGGTCTTGAGGGCCGAATCGAGATAGAAGCACAACAGGTAAGCGAACAGGACATCGCCCGCGTTTTGGCGTCATGTGACGTGCCTGATTATGGACGCGGGCGCGAAATCATCCATGCGCAACCGATTAACTTTGCCTTGGATCACCGCAGTGGTCTGAACGATCCACGCGGGCAGGTTGGGCAGGAATTGGCCACCGATATGCACATGCTGACGGTGGATCACGCCGTTATCCAAAACATTATGCACTGCGTGAAGCGGTGCGATCTTGAACTCGCGGGTATTGCATCGTCCGCGTATCTTTCCGGAATTTCCTGTCTTGTTGAAGACGAACAAGAGCTGGGCGCTGCGTGCATTGATTTGGGTGGCGGGTCGACGGGCATGTCGATCTTTATGAAAAAGCACATGATTTACGCGGATTCCGTCCGCATTGGTGGTGACCACGTCACAAGCGATATTGCGATGGGCCTTTCGGTTCCTGCCGCCACGGCCGAGCGGATCAAGACGTTCTACGGCGGCGTTCATGCAACCGGTATGGATGACCGCGACATGATCGAAATCGGAGGCGACAGCGGCGATTGGGAAAAGGATCGGCGCAGCGTTAGTCGGGCTGAACTGATAGGCATAATGCGCCCTCGGGTTGAAGAAATCCTCGAGGAAGTGAAAGACCGTCTCGATGTTGCCGGATTTGACCACATGCCCAGTCAGCAGATCGTCTTGACCGGCGGTGCGAGCCAAATTCCGGGCCTTGATGGGTTGGCCTCAAAGATACTCGGCGCGCAGGTCCGCTTGGGGCGCCCACTGCGGGTTCATGGCTTGCCTCAGGCGGCGACAGGGCCGGCGTTTTCGTCAGCTGTTGGGCTTAGTTTGTTTGCAGCGCACCCTAAGGATGAGTGGTGGGATTTCGAAATGCCAACCGAAAGCTACCCAGCACGGTCTCTGAAGCGCGCCGTAAGGTGGTTCCGCGAGAACTGGTAGACGCTACATATCGCAGTCCAAGCAAAATTTCGCGCGTTTGCAGCACAAGTCGTCCAGATTTTGTGGCAAATCGAGCATTTTTAGGGTGACGATTGGGGTGAATCCCGTTATTCTATAGGAATATCAGGCAGTAAAAGACCGCGAATGTGGTCACCCAAGCAGCAGGCGGACATATCATGACTCTGAATCTATCCCTTCCGGGCCAGGAAGAGCTGAAACCACGCATCACCGTTTTCGGTGTTGGCGGGGCAGGCGGTAACGCCGTAAATAACATGATTGAAAAGTCCCTTGAGGGTGCTGATTTCGTCGTTGCGAACACAGATGCACAAGCGCTTCAGCAAAACACGGCCCCGAACAAGATTCAGATCGGGATCAAGGTTACTGAAGGTCTTGGTGCCGGTGCGCGCGCCGAAGTTGGTGCTGCCGCTGCCGAAGAAAGCATTGAACAGATCGTTGACCATCTGGCCGGATCGCACATGTGCTTTATCACGGCTGGTATGGGTGGTGGCACTGGAACTGGTGCTGCGCCGATCATCGCACAAGCCGCGCGGGAGCTTGGTGTTCTGACCGTTGGTGTCGTGACAAAGCCGTTCCAGTTCGAAGGCTCAAAACGTATGCGTCAGGCCGAGGCGGGTGTTGAAGCCCTGCAAAAGGTCGTCGACACACTTATCATTATTCCAAACCAAAACCTGTTCCGTCTTGCAAATGAACGCACAACCTTCGCCGAGGCGTTTAGCCTCGCGGACGACGTTTTGTATCAGGGTGTCAAAGGCGTGACTGACCTGATGGTTCGCCCTGGCCTTATCAATCTTGACTTCGCGGACGTTCGCGCCGTGATGGACGAGATGGGCAAAGCCATGATGGGTACTGGTGAAGCCGAGGGCGAAGATCGCGCCCTTCAAGCCGCAGAACAAGCCATCGCGAACCCGCTTCTCGACGAAATCAGCCTGCGGGGTGCCAAAGGCGTTTTGATCAACATTACAGGTGGCAACGACCTGACGTTGTTCGAACTTGACGAAGCGGCCAACCGCATTCGCGAAGAAGTCGATGCAGATGCGAACATAATCGTAGGCTCGACCCTCGATCCAAATGCAAACGGCATCATGCGCGTCAGCGTTGTTGCGACTGGCATTGATGCAAACGAAATGGTTCTGGACGCACCGGTTCCACGTCGCTCGCTTGCTGAGCCTTTGCAGCCAAAGCCAGAAGAACGCGTGATGCCAGCGGCAGAAATCGCCGTCGAACCTGCACCACAGTATGCGCCTGCCGCAATGGCCGAGCAGCCAAGCGAAGAAGAAATGCAGAACGCAAACTTTTTCGATCGTCTTGCCCAAGAAGAAGCCGCAGCCGCAGCGGAACAAGCAGAAGACATTTTCCAAGACGAACAAACAGCCTACCAAACCACACAACAAGAGGCCGCGCATCAACAGCAGGCATCCGCTGGAACGCCCACTCCGGCAACGATGGAGCGTTTGTATCGCGCCGTGAATAAAGTGCCCGACCAAGGCCAACCTGCGGCTCAATCTGCGCATGCGCAGCCGTTCCAGCCTGTTGAACAGCAAGATCGCCGGTTTGGTATCAACTCGCTGATCAACCGGATGTCAGGTCAACCTGCCCAAGAAAAACCGGCTGAATTCCAACGACGTCAGCCACCAGTGAACCAGTTTGAAGACGAGGTAGACAACTTCCCACAGGAAGACGATCGCGTTGAAATTCCAGCGTTTCTTCGCAGACAAGCCAACTAATACCCGTCCCCAATTCGGGATCGAAAGGCCGTCCGTCTGGGCGGCCTTTTTGGTTTCGGCAATAGGTCGCCATATCTTGAAAACAGATGTTTCAGAACGTTACAAAGTTTGTGTTGAGTGAATCTCTGTCGAGGTTTAGTCAAATGGCACCGGCTTAAAGGGCCGGTCTCGTTTGGGGACTCATTTGCAAACCACTCTGCGACATAGCGTTGAATTTAAGGGCACCGGACTGCATTCCGGTCGTCCGGTCGTTTTGCGAATCCTACCTGCGGGTGCGGATCACGGCATCGTCTTTAAGCGAGTCGACGTTCACGGGTTCGATCCGTTGGTCCCAGCGTTGTGGGATAAAGTTGATCGCTCGCCTCTTTGTACACGTCTCGAAAACGCCGTCGGCACGACGGTTTCTACTGTCGAACACGTCATGGCAGCGCTTTGCGGATGTGGCATTCACAATGCCCTGTTGGAACTTAGCGGACCTGAGGTGCCAATCCTTGACGGGTCTTCGCTGCCCTTCGTGCGTGGCTTGATCAACGCCGGACGCGAGCGTCTAAACGCCCCCATGCATGCGATAGAAATCCTGAAACCCGTACGGGTTTCAAACGGCGACGCCTATGCCACATTTGAACCTGCAAAGGCGATGATCGTCCAGTTTCATATTGAGTTTTCGGATCGCGCCATCGGCAGGCAGCACAAAGAACTTTTGCTTTCCAATGGTGCCTTTGCCCGCGAATTATGTGACAGCCGCACGTTTTGCCGTCAGCGGGACGTGGACGCGATGCGCGCGAACGGCTTGGCCATGGGTGGCACGTTGCGCAATGCGGTCGTGTTTGAGGGGGATCAAATCCTCAGCCCTGGCGGATTGCGCCACAAGGACGAACCCGTGCGTCACAAAATGCTGGACGCCGTCGGTGACCTTGCCCTTGCAGGCGCACCGATCATGGGGAAGTACGTCGGATTCAAAGCAGGCCACGCGCTGACGAACACGCTTTTACGCGAATTGTTCGCACGCCCTGACACGTGGCGCTACGCCAAATTGACTGAAGATCAACGCGCAGTTCTACCCGGTGCTGGCGTGAAAGAAGCGGATATCTGCGCTTTCGCCTAATCTGTAGTTGAAAACTGTTTCAAAGTGATTTTGCACCGGATTTTTCTATGCTAGGACCGTGTTAGCATTTGCGATCAGAAAGCTGGTCAAACGGGGGCAAACATTCGATGACAGGCATGAACCCAGTAATTCGTCTCTTGAGCGTCCTCGCGGTCGTTTTCGTCACAGCTTGTGATCGGGTGGCAAGCGTTTCCACTGTTGATGTCGAAACGCTCAGTGCGGAAGAAATCTATCAAGCTGGCGAACGTGCGATGCAATTGCGAGGCAACGAAACTGCCGCAACCTATTTTGGTGAAATAGAACGCTTGTTCCCTTATTCGGATTGGGCCAGCCGTGGCTTGGTCATGCAGGCCTATGCCTATCACAAGGCCAAAAACTACGATGACAGCCGCACGGCTGCCGCGCGGTATTTGACGTTCTATCCGACGTTGGACGACGCGGATTGGGCGCAGTATCTGGTGGCACTTAGCTACTATGACCAGATTTACGATGTTGGTCGCGATCAGGCTTTGACGATCTCGGCGTTGCAAGAGTTGCGCAAGGTCATTGAGACCTATCCCGAGAGTGAATACGCTGACGAGGCGCGTCCGCGGTTTGATCTGGCATTTGATCATCTTGCCGGCAAGGAACTGGAAATTGGACGTTTCTATCTCGCGAAACAAGAATACGTTGCAGCCATAAACCGGTTCCGCATTGTTGTTGAGGATTTCCAAACCACACGCCATACGCCGGAAGCACTGTTTCGGTTGGTCGAAGCTTACGTGGCTCTTGGTTTGACTGGCGAAGCGCAATCTGCGGCTGCGATTTTGCAAAAAGACTTTGCTGACAACGAATGGTACGCTGACGCGGTTGTTTTGCTCGGCAATCAAGGTCTAACGGCCGAAGGCGCAAGCGCTGGTTGGTTGGCTCGGGTTTACCGCCAGACCGTCAGCGGCAACTGGCTCTAGGGCGCGCTGCGATGCTTCTTGGTCTCGAAATACGGGACATCCTTATTATCGACCGGCTTGATCTTGCGTTTCAGCCGGGATTGAACGTGCTTACGGGTGAAACCGGGGCGGGTAAGTCTATCCTTCTCGACAGCTTGGGATTTGTCCTCGGATGGCGCGGCCGCGCAGAGCTTGTGCGCGAGGGCGCCGATCAAGGCGAAGTCGTAGCCGAGTTTTTCCTGACCGAAGATCACCCCGCAAGGGCCATTCTGGAAGACGCTGGAATTGGGTGCGAAGACACGCTGATCATGCGCCGCGTCAATGCGCGTGACGGACGTAAAACCGCTTGGGTCAACGACCGGCGGTGTTCAGGCGAAGTATTGCGCGCGCTGTCTGAGACTTTGATTGAGCTTCATGGCCAACACGATGATCGCGGATTGCTTAATCCCAAAGGGCATCAAGATTTACTCGATACGTTCGGCGGATTGGTCAATCAACGCTCAGATCTACGTGTAAGCTGGCGCGCCCTGTCGAAAGCAAAATCCGCACTCACAGAACTTGAGACCAGCGTTGCCGCCGCACGCGAGGAAGAAGATTTTTTGCGCCACGCCTTAGGCGAACTTGACCACCTTGATCCGCAGGCCGGCGAGGACGCCCAGCTTGACGCGAAACGTCGTCTCATGCAGTCCGCCGAACGTATCCGCGCGGACATCGCCAAAGCGGGGTCCGTCCTTGGACTGGATGGCGCTGAAGGGTCGATGAACGATGCTGCACGGTGGCTGGTCGGCGCGTCTTCGCAAGCGGAAGGTCAGCTTGATGCGGCGATGGAGGCCCTTGAGCGCGCTACTGTGGAACTGGGCGACGCCCAGCAAGGGGTCGAAGACTGCCTGCGAAACCTAACCTTCAACCCCATTGAACTCGAACATATCGAGGAACGCTTGTTCGCGCTTCGCGCGCTGGCACGTAAACACAACATTACGCCGGACGGCCTTGTCGATTTACGGTCAGACTTCGTCACAAGGCTTGAAGGTATCGACAGCAGCGACCGCATCCTTGCGCAAGCGATTTCGACGGTGGCCATTGCACAGGCCGACTACGATCAACGCGCCGAACGATTGACCCGTGATCGCACCATAGCAGCAAAGCGGTTGGACATCGCGGTTATGGCGGAATTGACCCCGCTAAAAATGGATCGCGCGATTTTCGAAACGAAGGTAAGTGCGGCCGACGCTGGCCCAAGCGGCAAAGACACGGTTGCCTTTACGGTCGCAACAAACCCCGGTGCACCGGCCGGACCATTGGCGAAAATCGCGTCAGGTGGCGAACTCAGCCGGTTTTTGTTGGCACTCAAGGTCTGCCTGACGGACGACGACGCCAACCTGACGATGATCTTCGATGAAATCGACCGCGGTGTGGGCGGCGCGACGGCAGACGCCGTTGGTCGCCGCTTGGCCTCGCTAGCTGATGGTGGACAGGTGTTGGTCGTGACCCATTCGCCGCAAGTTGCAGCCAAAGGCGCGCATCATTGGCAGGTGCGCAAGGAAATCACCAACGACAAAACGCTGACGATCGTGGCTCCACTGGATCGCGAAGAACGCGTGGACGAAATCGCGCGTATGGTGTCAGGCGATACAATCACGGATGCGGCAAGATCAGCGGCCGAGGCGTTGCTCGACAGCTAGTTGAGCGCAACCATTTTGCCGGGGTTCATGATATTCTGAGGGTCGAGTGCGCGCTTGATCTCGGTCATCACTGCTAGGGCTTCGCCGTGTTCGGCGCTCATATACGGCATTTTACCGAGTCCAATCCCGTGCTCGCCGGTGATCGTACCCCCGAAACGCAAAGCGCGTTCCGCCATGCGTTCGGCCAAAGCCTTTGCTTGCTTAAGCTCGCTGGGGTTGTTGTCATCGAGCATCAAAATCGCGTGGATATTGCCGTCGCCCACATGGCCGAGCATCGGGCCGGATATATCGGACGCCTCAATATCGCGGCGCGTTTCTTCAATGGCTTCAGCAAACCGTGAAATCGGCACACACAAATCAGTCACAACGGCGCGGGCGTTCGGGCGGGACGCGACGATTGCGAAATAGGCATTGTGGCGGGCCTTCCAGAGACGATTGCGGTCTTCGGCCTTGGTTGCCCACTCAAACCCGAGCCCTCCATTTTCGGTCGAGATGTCACCAAAGGTTTCAATCTGTTCCGCGACACTGCTTTTCGTCCCATGAAATTCCACCAATAGATGCGGCATTTCGGGCAGGGACATAGTGCCATAGGCGTTTATGCAGGCTACAGATGCGCTATCCAGGAACTCGATGCGTGCCATCGGCAGGCCCATCTGGATCGTTTCCGTGACGGCGTTCACTGCAGCGGCCATATCTGGAAAGGCGCAAACTGCTGCCGATATAGCCTCGGGTTGGCCTTGCAGGCGCAGCGTCAATTCGGTCATCAGACCAAGCGTCCCTTCCGATCCGACCATCAGCGCCGTCAAATCATACCCAGCCGACGACTTGGGTGCGGCCGTACCGGTACGCACAATCCGCCCATCGGCCAAAACGACTTCGAGGGCTAAGACATTGTCGCGCATGGTGCCGTAGCGTACCGCTGTGGTGCCACTTGCCCGTGTTGCCGCCATCCCGCCGAGCGATGCGTTGGCACCGGGATCAACGGGAAAGAACAACCCCGTATCGCGCAGATGGGTGTTCAGGTCTTCGCGCGTGCACCCCGGTTGGACACGCACCGTCATGTCGCCAGCCGAGATGTCCAGGACAGAGGCCATTTTTGAGAAATCCACGCAGACACCGCCAGATACGGCGGCTGTTTGACCTTCCAGCGACGTTCCCGTGCCAAAGCCGATGATGGGGCAGGTGTGGGTGGCGCATATGCGCACAATTTCGGCGACTTCGACGGTCGTTTCAGGATATGCCACCGCGTCGGGGGCCATAGTTTCAAAATAACTCTCGGATCGGCCATGAATGTCCAGATCAGGCTTGGAGCATGAAAGACGTTGGCCTAGTAATAAATTGAGCTCGGACACTGCGTCAGAAATGTTCATTAGATCTCCTGTTCGTGATCAGAGGTCGGGCATAAGCGGTATTCGCCACGACATAGGCTATACGGCAGAGGCAAACTGTGGAACTCCCAAAACGAAATCACATTATAAAGACCAATGCCGTGGATATGATCCGCTTTTGGTTTCTTGCTCTTTTTGTCGGTATCGGTGGAGGATTGACGGCGGTTGCGTTTCGCTTGGGTTTGGAAAAGCTTCAAACGTGGTTGTACGGCGTCCCGAATGTGAACGAGCTGCACAGCTATGCAGATCAGGTCGCTTGGTATTGGATCGTCGGCTTGCCGATGGCTGGTGGGTTGGTTGTTGGCATAATCCTCCATCTGTTTACGTCCGATGGACGGGTTCGGTCGGTGGCGGATGTTATCGAAGGGGCTGCGTTAAAAGACGGTCGTCTTGAACACAAGGCTGGTTGGGCCTCGGCTGTTGCGTCGCTCGTCACGCTTTCAAGCGGGGGGTCGTCTGGCCGCGAAGGTCCGGTCGTTCATCTTGCGGCGGTGATTGCCAGTTGGATCAGCCACAAGGCCAAAGTCGACGGCGTCACAGGGCGTGACCTAATGGGCTGCGCGGCGGCGGCTGCCGTTTCGGCCAGTTTCAACGCCCCCATTGCTGGCGCATTGTTCGCAATGGAGGTGGTCATGCGCCATTTCGCGATACGGTCCTTTGCGCCCATCGTTATCGCAAGCGTAGCCGGAACCGTCATCAACCGCCTGTGGTTCGGAGACGTCACCGAATTCACTATCCCGCAAGCCAATATGCTTGAATTTTACGTCGAACTGCCAGCTTTCGCGATCCTTGGGTTGTTTTCCGGCCTTGTCGCGACTGTCTTTATGATGGCGCTGTATCGGGCGGACGATTGGGGCAGCGCGGTTCAAAAAACGCTTCGAATTCCGCGTTGGATACGGCCCATGGTTGCGGGTGGAATTCTTGGAGGCATGGCGCTCATGTTCCCCCACATCATCGGCGTCGGATACGAAACCACGAGTGCAGCCCTAACCGGTCAGCTTGTGTTTCATGACGCGGTGGTGTTCGCCGTCCTAAAGGCCGTGGCCGTGACCATCACGATCGCTGGTCGCATGGGGGGCGGCGTGTTTTCACCTTCGTTGATGCTTGGCGCGTTGACCGGATTGGCGTTTGGATACGTCGCCGTAAGCATCTTCCCCGAGGTGTCCGGTGGCGAGCCGCTCTATGCGCTGGCTGGCATGGGCGCTGTTGCAGCAGCCGTGTTGGGGTCGCCGATTTCGACCATCATGATCATCTTTGAAATGACCGGAGACTGGCAAACCGGCCTTGCCGTCATGTTGGCCGTGTCGTTGTCCACGGCCGTTTCGACCGCTGCAAACCACAAGTCTTTCTTCCTTGCCCAGTTGTCACGCCGCAACATCCAGATTGCCGCCGGGCCTCAGGCTTATTTGCTTCATATGTTCGAAGTGACGAAGATCATGCGCCCGATTGAACGCTGCACCCATCTGGACCAAGACGCCCTATGGGAAGCGGTCAGTCAAGGCCACGGCATCCGCGCAACGTCCACCTTGGGCAACGCGCTTCCACAGTTTGATGGCTATGGAAGCGAATGGTTGCCAGTGATCGAGGTTAGCGCCAAGGACGCCCCGCCTAATGTCATCGGGGTGTTGTTTCAGGTCGATTGCCTAAAAGCCTACAACCGGGCGCTTGCCGCCACTGCAAAGGAAGAACATTCCTGAATTTTAAAGCTGCTCGACCGCGATGTTTTCACCACCGAAAAAGGCGATATGGTCTTTGATTGGCGCGACGTTGTCTTTGGGGGTTTCGTAACTCCAGGCCGCGTTTTCAATGGTCGAGCTTTTGGCCGCGATATGGAAATAGCTTGCCTCGCCCTTATGGGGGCAGGTTGTCCGCTTTTCGCTGTCATCCAGAAACGCGATGGCGACGGCCGAGCGTGGAAAATAGATCACGCCGTCATAGCCGTTTTCGCTAAGTTCAAGCGCATCGCTGCTTTCGGCAATCACCGCACCGGCTGCTCGAACAACCCAAATCCCGTCGGCTTTGCGAATTTTTATGTCGGCCATTCTATTTCCTCTCGTCGAGTCTGCGCAGACGCAGCACTTAATACTACATTGACTAGGTTCTAAAGTGGCGACGTCGCGTCAGACATCCACGCCCGCGCCTGCGCACTAAGGCGCTGTGCAACTCTATTGCGTGTTTGTGCATGATAATGGTTGATCCAGTCAACCTCGGCACGGCTAAGAACGGACGTATCAATCAAGCGCTTGTCAATGGGAACCCAAGTCAAGTTGAGGAATGACAGCATATCGCGGCCATCGTCGCCGTCGATCTTGGCGGCAGGTTGAACAACAATCAGGTTTTCAATGCGGATGCCAAAACTGCCAACCTTGTAGTATCCCGGCTCATTGGACAGGATCATGCCTTTTTGCAGGGGAACGTCAGACGCACGCGAAATCCGTTGGGGTCCCTCGTGCACGCTGAGAAATGCACCCACGCCGTGACCAGTGCCATGATCATAATCCTTGCCCGCAGTCCAAAGCGGGAAGCGCGCCAAAGCATCAAGATCACGCCCCGCCAAGCCGTTGGGGAACTGGGCGCGACAAATCGAGATCATGCCTTGGAGAACAA
>Ga0316204_10007939_pt1 | contig 15135 bp, 11 predicted proteins | sample 6monrhotite_MG_2_FD_205661 | JGI IMG/M metagenome (GOLD analysis project Ga0316204, IMG submission 205661) | Microbial mat bacterial communities from mineral coupon in-situ incubated in ocean water Damariscotta River, Maine, United States -... | ecosystem: Environmental > Aquatic > Marine >...
ATTAGAAGTTATTGATCAACAATTTGAAGATTATAAGCACCTGCCCTTAATTCGTTTACATGGTGATTTGCATGTTGGAAATATTTTATGGACCGATAGTGGCCCGCATATTGTAGACCTAGATGATTGTATGATGGGTTTTGCCATTCAAGATATTTGGATGTTACTTTCTGGAAATGAGTCTGAAATGGTTGTGCAGCTTAATACTATTTTAAAAGGCTATACGCAATTTCACGACTTTGATCCGAGCAGTTTAAATTTAATTGAAGCGCTACGGAGTTTACGGATTATAAACTACAGTGCTTGGCTCGCCAGGCGTTGGCATGATCCTACTTTTCCTAAAAACTTTTCTTGGTTTAATGAACCGCGTTATTGGGAAGAGCAGCTTTATACTTTGCGTGAACAGTTGGAGCGGATGCAAGCAACCCAAATTTTATCGCTTTACCAAAATTAGAGCGCGTCTTTTTTAGGTTAACCCATTCGGGTAATTTAATTACAATTCTTTTTCTTTTACTATATCTAAAAGAAAATAATCAAAATCTAAATACTTTTGAACCTAAACATGAATTACTTAAACACCATGAAGACTCAAATAATTCCTGAAACAGCATCTTTGATCCTTTTAATTATAGGTATTCTTGGCTTATTTATACTACGTAAGCGCATTCTATAAATAATAATTTTAAAGATTTATTTATCACCTAAATTCTAACTTCGATTTTTTCAATTCAAAAAAAAGGCCGCGAAATCTAAACTCCGCAGCCTTTTAAACGAAAAAATAAACTTAGCTATTTTTTCTTCTTAGCTTCTTCACGTTCTAACGTTTCTTTAATAACATCTTCAGCTACGTTTTTAGGACAAGGCATGTAGTGTTCAAATTCCATTGAGAACTGACCACGACCTGAAGTCATCGTACGTAAGTCACCAATGTAACCAAACATTTCACTTAACGGGCATTGCGCTTTAATACGTACACCCGTTGGGCCTGCATCTTGACCTGATATCATGCCACGACGTCGATTTAAATCGCCGATAACATCACCAACATGATCTTCAGGTGTGAATACGTCAACCTTCATGATAGGTTCCATTAATTGTGGACCGGCTTTTTTCATTGATTGGCGATAAGCGCCTTTAGCTGCTGATTCGAAAGCCATTGCCGATGAATCCACAGCATGATGAGCACCATCGTTTAAAATTACTTTAAAATCTAAGCATGGGAAACCCGCTAATACACCACGATCTTTACTTTGCTTAAAGCCTTTTTCTACTGCTGGCCAGAATTCACGTGGCACGTTACCACCGGTTACAACTGATTCAAACACAAAACCCGTTCCTGGCTCACCAGGTTCAATGGTGTAATCAATTCGACCAAATTGGCCTGCACCACCTGATTGTTTCTTATGCGTATAAGAATCTTCAATTTTTTGTGTAATCGTTTCACGATAGGCTACTTGTGGCGCACCAACAATAACTTCTACACCGTGAGTACGTTTCATGATGTCGATTTTAATGTCTAAGTGAAGCTCGCCCATTCCTTTAAGGATTGTTTCTCCAGAATCTTCATCTGTTTCAACACGGAACGAAGGATCTTCTTTAACCATTTTACCAATCGCAATACCCATTTTTTCAGATGCTGCTTTATCTTTTGGTGCAACGGCAATTGAGATGACCGGATCAGGGAATACCATAGGCTCAAGTGTGCCAGGATGCTTTGGATCACAAAGTGTATGACCTGTTTGAACATTCTTCATGCCTACGAACGCAACGATGTCGCCCGCAGTCGCACCATCAAGTTCAACACGATCATCTGCTTTCATTTCTACAATTCGACCAATACGTTCTGTTTTACCCGTAAAGGTATTTAAAACACTATCGCCTTTCTTTATCTCACCAGAATAAACACGAACAAAGGTCAGAGCACCAAAACGATCATCCATAATTTTGAATGCGAGTGCGCGGAAAGGTTCTTTAGCATCAACAATCGCAGATTCACCTGTTTCAACACCTTCTTCATCCATTATTGGTTGCGGGATAACTTCTGTCGGATTTGGCAAGTAATCTACAACCGCATCCAATACTAATTGAATACCTTTGTTTTTAAATGCAGAACCACAGTATGTTGGGAAGAAGTCTAGAGCGATTGTTCCTTTTCGGATGCAACGTTTTAAATCTTCTAAAGAAGGTTCATTACCTTCTAAGTACGCTTCCATTAAATCGTCGTCTTGTTCAACGGCCATTTCAATTAATTTTTCACGGTACTCTTCCATCTTGTCGACCATGTCCGCAGGTGGCTCTTCGATTTTGTAATTTTCTGGTTGACCTGAGTCATCCCAAACCCAAGCTTTACGTGTGATTAAATCAACTAAGCCTGTGAAGTTATCTTCGATACCGATTGGTAAAACCATAACCATTGGGTTTGCACCAAGAACGTTTTCTACTTGGTCTACAACACGGTAAAAATCACCACCCATACGATCAAGTTTATTAACAAAAATAACACGTGCTACACCAGAGTCATTTGCATAACGCCAGTTAGTTTCTGATTGAGGTTCAACACCGCCAGAAGCACAAAATACACCCACACCACCATCAAGTACTTTAAGTGAACGATACACTTCGATTGTGAAATCAACGTGACCAGGGGTGTCGATGATGTTGAAACGATGGTCGTCCCATTCACATGAAATAGCAGCGGACTGAATAGTAATACCACGCTCAGCTTCTTGGTCCATGAAATCGGTAGTAGCTTCCCCGTCATGTACTTCACCGGTTTTATGAATGGTACCGGTTAACTTCAAGATGCGTTCCGTTGTTGTGGTTTTACCAGCATCTACGTGTGCGAAGATACCAATATTTCTGTACTTGTCTAAATCAGCCATGTCGTTGCTACTCTATAATTTAAAATTAATTAATTTCACTAAAAATTAAATTCCAAAAAGTAAATTCCCGAAATTTATATTCCAGTCGCCGAATCTATCGGCAATCTAAATGCCACCCTTTAGACTTAATTAGAAGACCTAATTAGAGATCCCAGGGAAACAAAAATAAATCGTACTAAATGAGCCTTATATCGACTAAAAGCCGACTAAATGCCGGATAAGGCGATTCATTGGAAAAATGAGCGGCGAATTATAGCGTAAATTGATCGTAAAAGGGTATAACTATCGTGAAAAATCGGGGATTTTAAGCGAAATGTTATAAATTGAGATCTGAGAAATGTTACTCCGAAATAGTATCATTCCTACGAGAGCAGGAATCCAAACGGTAAATCAGAGCAAATATCACATTCACTGGATTTCCACCATCACGAGAGTGGCGAAAATCCAGTATATTATGAATAATTACAAAGACTTAACGATTCCAAGCATTTCCTGAGCATGGCCTTCTGGCTTCACCCCATACAACGCATCAACTATTACGCCGTCTTTGTTAATAACAAAAGTGGAGCGCACAATACCCATTTTCTTTACACCGTTTTTCTCTTTTTCCTGCCAAACACCATAAGCCTCGCAAACTTCACCGGCTGTATCGGCTAATAAGTCGATTTTCAGGTTAAATTTATCAATAAAAGCCTGATGACTTTCGCAATTATCTTTACTTACACCAATAACAAGCGTGTCAGATACTGAAAAATCAGCGACTAGGGCCGTAAATTGATTCGCTTCAATCGTACAACCTGGAGTATCGTCTTTAGGGTAAAAATACAACACCACGTTTTTATCGCCCTTAAAGCTCGATAATGTAATGGCTTTATTGTTTTGATTTGGCGAATTAAATTCAGGTGCTGTTTGGCCTTTTGCTAATTCAGTCATTTTGTTTCCTTGTGTGATTTCTAAAGGTATTTATTTAGAAGGTTTCCATATGCCTACAGCGGGATCATCTGTTGTAGCGCTTTTACCTTTCGACATTTCAACTTTGGCAGCATCATTTGCAGCTTGTTGAGGTTGCTCTGCAGGTAGTGACTTAGCTCGATCATCCCCAACGCTTACAGCGAAGGCCGCGAGTTGGGCAAGTAAATCATGACGATCTTGTTCTGTGCCTGGATACTCAGCACTAAAATAACCAATAATGGCAGACAAGTATTGTAGGCCAACCATTAGGTCTTCTTCTACACCATTATCATGCTTGGCAATAGCAGCAAATACGTTGTTAATAAGCTCTGTTGATAATTGAATTTCTTTACTCATAAAAAATACCTCATAAAATTTGTCGGCTATTTTAACTTGAATTTAATCAATGCACACCTTATAAATACACTCTACAATTCATATCAATTAATTTGCACAAAAGGCCTTTGCACGGAGAACGAGAAGCTATAGTACAAGGCGCAAACCAACGAATAAGCGGAGTTTACACGCAGTAAATGAGCATTGTGAGTTGGTTTGCAACGCAGTAATCTAGCTTCTCGTTTTTCGTGCAGAGGTCGCTTACAAACAATAAGGTTATTAACTATGCCACATTACGACTTACTTTCTATTGGCGCCGGTAGCGGCGGATTATCAGCTGCAGAACGTGGCGCGCTATACGGACAAAATTGTGCGGTTATCGAAAACAAAGTCGTTGGTGGTACGTGCGTTAATGTTGGCTGTGTTCCTAAAAAGGTTATGTGGTTTGCATCTGGTATTGCCGAAACGATTCACAATGCTTCCGGTTATGGTTTTGACGTTGAACTTAAAAATTTCAGCTGGAAAAAATTAGTCGATGCACGTGAAAATTATATTAGTGGTATTACCACTTGGTACGATAGCTATTTAAAAGATTCAAAAATAGATTATATACAAGGCACTGCAAAATTTGTTGATGCTAATACTTTGGATGTTGATGGCACTCAATATACTGCCGATCATATTGTTGTATCCCCTGGCGGTTACCCTATCGTTCCCGACATTCAAGGTGCAGAATTTGGCATTACCTCTGATGGTTTTTTTGAACTTACTGAACAACCTAAGCGTGTAGCTGTTGTGGGTGCAGGTTATATTGCCGTTGAATTAGCAGGTTTATTGAATGGCTTAGGCAGTGAAGTATCGATGCTACTACGTCGTGGACATTTCTTGTCTGGCTTTGATGTGATGCTACGCGACACTTTAATGGAAGGCATGGTTGAAGACGGCGTTAATATTATGTCTAAAATTAATGTACAAAAAATTATCAAAGAAGCCGGCAATAAAATTACGATTGTTTGTGATAACGGCGTTGTGCTTGAAAACTACGATGCTTTAATTTGGGCGATAGGTCGCGCACCTGCCACTGAAAATTTAAATTTAGAGGCTGCAGGAGTAGAGTTTGATGAGCGTGGCTATATTCCTTGTGATGCTTTCCAAAATACTAATGTAAAAAATATTTATTCCGTTGGTGATGTGACTGGACGTGCGCAACTTACCCCTGTTGCAATAGCAGCCGCACGACGTTTGTCCGATAGATTATTTAATGGTATGACAACGCGCAAATTAGATTATGAAAATATTCCAACCGTTATGTTTAGCCATCCGCCGATTGGCACAATAGGCTTAACAGAAGAACAAGCACGCGCAGAACATGGTGACGCCGTTAAAGTTTATACTTCCAGCTTTACCGCTATGTACCATGCACTTTGCCCAAACCAGCAAAAAACTGCTTTAAAACTAGTATGTATTGGCGCAGACGAAAAAGTCGTTGGCTGTCATATTATCGGTATGGGTGCAGATGAAATGTTACAAGGTTTTGCAGTGGCTATTAAAATGGGCGCAACAAAAGCTGACTTTGATAATACCGTTGCGATTCATCCTACTAGTTCAGAAGAACTTGTGACGATGCGATAGTCGCTCTACTAATTATCATTATAAATTGAAGCAGACATCACGGTGTCATATGAAACGTTCAACCAATCACAGGCATCCGCTATATTATAGGTAACAAAAAAATTTTCATTTCCACTTGAGGTTGTGCCAAATATTGTCGCAAACATTGCGGCCTTTTCATTATCTATAACGTAAGCACGTTTAACAGAACTATCAAATGGTGTGTTAGCGCTTAACCGAACTAAATTTTGAGGCGATAAAGAGTTATCGGTAACCAAACGCGCATCCATTAACGTGTTAAGTGTTGAGCGATATCCTGGTAAATTAATAATTGACTCTTGATACTGCAAAGCCATTTGATCATCGACCTTGCCGCTAACTATCGTTAGAAATAAATTTAACTTTTCTATAATCTCAATATTAATCGACATTTACATACCTAAAAAAAGACGTTCTTCATGAACTTTATAGTTTTCATTCCGTAAACACACAATCTTGTGACAATAACATAACATTACAAAATATAGGTGTATTATTTTTACCAATTACTTCATATTGGGATGCTTATTTACAATAAGCAGCCTTAAACTGATTTGATTTTATTCACTGTAAATAGATACAAAATCTATTTATGAAAATATTTCATTTCTAATCTAAAATACGTTTTATGTCTATACGCACATATCAACAACATACTCCAACTATTGGCTCTAAATCTTACATTGATGAGTCAGCGGTCATTGTTGGCGATGTATCCGTTGGAAATAATTGCTCTATTTGGCCGCTCGTCGTAATACGTGGTGATGTAAATTCTATTACTATCGGCGATAACACCAATATTCAGGATGGCTCAGTTTTACATGTTACCCATGATGGCCCTTACGATTATAATCGTGGCGGATATTCGCTGAATATTGGTAACAATGTAACGGTTGGGCACAATGTCATTTTGCATGGCTGCAGTATTGCGGATAATTGCTTAATAGGAATGGGTTCTACGATTATGGATGGCGCTGTTATAAAAGCGAATACCATTATCGGAGCGGGTAGTTTGGTTTCACCCAGCAAGGAATTAGATGAAGGCTGCCTGTATGTTGGGCGACCGGTTAGAAAAGTTCGTGAGCTTACTCATGAAGAAATAGAATCCATTCAGTATTCTGCGAATCACTATCTTAATTTAAAAGACACATACCTTTAATAACCCTGTGAAAATCCGGCTTCTTTATTCACTCTATTTTGAATCTAAATAGACTATAATAGTTAGCTTAATCACAAAATAAAACGTCATTGCGAGCGATAACGCGGCTATCTAGCCGCTATGGTGGTATCCACTAGAAGATTGCCGCGTTATCGCTCGCAATGACAATCTCTTTTTAGCCAGGCTTTTCAACAAATGCAAACAGCAGCAAATCTTTTTTCATATAAACAATATTGGGCAAAACGCTTTGGCATTGCTCCAGTGTTACCTATGTCTAAAGAAGAAATGGATAAGTTGGGCTGGGATAGCTGCGATATCATTATCGTTACAGGTGATGCCTACATTGATCACCCAAGCTTCGGTATGGCTCTCATTGGCCGACTACTTGAAGCACAAGGTTTTCGAGTTGGAATTATTTCTCAACCTGATTGGCAAAACCCAAATGACTTCACCCAGCTTGGCAAACCAAATTTATTTTTTGGTATCACTGCTGGCAATATGGACTCAATGGTAAACCGTTATACTGCTGATCGAAAAATCCGAAGTAACGATGCGTACACTGCAAATGGTGAACCTGGTAAACGTCCAGATCATTCAGTAAATGTTTATGCACAACGTGCACGCGAAGCTTATAAAGGTGTGCCTATTATTATTGGTGGTATCGAAGCCAGTTTACGACGCATTGCACATTTTGATTATTGGTCTGAAAAAGTACGTCGTTCAATTTTACCGGACTCGAAAGCCGATATGTTATTTTTTGGTAATGCTGAACGTGCCATAGTTGAACTCGCACATCGTTTAGCTAAAGGCGAAAACATAAAAAATATTCATGACATTCGCGGCACTGCGTTTATGACGAATGACATTCCTCTAGACTGGTCGGTTATTAATTCAACCGATGTTGATCAACCTGGCCGAATTGAGGAGCATATTGATCCTTATATCGATCGCTCTAAAAAGAATGACGACTGCGAACAAGCGCACAGCAAACCATCCTTACCGAAACAAAATATAATACAATTTCAGCCCAAAGGCGTTAATCTAAAATTAGACCGAAAAACAACCGCTATACGCCTTCCATCTTATGAACAAGTCTCTACCGATAAAGTTTTATATGCACATGCTTCTCGTGTTTTTCATCTTGAAACTAATCCTGGCAATGCACGTGTTTTAATTCAACAACATGGCCAACGATTAGTATGGTTAAATCCACCACCTATTCCATTAACAACTGAAGAACTCGATAGCGTTTACGAATTCGATTACACACGTAAACCACACCCTAGTTATGGCGAAGCAAAAATGCCGGCTTGGGAAATGATTCGTCATTCTATTAATATAATGCGTGGTTGTTTTGGTGGATGTACTTTTTGCTCGATAACCGAGCACGAAGGCCGTGTTATTCAAAGTCGTTCTGAAGATTCCATTATTCGAGAAGTTGAAACCATCCGCGATAAAGTACCCGGCTTTACAGGCCATATTTCTGACTTAGGTGGACCGACAGCAAACATGTACCGGCTCAAATGCAAGTCTGAAAAAATTGAGCAATCATGTCGCCTTCTCTCTTGTGTGTACCCTGATATTTGTAAAAATTTAAATACCGATCACAAGCACCTAATAAGTTTATATAAACGTGCTCGGCAACTACCTGGCATTAAAAAAATATTTGTCTCTTCAGGCCTACGTTATGATATTGCAGTACGCTCACCTGAATACGTTAAAGAACTCGTTACCCACCATGTAAGTGGTTATTTAAAAATTGCTCCCGAGCATACTGAAGAAAATACTTTAAATAAGATGATGAAGCCCGGTATTGGCTCATATGATAAATTTAAAACATTATTCGATAAATTTTCGAAGCAAGCCGGTAAAGAACAATACCTAATTCCTTATTTTATCTCGGCGCATCCAGGTACCACTGATGAAGATATGTTGAATCTTGCCCTGTGGTTAAAGGCTAATAAGTTTCGACCTGATCAGGTGCAAGCATTTATACCCACACCGTTAGCGATTGCTTCTGCAATGTACCACACTGAAAAAAATCCCCTCAAAAAAGTTAATTCTAAATCAGAAAAAGTGCTCACCGCAAAAGGGGCAACACAAAGACGCTTACATAAAGCTTTTTTACGTTATCACGATGTTGAAAACTGGCCCATTTTGCGAGAAGCCTTAAAACAAATGGGGCGTACAGATCTTATTGGTAGTAGTAAGAAGCATTTGGTCCCTGCCTGGCAACCGAAAGGAACCGGTGCCCGTGCGGAAAAAGAAGTTTCTAACAGTAAACGTGAAGCAGCCATCTCAAAGCCTGCTAGCCGAAACAAGCATAAACCGAATTCTTCCAAGAAAAACAAAACCAAGCAACGCAGACGTACTTAACCTATTGAATTTTCTGATTAAAATAGCTAGCACGAAGTATTTTACTGCCTTAAATTAAACTCTAATATCCCTATTCTTTCTAAAGAATATGCCTGTCTCGCCGATACTTAAATAGTATTCATAATCACTATTATTGGTCACCATGCACATTCCTCAGCCAAAGTTTAATGCAGTTAATAAATCGCACATTGTTGACGCTTTAACTCTATTAATTCAACAACCTTCGGCAATACAATCACCCCCATGTACTAACTGCCAAAAAGTTAACGAAGTAAGAAATGATTGTTCCTACAATTGTGATAATGCTGCTGAAGGACTCTCCGAAGATCCGGTTAAATTTCCTATTGAAGAAAATATCGTTCCATTAGTATTTGAACTAACTACAATGCGCCTTGTACAAACCTGTTGGTCATGTGAAGGACACGCAACAATTGATGGTAAGATTTTAAAAATGCCACAGATCAGTTTTTATACTGAAAAACCTTTGTATGCACAGCTTCTCAGCAAGCACTTATCAAAATTATATTTTCAGAAGAAATTAAAATATCCATGGGAAATTACCTTAAGTGATTACGGCCAAACATTAGAACTAACCTATACGATTAAATGTGATATCAGTTGTATCGATGAACCCGACTTAAAAATTATGCACCAAGATTTAAATTCTATGGGAGAAAATCTTTCAACTGATATTAAAGTCTATGCGCAAGAATTATTATCGCAGCTACAACGTTCTACTTAGAGAAAGAACCTTTTAAATATGTCATTGACCTCAACTAATAAAAATTCCAGCGTTAAGTTTGATATTTCTCATGATATATTATCTAAACTTGAAGTTGACCCCGACTTAGAAATCACAGGAAATTTACTTGGCCACTCCTACACTGCTAAAATTATTATTCCAAATTACAGTGATCTTATTCAAACATTTTATAAGCCTCAACTTAAACACGCTATTGATTATTATATCAATAATCTTAAACTACCTCCGTTGTTTAAGCATTTTGGTATTTGCATTTCCTTTAAAGAGCCTGTTGAGATACATTTACATAGTCTTGAAATGGAACTTGAAAGTGCAGCAAAACAGTTAATCAGCAAATATGGCGCTCTTATTCTTTATAATGTACACCTTGACTCTGAAATGCGTGATATGGGACATCGCAATCGTTTTCCACAATTAAACTTTCATATCGATCGCAATCCACAACAAGAAACTCACTACTCATTGTATACGCGAAATCCATTTGACGAAGAACAAAAACAACCACGAACATCGATGACTGTATTTATTCCTTATTTAGTAGCTTATTTGCAGGCTATAAAAGAAGGAAAGGGCTCTATCGCCGATGAAGACGGATTAATTACACGTAGTGAATTATACAAACCGATTGATATTCCTGAACTATTAAATTCAGTTATCTTACCACATGCATGGGATCAACCTGAAGGTGCGGGTGAAATATCGATCATTGATAATGCTAACTTACTTCACGCAAGTTATTATCCAAATGAAGCGAATAAAGGATATCGGATTGGTGTGCGTTATGTTTCTTAAACCAGGCTTAATCCTTAGTTATGAAATTTTTGTTTATTAACTGTCTTAATAATTTTTCTTAAATTATCATAGTCTGAATCATTCACAAGTTCTAATCCGGTTATATTTTTCTTAATAGATTGAAGGGCAGAAAGGTCTGTTTTTAATAATGCTTTCTTTATTTTATCTTGCATTGATTTATCTAGGCTTTTGCTTGCAACAAATAAATGTTCTGAAATTGATTCTGACGTTGCTAAAATACGTAAACCTTTATCCAAGTATTTACTGGCAACGGCTGGTTTTAAACCACCCGCATCAAAAAGGCCTAAAAGCACACCTTTAGCCACGTTATCATGCTTGCCAGTAAAGGCATACTTACTTAACTTGTCTAATGATACATTTTCCTGCAGCAACATATAATGCGGGACAAAGTGTGAGAGTGTGGATGTATGGTCACCAAAGGCAAAACGTCCACCCTTAAGCTCTTTAATTGACTTAATGCCAGAATCTTTTTTTACTACGATAACACCCCGAAAAGTACCTGTACCATTAGACAGAATTCTAACCATGGGTTTTACGACCACTGAATCAGCCGCTGCCACATACCCTGCGGGTCCTAAATAACCAAAGTCTGCCTTTCCTTGCTTATATAAATCGATCACTTTGTCATAGGAAGTACTTGTTCGAAATATAATTTTATTGCCTAACTGTTTCTCAAGATTATTTAATAATGGCTTAAACATTTTTTGTAATTGTTTAGCCTTCTTATAAGGATGCACTACAAAGGTGAGTTTCTCATATGCAATCGCTTGCAAGCTTATTGAAAAAAATAAGCAAACTATAAAAAGACTGGTTAAATGAGGTATTTTTTTCATCAAATAAAATCCGGCTAGTATTTCATTAAACACAATCGCTGCCTTATAGGCAGCTAAAGTACAATTCTAGTCGTTGTTTGACATTATTCAATGTTAAAGGATTTTGAGTTATTTATTCAAATAACCCAGTATTGCACTATTCTACCGTAACCGATTTAGCTAAATTACGTGGCTGATCGACATCGGTGCCTTTTAAAATTGCAACATGGTAGGACAAAAGTTGTAATGGAATTGTGTGAATAATAGGTGATGTTTCATCTTCACACTCAACAACATTCAGCACGTGAATATTTTCTTCTTCTTTAAAATGTGATTTCTCATCGGCAAAAACAAAAAGCTCGCCACCACGTGCTTTTACTTCCTGTAAGTTACTTTTTAGTTTTTCCAGCATTTCATTATTTGGCGCAACAGAGATAACCGGCATGTCACTATCAACCAGTGCAAGCGGCCCATGCTTTAATTCACCAGCGGGGTAAGCTTCGGCATGAATATAAGAAATTTCTTTTAACTTTAAAGCGCCTTCCATTGCCACAGGGAAATGTAAACCACGCCCTAAAAACAGTGCATGTTTTTTGTCAGCAAACATTTCTGCAATATCTTTAATCTCATCATCCATCTTAAGAACTTGATCGATCTTTGCTGGCAGCGCTTCTAACTGCTTAACAAGTCTTGCTTCTTGTTTTTCATCAATGCCATGTCGACGGCCCACTGCAATAACAAGTAATAACAAAGCAACCAATTGAGTAGTAAACGCTTTGGTTGATGCAACACCAATTTCTGGGCCTGCACGAGTTAATAGAGCTAAATCACTTTCGCGTGTAAGTGAGCTTTCAGCAACATTACAAATAGTTAATGATTGCCCAAACCCTAAACGCTTAGCTTCTTTTAATGCCGCCAATGTATCAGCCGTTTCACCTGATTGTGAAATGGTAATAATAAGCGAATTATTTCTAACAACGGGTTTGCGATAACGAAACTCGCTTGCAACTTCTACACTACAAGGAATATTCGCTAAACTTTCAAACCAATGACGTGCAACTAAACCTGAATGATAACTCGTTCCACATGCAATAATATGAATACCTTGTACATTATCAAAAATTTCTTTTGCATTTAAACCAAAGGTTTCTTCTAATACTTTATTGCCACTAATACGGCCTTCTAAAGTATCTATGACGGCGCGCGGTTGCTCGTAAATTTCTTTCATCATGTAGTGGCGATATTCACCACGCTCTACAGAGTCAGCGGTTAATTCACTTTCTTTTATTTCACGTTCTACAACATTATTATTTTCATCATAAATAGTAAGTGACTGGCGAGTAATGTCGGCAACATCGCCTTCTTCTAAAAAGATGAATCGTTGAGTGACCGGAAGGAGGGCAGCGACATCGGATGCAATAAAATATTCACCAATACCAACACCAATAACAAGTGGGCTACCACTTCGCGCGGCAACTAATCGCCCAGGTTCATTGTTGCTAATAACCCCTAGGCCATAAGCGCCTTCAAATTCTTTTATACTATCTTTAACCGCAGTTAATAAATCTTTTTTCTCAGCGATATGATGTGCATAAATCTGATGCGCAATAACTTCAGTATCAGTATCAGATGTAAATTCAAAACCTGCTTTTAATTGTGTCGCTCGAAGTTCTTCATGATTTTCAATAATACCATTATGCACGACTGCAACTGACTTACGGCAAACATGTGGATGAGCATTATTTTTGGTTGGTTCACCATGTGTAGCCCAACGTGTGTGAGCAATACCGGAATGAGCATTTAAATTTTCTTTGTTAGTTTCTTTTTCTAATTCTGAAACTTTACCTGGCATTCGAATACGATTGATACAACCATCAGTGTCAACGACCGCTACCCCTGCAGAATCATAGCCACGATATTCTAAACGTTTAAGCCCTTCAATAAGAATAGGCACAACATCTCGTTCAGCAACAGCTCCGACAATACCGCACATGATTAAAAACTCCTTTAATAAACTTCAGTCACTCACAGTAACGAGTATATATTTTATTTTTTATCTTTAGTAGGTCGCTGCCAACCTTTAATGGATGTTTGTTTTGCTCGCGTTAGAGTGAGTTCGTTCTCAGGTGTGTCTTTAGTAATTGTTGAGCCCGCTCCTATGGTCGCACCATCACCAATTTTTATTGGCGCAATAAGCTGGGTGTCTGAACCAATAAAGACATTATCTCCAATTTCTGTCCTGAACTTATTAGCACCATCGTAGTTGCATGTTATTGTGCCAGCTCCAATATTAACATTTTCACCCATATCGGTATCGCCCACATAGCTTAAGTGATTGATTTTACTGCCTTTTGCGACATTTGAATTCTTGATTTCAACAAAATTACCAATATGTGTTTCAGAAGATAAATTCGTGCCCGGGCGAATACGTGCAAATGGGCCGATTTTACTCTCGGCACCGATAATGGCTTGGTCAACACAACTCATAGGTTGCATCACAACACCACTTTCAATCGTAGAATCTTTTATCACGCAATTGGCACCAATTGTAACGTTATCGCCAATAACAACATCGCCTTCCAAAATAACGTTAATATCTAAGGTGACATCTTTTCCAACCGTAACATTGCCGCGGATATCCAGACGGGTTGGATCGATAACGGTAACACCTTGTTCCATTAAACTTTGTGCATTACTTAACTGGTAAAAACCTTCTAGCTCAGCCAGTTGTATCCGGCTGTTAACACCAAGCACTTCTTCTTCACTTTGAGGGTTAACGGTTTTAACTTCAATATCATCATTAACTGCCATCGCGATTACATCGGTTAAGTAGTATTCACCTTGTGCATTACTATTATCAAGGCGCTTTAACCATGAGCGCAACTCGCCAGCGTTCACTGCAAGGATGCCAGTATTAATTTCTGTAATTAACTTTTCATCTTCCGTTGAATCTTTGTGCTCAACGATTCGCTCAACCTTGCCGTTTTCACCACGTACGATTCGGCCGTAACCTGTTGGATCATCTAACTCTACCGTTAGTAAAGCAAAACCGCTGCTCGCTTTTTCAATTAATTGCTCTAATGTTTCTTTTTTAATTAAAGGTACATCACCATATAAAACTAATGCGATATCTTTATCTGCAACTTCAGGCATTGCTTGATCCACTGCATGGCCAGTGCCAAGCTGTTCTTCTTGAACAACCCATGTCACGTTATCATCAGCGATTGTTTTAGGAACAATGTCTCCGCCATGTCCATAGACACCAATAATTTTATTTGCCTTTAATTCATAAGAAGTGTCAATTACATGTTGGACTAAAGCTTTACCAGCAATAGGGTGTAACACCTTTGGTAAGGCAGACTTCATTCTTGAGCCTTGCCCTGCTGCTAAAAT
>Ga0316204_10007940_pt1 | contig 15133 bp, 10 predicted proteins | sample 6monrhotite_MG_2_FD_205661 | JGI IMG/M metagenome (GOLD analysis project Ga0316204, IMG submission 205661) | Microbial mat bacterial communities from mineral coupon in-situ incubated in ocean water Damariscotta River, Maine, United States -... | ecosystem: Environmental > Aquatic > Marine >...
GGAAATCCGCGCTCGGCCTAAACCTTTTGCTACGGGTAATTGCGCCCGTTGCGTAACTGCTCGTACACTATCCTGTACATATCGTTCTATCTCAAAGAGGTCAACATAACGGTTTTCATCTACATCTGCCAAACCGGCTAAACCTTTCGTAAGATGATAAGAAAACACCCCTCTTCCTCCGCCCCATTGGGGGCCCTCTACCGAAAATTGATCGGGCTCACAAGACATGATTTTAATCGTGTTGTTGAAAAGTTGAGAAAGGGCTTCGTTGGTCATTCGTGGACCACCAATCGACTGACCAGTTAAGGAACCTGACCGGCAGGCATCTGAAATTAGGATGACTTCCGTTTGCTGATCCAGAACGATTTCTTTAAGAACCTCATCCAGTGTAGCCACAGAGCAAGCGCCCCCGGCAGCATAGGTCGTTGGAGCGGCATCATAGAATAACAAATACCCCATTTTCTCCTGCTTGATTTCCACGTCCCCGTGCCCCGAAAAATAGATAATTAAACGATCCTTAGGAAGGCACTGGTTTTTAAGCTCATTCAACTCATTAATGAACTTTGCATAGGTCGCTTGCTCATTAGTGAGTAGAACTAAATGCTCTGGTTCGACCTTCCAATCTGTTTCTTTTTCTAATAGCGTAGCAAAAGCTTCTGCATCGCGATGGGCATAATCCAAGTCTGGAATTTTAGGATGCTGATAATCCGAAACCCCAACCACCAAAGCTCTGGTTGTTCCAAAAGGGGTAATGGGTTTAATTTGTCCGGAAAGCTGGATGGAGGTCCATAAAAAAGCTCCCCAGAAGCACAAAACACGCCAGTTGCTAGACTTGGAAAAAAAGAAGTAGTATAAGCTTTTCAGCAACATAATCAGGTATTGGAGCGCATGAGGAATTCCAAATTCTATACAAAGCAATTTACAGATAATATAAAAAGGAATTAAACTCTACTTGAAAATTAGTATTTTGGAAGGTGACTATTCCCTTTTATTCCAAATTTTTATACACATGAAAATACAGTTTATTCTACTTCTGTCCATCATATTTGCCTTTTCCAGTAAACTTAATGGCCAAACTGATTTTCGCTTCATTAGTACGTCGAATGTAGCTCAAAACACCTCGAGTTTGGAAAGTGGGCCTAGATTTGCTAAAGCAGTAGAAGTCTATCAAAGATTAGTAGAAGCCAGAGGAGATCATCGTTTTCCGGTTCCTGCCTTCAAAATATCTCAAAGCACGAAATGGGTAGCCTTTCTCGAAGGAGATGGGCTGAGTATCGGATTGGAAGAGAAAGCCTTTGACTTGTGTATGGCCATGGGTGAAGAGGAAGGCACGGCTGCCATCGCCGCTCTTTTAGGGCATGAACTCACTCATTTTTATGAAAAACATCAATGGCGGAGTGGTTTTGCCGATGCTTTTCAGGATTTGAAGGTTGGGAAAGAATTGGGAAACATAATTGGCTTAGATAAAGTGAATAATGAAACTCAATCTGACTATTTGGGGGGCTTTCTGGCCTTTTCAGCTGGTTATCCAGTTTTTGATAAAATGCCGGAACTATATGATCAAATCTATCAAGATTATAATCTCCCAGATACCATGCGGGGATATGCCACTCGAGAGGACCGTAAAGCGCTAGCCGTAAAATCCAATACCCAATTAAAAGAATTAGTAGACATCTATGAGATCGCCAACCTTTTAACGGCCATCGGAAGATATAATGACGCCCGGGCTTTTTACAAACATATCCTAATCGATTATCAGGGCCGAGAGATCTATAACAACTTAGGGGTAATGACCGTACTAGAAGCATTGAGTTGTTTTTTACCCGGAGAAAAAAAATACCGCCTACCCATCGAACTTGACATGAGATTCGGGGCAACTACCCGCGATGGATATGCTGGCGATGATGCTGTCAAACTTGCCTTACTTCAGGAAGCCATTACTTATTTTGACAATGCGATTAGTATGGATACCCGTTATGCTCCGGCATATCTTAACAAAGCTTGTGCTTATTATTTGTTAGGAGACTTTTCGAGAGCACGCTTTTATGCAGAGGTAGAAGCGATCGAAAAAGCGTCCCAGGACTTGGACAATTATAGTACTACCGTTACCAATGCCAAAATCTTGCTCGCCTTAATATTGGAAGCCGAAGGCAAGAAAAATCAGGCGGAAGCTGCTTTGGAAGCGCTCAAAGAAAGCACAGCACTCGCAGCCTATAATTGGAGACAAATCAAAGATTTACCGCAACCTAAAACCGATAAAGAAGATGGCCCGGAAGAAGAGGAAATCGATGACATTGAGATAGGGGACATCAACACCTTCACCCGCAACAACCGCCGGGACCGCATTGAAACAGAACTTTTTGGCAAAATTGACTTTCGTAAATGGATCGACCCGGAACAACTACCTCACTCTAAAATATTTGTTTGTAAAGCGCCTCCAGGAGACGAAAGCCCTGATGTTTATTTCCATCTTACGAATCCAAATTATCCCGGAGCCACTTTTGACGGCTTCAAAGTAGGTACCCCAAGAGCAGATATCACAGCCGAATATAAGGAGCCTAATTTTTCTCTTCCTTATACCGGAGGAGAAATTATGGTCTACGAACAGGTTTTATTTATTATGGATGCTGAACAAAAAGTCCTGCGTTGGGCCAATTATTTTAAACAATCTTAAAAAGCTATTCAAGATCAAGGAAGGGCAATTCTGACAAATCCGCAAGCTTCAGCTTATTGGCGAATCAAGTCTAATAAGACCGGTTTAATCCGCTCCATTTGCTGGTTGGGGAGAAAATGACTTGCTCCGGTCCAGGAAACCATTTCTAACTGTGCTGCCGGAATATGTTTTTCACTCCAGGCCCTATTTTCCGCATAAGGTGCAATCCAATCATCGGTACAATGTAAATGCACAACTGGCGCTTTTATTTTCGGCCAATCCGCTCGAATGGCATCCAATGCGTCAGCATGACTGAGCTTTTCTACGTTAGCCACTTTTATCATCCCCGGCAAAACCAAGCGGGCCGCCCAGGTATTGATGATGGGGTTAAACCAAAATATTTTTTCAGCATCGGGAGCATTTACAGGAGCTAACATTAGAAGTGCTTTTATTTTATCCGGATACCGCGCGGCGTAGGCCCCGGAGATCGGCCCACCATAAGAATATCCCACTAAAATCAAGGTATCCATTTCGATTTGCTCCATCAGATAGTGAGCCATTTCTGCCTGCTTAATAATTGAAGGCTCTGCTTTTCCGTAACGGCTGTGTCCATATCCAGGGCGATCGAAAGTAATCAAGCGCGTATTTTGGTTGATATCTGCATCTTTCATATAGCCGGAAAAATCGCCAAACCCACCCGGTGCACCGTGGAAAAATAAGACTACGGATTTAGAAGACAAATCACCTGCTTCCACCCACCGTATGGCCTCTCCTTCGTAATCTTGACTATGAATTTTGTAATCAATACCAGCCTCGGTGAAGAATGTTGTAATCTTTTGATCACTGGTTCGAAAACGAGGTGCTGCCAAATTTATTAATACTAATAGCAGGACAAGTATTGCCCCCAGAATAATCAACAACCATTTTAACAACTTCATAAGGAATCATTTAGGGAAAGAAAAGATAACAAGTTAGAAGGGAGAGTAGTTTATGGGGCTTGAGGTTCTACCAGGTACAGATGGTCCTCCTGGCTATTGGATTTATTAGATTAGGTAGCTTTAAAAAGAGTGCCGCAGATGTCAATTAAATTAAACTTTCCAGCCCAATATTTCCAGGCCTTCTAGTGTTCTTATTCTGCTATACCGCGTTCTATTTTGTATTTTTCCAGGAAATTTGTAGAAATTATAAAATAAATCCTCTTTCAAATAGGACATTTTGATTTTTAAAACCACTACAATATGACAAGTCAATTATCAGATGCTGAATTGGTAGCCAATATTAAAGCTGGAGGCTCAAAACGCCAAGCTGCAATTGCGCATCTCTATAAAGACAAAAAATTGAAAAATCAAATCCTGGCTTTTGTAACGAAAAATAGTGGAAACCGAGACGACGGTATCGATGTTTTTCACGAAGGTATCATCTCACTAGATGACAACATTCGAAAAAACAAATACGAAGGAAAAGGACAATTGAGAGGATATTTATATTCCATCTGCCGATTCATCTGGCTTAACAAGTTAAAACGTAGCGACCGAATGGTCTATACGGATGAAACCAGCAAATTAGATGCAGTATCCTATGAAACGCCAGAAGCATTGGCACTTTCTGAAGAGCAGAAAGACATTCTCGCTAGATTGCTAGAACAATTAGGAGAAAAATGCCAGCAAATTCTGGAAATGTGGAAGTTGACTTATAGCATGGAAGAAATCGCTAAAGCAGTAGGTTTAAAACACGCTGGAATGGCCAGAAAACAACGCTATGTCTGTTATCAAAAATTAATGAAAGTAATAGAGGCTAAGCCCCATTTAAAAACGATTCTAAAATAAGTATCATGGACAATAATCCCCAAATAGAACAAATAGAGCGCTACCTCAGCAATACCATATCCGCTCAGGAAAAAACAAATTTAGAGCAAGCCCTTCAGGAAGACCAGGATCTTGCTACAGAATTCGAAAAACGGCAAAGAGCACATAAGCTTTTAGACTTCGCAGTTGTCAGCAATTTAAAAGCTCAACTGGAAAGCTTGGAGGAAGAAAGTAAAGTGGTCTCTATCAGCCAAGGCCGACGCAAGCGTCTCTACACCTTATCTATTGCCGCCAGCCTTTTAGTATTAGTAGGAGCTTTTGCCATCCTAATGCCAAGAAATAATCTTTCAAGCACAGAAATGGCCGCTGCTTATTATTCTGGGGCAGATCTTAATAGTCAGCGCAGTGGAGAAACCCTTGAAACAATCCCTGAAAATTATACAGCAGGATTGGAGGCACTCGAACAGAATCAAATCCAAGAAGCAATTACGGCGCTATCTAGTGTAGCGGATAGTACAGGTTATGCCTTACCAGCCCAATACTTCTTAGCACATGCTCTTTATCAAAATCAAGATTATGCGCAAGCAGCCGAAAACTTCGGAGCGGTACAGGCAAGCGGAGATTTGCGCTTTAGTGAAAACGCTGAATGGTATGGCCTACTAGCCTGTTTGGCTCAGGATGGCACCTGCTTAGATCAAGCTCAGCAAATTAGCACAAACAATCAACACAGCTTTCAACAAGAAGCTAAAAAAATAGTCAAACGTTTGAAATAAAGACAATTATGTCCATGTCGATTCCCAGCCGAGACCTGCTCAAGTCTCGGCTTTTTTTATGTAAAAAGTTAAGAAAATGTTAAAATAATTAACATCGAAGACATCTTTGATTGCCAATTTACAATAAGCTGTAAACCATAAATACTCAAGGATAAATCTTACATCATGAAAAATTTATATTTCCTTCTCTTCATATTAAGCAGCTTATTCACTTCTAACTTAATGGCAGACAATGGCCATTGCTCCATGAACGCATCGTTTAAATACCCACAAGCTAACGGGCACTATAAGCAAGGAAAAAGCATTTATATCAAAGTAGAGCCTCAAAAATATCAGGATATCGCCTATATGGAACTCTATGTAGATGGAAAAATTATCCGCAAAGAAACGAACTACCCTTATGAATGGGCACGCTCAAACTCAGGTGGCGATCATCAATTACGCAATTTAAAGCCAGGGCAACACCACATCAAAGTCAAGATAAAAACTCGTTGTGGCCAAACGACTTACCAAACGCGCAAAATCTATGTGGACAGACCCGATTTCGGTGGACATAAGCCCAATCCAGGGAATTGCCAAACCGAATCCTGGTTTAAATACCCAAAAAACAAGGGAACCTATAACTACGGAAAGCCCGTCTATGTAAGAGTAGACACTAAAAAATATCAGAATATCGCTTACATGGAATGTTATGTAGACGGAAAAGTCATCCGCAAAGAAACGAACTACCCTTACGAATGGGCTAAAGGTAGTGGAAACAGCGATTCTCGTTTACGCCGCTTATCCCGTGGCTACCACAATATCAAGGTGAAAATCGTTGACAAATGTGGTAAAGTCCATTATGAACAAAGCCAAATTAAGGTCCAATAGTCCTGATAAAAATAAGTATGTTTTCAGATAGGTTTCGCTCCTTGGGAAGGTTTTTCTTCCCAAGGAAGTTTTTTGAGCATGAAATTCCTTAAATTTAGTTACGATTTAATCAAGCCCCTACACCGTTTCCTTCGTTTTATTTCTTCTACCTAAAATCCGTTCGTATGAGTAAGTATAGTATTCAGGTAAAGATGGTCGACAAATGTGGAGGCACCCATTATAAGGAATGTTATGTTTGGGTAGATTGCTAATGAAACATGGCTGCTTAATTAGCAAATCGTTAATTACCCAGCTAATTCAAACTATATTCTATAACTTTAGATCATTCGATAAACCATTACCCAGTTATCCCTTAAACCAATGTAACATGTGGACCAAGATCCAATTATTATGCTGTTGTCTGTTTTGTGCTTTAAGCATGGAAGCTCAGGTTCTAGACTTCATTGATATTCATTTGACTATCCTGGAAAAGAACGGCTCCGAAACCAAAGTCATGTCTAATGCCGAGCTAATGATCTCGGACCAGGGCAAAGTTCAAACGGACATGAATGGTAGCTTTCAATATACCTATCCGGTGCGTAATGCAGTCGAGCCAGAAATATCGATCCAATTGCTCTCCGAAAAACATAAGATGCTCAAACCTCTGGATGGTGCGATCCTCATTGATCCTACTCGGGAAAAAATGTTCATTGAGTTTGTGGTCGTGAATATGGATAATGCCTCGGAATCCTTCAAAAGGAAAATATCCACTTTAGAAAAACAAGTGAATGCCCTACGGCAAAAAAATGAACTGACTCGGAAGCAAGTTAGTAATTTGAATACTACACTCCTGGATACCATCCTGTATTATGAAGCTGTCCGTAGCAGTATGGAATATCGAATTGACGACCTGGAAGCGCTTACGGATGATCAGCAACAAACGATCATGACCCAAAGACAACGCATTGACAGTTTGGAAGAGCAAGTTACCCGCCTATCCGCAGACTTAAGTCAAGCACTGGAAGAACGGTACCTTCGACAAAATGAATATTTCAAAGCTATTTCTACTAATTTTGCCCAATACATACGGTCGGTTAATGATGTTACAGAGCACCTGGGTTTTATAAAAACCTATTCTAGCTCCGGAGACTTTCGTAGTCTCGATCGAGATTTAAGACTTTATGAAGAAGCCTTTGTTGCTATCTCTGATCAACATCAGGATCATATTTCCGGCGTAAGCCGGTACTGGAACAATCCCAAGACCGCTAAAGAATTGGAAGCTATTTATGAATTACTGCTTAAAGGAATTCATTTAAACCAAGTACGGCCTACCTTTAATGAAATAATTGATCATATACAGAAACAAAAACCAGGTAAAGCCCAAAAACTTGCAACAAAATCTCGCCAAGACATTGTGTTAAACATTAGAGATTTAGAAATGCAAATCAATCAGATCCTCATCAAATTAAGAAATACTTAAGCATACTCTAAGCCAAGCTTTACCGCAACAAAATAAAACAGTAAAAATAAAACAAATGAAAATCAAAAGACTACAGACCCTTTGTGGATTGATTCTTGCAATCAGTTTCCAAGCATGTAATCCCGATTGTGAAACCCTGCCTAGCTCTAATATTATTGTCCCCATGGGACCTTTTGAGCAAGGAACAGAATTAATGATCTCCTCCAATCCACCTGATTTACTAGAGGGAAGGTCTTTTTCCATGTCACTTCGAAGTAATAACCAATCAGAGATTGTGCCACTAGAAACTCGTTATGAACGAGGTCTCGGAGCAGCGATTGTACAACTACCCGACGAATTAAACGCCAATGCGACCATCCTGATTGATGATCCCGATTGTACGGGCAACTTAATTCCCATTGGTACTTCTACAGGTGTTGTGAATGCCAGCTTTTTTGTAGACAACCCATTTTTTATAACCCCTACACCGCCCTTGGTCATCATCCCTGCACCACCGATTGCACCACCCTTGAAGGTGATTAATGCCTGGTTCAGCCCTAATAATCGGGATTATTGTATCTGGTTTAAACCAGACGAAGATGCCGACGGTAATGAAAAATCTAATTTGATCCCCGCAGAAGCAATTAGTCCTACGACGATCATCAATGGTCCTCCAAATGGAAGTGCAGAACTTGCAGTGGGTTGTGGCGGGACCCCTGCTACTGATCGTTTTTACCACGCCAATCCGGTGTCCGGAATTATTGATAAAGAAAATAACTACATCAAAATTCGTATTGATCGTACTGCTAAAGGATTTGGAATCGAAGAGCTCGAAGGGCAATTCATCCACCCAGACCAATTAGCCGGAACAGGATATGATATTGGTGGGGTTTGTGAAGCTGACCCTGCAGAAGGGACTAAAACTAGCATCATGCTCCTAACTTCTTTACAAACAGGAAGGCAAATGATCCTTTGGAGAGGTGTGAATTAAGCTTGCTGCAAATCCATTTTTTCAACCCATGAAATTTATTGATTCATGAGATCTATTGTTCAATATTTATTGCTTTTAAGCTTCCTAGTCGGGAGTACGGCTTTTAATAAAGCGGATGCTCAACGCTTTCGCTATAATATCCCTGGCATAGACTCTCTGGAGGAAGCCTTTATCGTGAGTGGTGCCTCCTCCTCTTTGCTTAAAAGCGGAGAAGCAGAGATTATTACCAATAACTCCTTGACCTCTTATCAGATTGCGATCCATCAAAGTAACGAGAACTCTCCTATCCTTGACCGCTTTCGACAGACCCAATTTATATCCGATATTTATGGATTCTACGGGGTCTCTCCTTCAGGAAGGTGGGACATTGGTTTGCATTTACGCTATAGTCGTTACCGAACAGATCGAGGAGCGGCAAGTTCTATGTTCAGGATTTTTAAAGGTGAAAACGAAATCCTCGAGGAAGACCCAAGTACGGTCCTCGACAATTCTATTGGTGCGCTATCCAGTATTGGAGTACGTGCTCGGGTGAAACCTTTACGATCAGACCCCAGGCTAGTTCTTAATGGTGGTTTTGCCCTAAAAACCGTAACGGGTGAGACCAAAGCCCGGCAAATTGGAGCGGACCGAAATACTGCCGACATAGGCGCTACCTATTACAAAGCCCTAAACAATAACGTCTATTATTTTGCGGGTTTGACCGGTTTGGTCTACTTCCCGAGCACCAATGTAAATGATCGTTATTTATTTAATACCAGTGCCAGCTTTTTTCTAATCCAAAGAACGAATAATAACCGTTTCACTTTTTACCCTGGCTTAGTTTATAGCCTCAGTTTCCAACCTTCTGAGTCCAACTTCCAACAACATTCTCTAATTAAGACTACGGAATTTGTTTTGGCTTATGGTGGTGTACAGTATGCTCCGAACTCGAATTATAATATCTTTCTGCTTGGCGGATTTCCGCTTTTGGCAGAGACCGCTAATCCTCAACAAGAAATTCTCCGGCCTTCCTATTCTACCATCACGATAGGATTCCGGGTAGGACTTTAATTTATAAAGAAGAAAAGTAGGATGCGTCCTACTTTTCTTCCACTATTTTCCGACCTGCCCAGCTTATTTGACCTCTGTTCGTTCCTTCCGCACAAAACTCCAGACATTGCCCAACTCCCGTTATACTATCGGTACCAAGCAAGGTCCACTCGAAGGACTCCTTTAGAAAACCGCCATTGATCTTGTAACCATTATGAATCAACGTCCCCGTTAGCACTCCTGGTTTGGGTTCTGAAACATTCGTCAATTCGATCGGCTCCGGGCGTTTGCTTTGGGGTGGAAAAAGCTCAAGAGTTGCTTGAAAAGGAGCTTCCTCTAACACCTCTAGCTGACCAGAGAATAAAAGTTCGGGCTTATTATCGTAATAATAAGTCAAGAACCATTTACCTCGCCATTCCGGCGTTTCTTTACTGGTAAAAGCATACTGTCTAAGGGCCCAGCCACCTAAAAAAAATAGCGCTATTATAGCCAATAATAGGACCCAACGCTTAGTTTTAGCTTGCTTCATAATGTGCTTTTTTTCTTTTAAAATACCAGAATAAAGAAAACCCTAACAGGGAAAGTAAAATCAAACCGCCTACTATTTTAAAGGTCTTACTTGGGCCAAAACTTAGCGGCTCCATATCCCCTATTGGAATCAGAGAGGCCCAATAATACGGATGTGCCAGGCGATTGCCATTCGCGCCTATAAATGATGCTTGCGCTTTTTGTAAAGCCCGGTCTTTGGACAAGCCTTTTTTAATTCCCTGCAAAAAGAGTTGGATAAGCTGTTGAGTCGTTTGATCATCCACACTCCATTGGGTAGCAATCAAACTCTGAGCCCCTGCATAAGAAAAGCTGCGCGCAATACTCGCCATACCCTCTCCCGCCAGAAGCTCTCCAATTCCGGTTTCGCAAGCACTTAAAACCACCATTTCGGCTTCTGTTTTTAAGTTGTAAATCTCTCGAACGAATAATTGTTGGTCGCCGTTTTGAGCGTCCTTGGTTTGAGCAAAAGCTAGAAAAGAAAAGTCTCCACTCGCGCTATTGGCCTTTCCATGGGTAGCCAGGTGCAAAATTCTATACCCCGCTTGTTGTTTTATGAACTGTGCTTTGGTTGCCTCTTTAGCCAAAAGCAAATCCCCCCCCAGCAGTTCATGCATTCGCTGGACTTCCTCCTGATTATAGCGTAAAGGCGTCAAACCTAAAGATCGCCCTTCCGAAAAAACCGGCGCTATACCTAGATATGACTTAAGTCCAGAATGTTTTTTGTGCGTTTGCATTTCTTGTAGTAAGGATGCGGAATAAGTATAGCTAATTCGATAGCGATGTACTAAATAAGGATGCGTACTAAAAGCTTGAACTTGCTGAGGACGTTCACTCAACAAGGCCGCAAAAGGCAATATAGATAATACTCCATCCGGGACAATAATAAGCTCCTTTTTAAGGTATTGCTCCAAAGGAAAAATGAGTTGCTGATACAAAGTAAAACCTCCGTCAATATATTGATTCAGCAGGTTTTCCAATGAATTCGTAGGCACGTTTGGAAAACTACGAATAGCCGTGTGCAGATCTTCTACCTCCACCTGAAGTAAGGCTTCCCCTACCACTAATCGATGCCCAGAGAAATCTTCTTGATTGATCACAAAAACGTATACCACCGAATCTCCCAGAAAATATTCTAGCATACTCTGCTGGGGTCTTAACAAGTTTTGCTGAATGGTAGGAATCGACAGGGTAGCCGTGGCATAGCGCAAATTATAATATTCTGGGAACGCTTTTTCTAGTGCGTCCATCCTGCGCTGAAGCTTTCTTTGATAATCAAAAATCAGGTTACTCAAAGAGTCTATACTTTGCCCCGCTACCTCCTGCGATTGACCCCATGCATAAAACCGGCTTTTTTCAAGTTCGGTGATCTTATTTTCAAGTTCTTGAATAGAATCAATAACCACCGGTGGAATACCTGAAAACTGTTCTGCTTTAGTGTCCTGTAAAGCTGCCAATAAAAGAATGCCTTTACTTTTTTCCGAAAAATGGAAAGCCTTTTCCAAATAAACCTTGGATTCGGTAAGGAAATACATCTGAAAACACAACTCAATGGCTAAACCATAAATAAAATGTGCTTCATCGGCTAACTCTAATTTTGAACCCGTAGTTTCAAATTGAGTCCGCAAATGATCCATAAACAAATCAGCCTGTGAGAAATAATCCAACGCCGCTTCCCAAGCGGATAAGGGCTCGGCCTCTGGGGCATAATCCCAGTAGGTTTTACCGGAAACCCAGAGTAACTGTAATAAAGTTTGAGGATCGTTAATCGTCTCAAAACCTGAGGCGTCCTCCGCTTGATAATTTAAGGCTTGAAAACATTGTTGGAAGTAATCTATGGCTTTGCCCCCATCTCCTCTTAGGTATTGGCTAACGCCCCAATTCAGCCAAATTTTGGCCATTTCAGGATGCACTAAACCAAAATGAGCGTTTTGATTGTCTAAAGCACGTTCGTACCAAGTATCTGCCAAATCAAAATTACCTGCATCCACATAAGCATTTGCCAAGTTGTAGGACACGGTACCCAATTTAGGATGACCGGGCTCTAACGTTTTTTGATAAATTTGTAATGCTTGTTCTTGTTTTTCCAAAAATAGAGACAAGTCCCCTTCGGCTGAGTATATGCCCCCCAGGTTCAAATAAACATCTGCCACTTCCGCGTGATCTGGCCCATAAAGCAAAACATAGTTCTGGATAGCTTTTTGATAGGACAGCTTAGCCAGTGTGTATTCCCCTTTGTTTTGTAAACACAAGCCAATATTATGACGACTTTGGGCCAGAGAAGGGTGTGGCACTTCCAATAAAGACTGCCGGATAGACATGGCTTTATCATGATAAGCTAGCGCTGTATCGTAGTCTCCAAGTTCGTTTTTTAGATTACCAATATTGTTATAGGAATCTGCCACTTTCAAATGTATTGGATCCAGGTTCTTTATTCTTAGCGCCAAAGCCCGCTCATAATATTCTAAAGCTCGATCCAGGTTTTTGGTAGCGAAATGATAATTTCCAAACTTATGATAGATTTCAGCCTGTTCTACTTCGGCTAAAGTGCTCAGTGTATCGAGTGCCTTTTGAGCTTTGTTAAGCAAAGTCATAGCTTTCGGAAAATCAGCCTCTTCCAAAGCACAATCACTTTCGATGGACAAGAAAAGGGCGTACCATTTCGCAGAAAATGGTTCCGCTCGCTCTAGATTCTTTTGTACGGTCTGTGCTAAATTAATCGCAGCAGGATAATCCTGTTGATCCATTAATTGCTGAGCATTGGCATATTGTCTCGCCAACCAAAGGCTATCCTGAGCTTTGGCAAATGGATGAAAAAGGAAAAAAAAGGCCGCACATAGAAATAAGTTCTGCATAAACAATCGTTTACAAAACAGAGACAATACTAAAAGGCAGCGGAAATTATTGCAAGACACTTCGATAGGAAATTGTTATTTTTTTTAAAAATAAGTAAAATGCCTGGACATCTTGTGCCCTAAATTGACTACTAACTAAAGAAAACCTTTATTTATTAGGGGTATCTTAGCCATTGGATCGACTAAAGCAATTGTAATGAGAAAAATTTTACCTACACTAATCACCTTAATTTTCTTGGGATTTCACCAAAGCAGCTTTGCTCAGGCCGACATCAATCTCTTAACAAAATGGGAGCACCAACGAAAAGATAGTCCCTATGACAAGATCAATGAAGTCATTAGTACGACCCATGGCTATATTGTAGCGGTCGGACAAACGCTTAGTCAAAACCGCCAAAACCTAGACGGCTTATTTCTAATCATCAAAGCAGACGATGGAAAAGAAGTTTTAAGAAAAACCTATGGAGGTACTGGCGACCAATCGTTTAACGCTGCCGTACAAAACCACAATGGTACCTTTACGCTCGTGGGATATAGCAGCGCAAGCCGTAAGGCGGATAAAGACGGATGGGTGCTTCAAGTCGATTGGTATGGTAAAGAACTTTTTAAGGCAAAACCTGCAAGTAATAATGGCGCGGATGATGAGCTCACGAAAGTAGCGATTGATGCCCAAGGCCGCGTACTAGCAGCAGGGACTCAAACCCTGAGAAAAAGTCAACAACTCTGGTTAGTCAATTTACAATCCGAAAAATTCCAGGAACGCCTCATCAATAATCCTTCCTTACAACAGTTTTCAGATATGACTGCGGCACCAGACCAGGGATTCGTTTTAATCGGCAGTACCTCTGCGGATAACCGGCAACAACCGGAAGATGCTTGGTTACTCAAGGTCGGACCAGATGGACAAGATCTTTGGGGCGGACCTCGTTTTTATGGAGATGCTGATTTTCAACAAGGGCACGGAATTACCGCCACTCGTGATGGTGGCTATGCACTAGTCGGTACCGACAATTCGAAAGGTGCAGGGCTCTCTGACCACTGGTTAGTAAAGTTAGATCAATCCGGAAAACAAGTTTGGGAACGCCATTATGGGCGAGCTTATGGAGATGTTGCTCAATCCGTCACGGAACTATCTTTGGGTGGCTATGCCATCTTGGGGCAAACTTTTTCTTATATGCCACGAGCTAAAACTTCCATGCTCGAAATGGTCATCACCAATGCCAGGGGAGCAGAAATTGACCGCAAAACTTACCCCATTTACTATGGAGAAGGAAATGAAATAGCCACCAATGTTATAGAAATTTATAATGGCGACTTGGTCCTGGCTGGAAATGATATTAGCCCTAGCAATGGCGCGGCTAAACTATATCTTGCCGCACAAACCTATAAACCCTTCCAACGCAACCCTAATGCTGCTAAATCAGGAGCAGACGACTTACTGGGTGCTGCGCCAGGGGCTGTAGAGAATGCAGCTCAAGCACTTGAATTTTCAGGTGTCCGCTTTTTCGATGCCAACGGAAATAATTACCTGGAAGCGGGAGAACGCGGCTACATCTCCTTGCGAATCAGCAATAAGAGTAACACTTATTTTCGCAATGTTTCCACCACGGTCGAAGCGGACAATCAAAATGATGAACTCGACTTTTGGAAAGATATTAAATTGGGTACCATTCAAGCTGGACAGACCGAGGAGTTACGTATTCCAGTCCATGCCAAAAAAGCGCTTTCGGCTGAAAATTATCAACTAGCGATTAATCTCGATGTTGATGGAAGTTTTAGTGGTCGAACTACCGCCACCGTAAAAACGAATACAACGCCAGATCCAGCCCTATTGATGGTCGATCAAAATAGTTTTCTACCTGCAAACAACCCCCAACCCGGGGTACCAGTGGTTTTAAAGGTCACCCTAGTCAATTCTGGAGGCTTATCTTCTAAACCCATGACCATCGATTTTAAAATACCTGCTGGTGTACGAAGTACAGAGTCCGAGCGTAAATCTGTTCCAAGCCTTACTCCCAGAAGCAAACATACGATGACCTATACTTTCATCTATGATGAAGGTTTTGTTGGTACTTCTATTCCTATTAGCGTAGAAGCAAATGGGCACCCTTTAAAGCAAACTTTCTTTCTGCCCGTAAGTCCAGCAACAGCGATGACCAAACAAGTTAATCCT
>Ga0316204_10007941_pt1 | contig 15132 bp, 13 predicted proteins | sample 6monrhotite_MG_2_FD_205661 | JGI IMG/M metagenome (GOLD analysis project Ga0316204, IMG submission 205661) | Microbial mat bacterial communities from mineral coupon in-situ incubated in ocean water Damariscotta River, Maine, United States -... | ecosystem: Environmental > Aquatic > Marine >...
GTGGAATTCAAACTCGAAGCCGACAGCTTCGGTGCCTGGGTCTACGAGTTCGAGGGCGAATAAATAGGTTTCTTTGGCCCCAATGCCTTGTTGGATTTGAATGTCGGGGCCAATGTATTCCTCGGCTGCAAAGCGTCGCCCAGAGAGTGTTCTGCCAGTGATATCAAGCAAGGTCAGTTGCAGGCTAGGAAAGGCTTGGGTATAGCCGGCCTCATTGTGCATCTCGGCCTGCACCAATAATGCGTTAGGATGATCTGGGTGTGTGCTTATTTTGCGGCTAATCAATTTGATCTGTCTGGGGCTACGCATGAGTGGCAATTGGCAGTCTGTGACTTGGCACATTTGCTCAAGCCAAGGGCGAGTTTCAATGTTTTGTGCCAGCTGATCTCGATTAAAGTAGATGTATTGTAGTACCAGCATCAAGGTGAGAATTAAGCTAAGGCTCAAGCCAAGTAATAATTTAACGGGGCTGATGTGCTGCTGAACAACGGTTTGTTGATCAAGTTCAGCCATTAAATCTTCGGAGCGCTCTGATACTGGTTTTGGTTTGTCTTGTGAGGGGGGGGATGTTGGCGCGTTATTCGTTGTCGTGCTTGTCTTTTCGTGTGTCGATGCAGTGCTTTTTTGAGCGGGTTGGCTAGGTGCAGCTGCAGACTTTTTGGTGGTGGGGGTGCTCGTCTCTACTTCTATTGCCGGTGTGGGTGTGGTTTCAGGCGAATCGATAAGCTGGGCTTTACCGTCAAAGGTCTTTAAACAACGGCCGCAGCGAACCGCGCCTTGAGCGAGGTTGAGATGCTCAAGGGTGATTTTAAAACAGGTATTGCAGTGGGGGCAACGAGTATGCATTTCGCCTGCTTGCACGCCTTAACTTTTGTCTGATTAAACCAAGTACTGTTGGGTTTGACGGCGACCGTCTAATTCAACCCACTCTTCCTGGGTGTTTGCGGGGTTCATGGTAAACCATTCGCCATAGCGTTGGCTAATTTGTTCAGCCTGTTGGAGAAGGATACCCGATAGGACGATCTCTGCATTTGCTTTGGTGAGTGCTGCAAATTTAGGGGCAAGCTCCAAAAGCGGGTTTGCAAGAATGTTGGCAAGCATTAAATCGGCCTTCATCTCTGGCATTTGGTGTGGTAAATAGGTTGATATTTTATCGGCCACACCATTTTTCTCAGCGTTATCTTTGGTCGCTAGCAAAGCCTGAGGGTCGTGATCAACGGCCCATACGTGCTCAGCGCCTAGCAGGGCGGCAGCAACGGCTAAGATGCCCGAGCCACACCCGTAGTCGATAACCTGTTTTTTGTTTGAAGACATATGGCTATCTAACCACTTCAAGCATAGCGCTGTGGTTGGGTGGGTGCCCGTACCAAAGGCCAGGCCCGGATCGAGAATGACGTTGACGGCCTTGGTGTCTGTGGGTTCGTGCCAGCTCGGCACAATCCAGAGGCGCTCACCACAAGGGATGGGTTTGAAAGAATCCATCCAGGCACGGGTCCAGTCTTTGTCTTCAAGGGGGTCGATATTGATGTGCGGAGGATTCTGCCTCAATTGCGATAATAGTTGCTCTTTGACGTGCTCGATGTCGGCATCGGCTTCGAATAGGCCCACAATGCGGGTGTGTTGCCAGAGTTTGGTTTCACCAATAGGGGGTTCAAATACGGGCTGATCTTTTGCATCTTCATAGGTGACCGCTACAGCCCCGAGTTCTGATAACAGATTGCTAATATGTTCGGCAGCACCAGGGTTGGTGTCGAGTTTGAGTTGTAGCCAGGGCATAGTGAAACCTTAGGAGCCTGAAGAAGGAGAGGGCCGCAGCCCTCTCAGGGTGTTAGCTGAGTCCGAGTTTCTTTTCAAGGTAGTGGATGTTGTTTCCACCAGCAATGAAAGAGGCATCTCGGATTAATCGCTGATGCAGCGGGATGTTGGTTTTAATACCTTCAATTGCCATTTCATCCAGGGCGGTGCGCATACGAGCAATGGCTGAGTCGCGGGTGCTGCCGTGGGTGATGATTTTACCGATCATTGAGTCGTAGTAGGGAGGCACGCTATAACCAGCATAGATGTGAGTGTCGACACGAATACCAAAGCCACCTGGCGGATGATAGCGTTTGATGAGGCCAGGGCTAGGCATGAAGGTTTCTGGATCTTCTGCATTAATGCGGCACTCAATGGCATGACCACGTAATTGGACTTGATCTTGAGTGACCGATAGTTTTTCGCCTGAAGCAACGCGGAGCTGCTCTTTAATAAGGTCAATGCCGGTCACCATCTCGCTAACAGGGTGCTCTACTTGAATGCGGGTGTTCATTTCGATGAAATAAAATTCGCCATTTTCGTAAAGAAATTCAAAGGTTCCCGCACCACGGTAACCAATTTTTGTACAGGCGTCGGCGCAAATCTTACCCATTTTGGCCCGCAGCTCAGCCGATATCCCAGGAGCCGGTGCTTCTTCGATCACTTTTTGATGGCGGCGTTGCATGGAACAATCGCGCTCACCCAAGTGGATGGCGTTGCCGTGTTGGTCTGCCATGATTTGGAATTCAATATGGCGAGGACTCTCTAAGAATTTCTCCATATAAACCACGTCATTGTTAAACGTATTGGCAGCTTCTGTGCGGGTGAGTGAGATAGCGTTTAGCAATGCTGCTTCACTATGTACAACGCGCATACCACGGCCGCCGCCGCCGCCGGAGGCTTTGATAATGACGGGGTAGCCAACTTCACGCCCCAGTTGCAGATTGGTGTCAGGGTCGTCACCTAGCGGGCCATCGGAGCCGGGTACGCAAGGCACGCCGCTGGCTTTCATTGCATTGATGGCGGAAATTTTATCCCCCATAAGGCGGATGGTTTCTGGGCGGGGGCCGATAAAGGTGAAGCCACTTTCTTCAACACGTTCGGCAAAGTCGGCGTTTTCAGAAAGAAAACCATAGCCTGGGTGAATGGCCACAGCATCAGTGACTTCAGCGGCGCTAATTAATGCGGGCACGTTTAGGTAGCTGCGGGTTGAGTCGTTAGGACCAATGCAGACGGATTCATCTGCGAGGCGCACATGCTTGAGGTCACGATCTGCTGCGGAGTGAACAGCAACCGTTTTGATCCCAAGCTCTTTGCAAGCCCGCAGGATACGCAGGGCGATCTCGCCCCGGTTAGCGATGACAATTTTTTCGAACATAACTCTTACCCGAGTTCCTTACTGAATGTTTAACGGGGTTGCCGTATGACGCGGCATAAACTCTGTTGTTATTCGATGATAACTAATGGTTGATCGTATTCAACTGGCTGGCCATTTTCGACCAGAACAGCCACGACTTTACCTGATTTATCAGCTTCTATTTGATTCAGCATTTTCATGGCTTCGATGATACACAGCGTGTCACCTTCTTTAACCTGTTGGCCAACATCGACAAAGGGTTTAGCGCCCGGTGATGATGCGCGATAAAAAGTGCCAACCATGGGCGATTTTACCGAGTGACCAGCCGGTACTTCTGCTTCAGTGCTCGCTGTGGATGCAACGGCCACAGGTGCCGATACCGGTGCTGCTGCCACGGGTGCTGCGATAGCTACAGGTGCCGCAGGGTTGGCCGAGTAGCGGCTGATGCGAACAGATTCTTCGCCTTCATGAATTTCGATCTCAGCAACGCAGGACTCTTCAAGTAATTCGATCAGTTTTTTAACTTTGCGTATATCCATGGTGATTAACCGTTAACCTTTTAATTTAGAGATATAGTTTATTGCAGCGTCAAGGCCAAGAGAGTAACCGATAGGGCCGAGTCCGCTGATAACGCCAACGGCAATGTCCGAAAAATAGGAATGCTTTCGAAATGGCTCGCGGGCATGCACATTTGATAAATGAATTTCGATAAAGGGGATGTTTACCCCCGAAAGTGCATCGCGAATGGCGACGCTGGTATGGGTAAATGCGGCGGGGTTGATGAGAATGAAATCAACTTGGTGTTCACCTGCCTGATGGATTCGTTCCACTAATTCGTGCTCGGCATTGCTTTGAAACGTCGCCAAAGAATGGCCGAGTGATTGTGCATCTTGCAGTAACTGTGCATCTATTTCGATTAGGCGCGTAGAGCCGTAGTGCTTAGGCTCGCGTGTGCCGAGTAAGTTTAGATTGGGGCCGTTGAGTACCAAAAATTTGGCCATGGGGTTCCTTGCCATTTAGAATCTGTGCAATGAGCACTGCTGTTAAGTCTGCCTGCTCGGGCTAAGAGGGCAATTCTGTCATGCCCTCTAGGGTATTGTCCAGTGTTTGGCGATTAGTCAGCAGTTGGCGACAGTTCCGTCACTTTCCCACCAAGTTACCTTGATTTAGAGTAAGGGTAGGATTTCTTTTTCTAGTGTTCGTTGGTCTGCTTCACCATATTTGATATAGCGAATCTTGCCTTGGCGATCAATGATTATTGTATAGGGCAGAATGCCCATGTCATTGCCAAGTTGATCGGAAATGTCCGAGGCCTCTTTCTCACCGACTAAAACAGCATAATTGATGTTGTTTTCGATGGCGTAGTCCTTGGCGCGTTGTTCATTGTCGAGGGCAATGCCGATGACTTGTAAGCCTTGGTTGCTGTATTGATCCTGAAGCGCCATAAGCGCGGGTATTTCGCGTTTACATGGTGGGCACCAGGTTGCCCAGAAGTTAACTATTTGCACTTTGCCTGCCCATTGGTCGCTGCTTTCGCGTACACCATCTAGGGCTTTGAGCTGATAGATGGGAGCCGACGAGCCAATTAATGTCTGCGTTTCTGCCGAGGGTTCGGGTGGTTGGCGAAACATGTCGATAATGGAGCCGCCGAGATACATGCCAATGGCGAAAATAATAATCGCGCCAGCGATGATAAGTTTTTGATTCATTGAAAGACCTTAGCGATTTAATGCGGTACGAATATGGGTTTCAAACGCATCGGCATCTAAAAACCCCATAAGGCGAAATTGACTGAGTTCTTGTTTTTCTGGGGTGAACAATAATATAGAGGGCGGCCCAAATAAACCGAATTTCTGCATCAGCGCTTGATCGGCCTCGTCGTTAGCGGTCACATCGGCCTTTAACAGCATTACGTTGCTTAGCGCTTGTTGTACGCCACTGTCAGAGAAGGTTTTGACTTCCATTTCCTTACAGGACACGCACCAGTCAGCATAAAAGTCGAGCATGACATAGCGGTTTTGTTGCTCCGCCTGCTTGAGTGCCTGCTCAAGTCCATCAAGTCCTTTAATTGTTTGAAATTGCAGTTTTTTGCTGTCGATATTATTGGCTTGAGCTGTTCCCATGTTAGCCAGAGGGCGCAGCATATCGTTGCCGCCAGTGCTTGCCCCGATGAAAAGGAGTGCACCGTAAATAAGCAAAATCACACCAATACCTTTCCAGAGACGATTCCAGCCCGATGCTTCAGGTTTTAGATGCTCAGTGGCACCGAGATAAATGGCACTCACAACCAATAGGCTGCCCCATAAGGCTAAAGCAATGGGGCCTGGAATGATGCGTTCGAGTAACCAAATGGCAACGGCGAGGAGCATCACGCCGAAGACGGCTTTGATAGCATCCATCCACGGGCCCGCTTTGGGAAGCAGCTTACCTGCTGAGGTGCCAATGATTAACAAAGGTGCGCCCATGCCGAGGCTTAAGGCAAATAAGGCGGAGCCGCCGAGAACGGCATCGCCAGTTTGGCCAATGTAAATCAGTGCGCCAGCGAGCGGCGCAGCGACACAAGGGCCGACAATCAGGGCGGATAAAACCCCCATAACAGCCACACCAGTGATTTTTCCACCTTGTTGTTTATTGCTGGTTTCAGTGAGCTTGCTTTGCCATTTGTTGGGTAATTGCAGTTCGTAAAAGCCAAACATGGATAGAGACAGGAGAACGAATAGGGCGCTAAAACTGCCGAGAATCCAGGGGTTTTGGAATGCGGCTTGGAGGTTTGCGCCAAATAAACCAGCCAGCACGCCAGCGATGGTGTAGGTGACGGCCATGGCCAACACGTAGACTAGCGACAAAGTGAATGCGCGGCGCGAGGTAATGTTATCGCCCTGTCCCGCAATGATGCTTGATAAAATGGGGATCATGGGGAAGACGCAGGGGGTGAATGCGAGCAGCAGACCCAGGCCGAAGAAGCTAAGTAAGGTTAATAAAATGCTATCTGAGGCTAATGATTGGGCATATCGATCCTGGTCCGTCATGTAGCCTGCCGTGGCAGGCGTTGTTTGATTCCGTTGAGGTTCAGCCCCTGCTTTAGGCAATTCAATATCAATGATTTGTTTGATGGGGGGGTAGCAGAATCCGGCTTCTGCACAACCTTGAGAGGTCACTTCCAATTGAATAGTGGTGGCGCTCTTGTTGGTGCGAGTCAGCCACAACTCAATGGCGACATCACGGTAATGGACATCCATGAGACCAAAGTTCTCGTCAAATTTTTCTTTGCCTTTAGGAATAATAAGTTCTTTTATTTCAATGCCTTCAGCATCTTTGATGCTGACTTTGAAGCGGTCGCTGTAAAGGTAATAGGCTTCGCGGATATCCCAATAGAGTTTGACCGTATAGGGGTCAGTGACTTCAGAGCCAAAAATAAAGGCTTTTTCGGGCGGAACAAAACCGCTGTCATCGGCGCCTAAGCCTAGCTTATTGCCGATCGAGGAAAACAGCGAATTGAGGCCGCCCTCGTTTTGTGATTCGAGGGTGACCGCTTCACCCGCATAATTATTGCCACCACTGCCAAAAGCAAGCAGAGGCACACAGGCCAAGACGAATAAAATCGCCAAGAGTAATTTGATGTTGAGCATTGAATACTTACTATTAGAAGCCATGTAATTCCTCTGGCACACTTCGTTGTGGAGCAACGGCCATTAACTCATTGTGGCTTTTCGATCTGTTGAGTGATCAATCCACTGCAAATAGCTGTCTAAACCGGACATTATAGGGACTGTGATGATTTCTGGAAGTTCATAACTGTGCAAAGTGAGAATTTTTTGTTCAATATCGGAGTAAAGTGCTGAGCGAGTTTTAATAACGAGCTGAACTTCCTGGCTTTGCTCTACCTCACCCTGCCACATATAAATAGAGTGAAGATTGGGAATGAGGTTGACGCAGGCGGCGAGCCGCGCTCGTAGCAGTGCTGTGGCGATTGTTTGAGCCTGAGCTAAGTCAGGGCAGGTGCATAAGATGAGGCAATGTTCGGTGGGTTCTTTGATCATGGGAAGCACGATACCCAATCGTAAGGGTAGGGGTAAAGCTTTTCGATAATGTTTTTCTATTTAGAGATTGTTGGTCCTTAGGGTAAGGTGTGTGGATGTTTAGATTATTATTGTTACTTTTTTTGATTATTCCCATTCTTGAGATTTATTTGCTTATTCAAGTGGGTGGTTGGATTGGTGCGTTGCCCACGGTTTTTCTGGTGGTGCTGACGGCGGTATTGGGTGCGTTCTTTTTACGACAGCAAGGCTTTGCGACGCTTGAGCGAGTGCAGCAGACTTTGGCCAATGGGCGTCTTCCAGCGACAGAGTTATTGGAAGGTGCCTTTTTGTTAGTGGGGGGAGCTTTATTGCTAACGCCTGGCTTTTTTACTGACGCCATTGGCTTTGCCTGTTTAGTGCCTATTTTGCACCGAAGTCTTATTGCTTGGGCTATTCAACGGGGCGTGGTTAAAGCGGCTGGTATGGGGGCTGAGCATCAAGGCCCAGCACAAGGCCATCGTACCTACGATGGCGAGTACTGGAAAGATGATGACAATAATTCTCTGCGCTAAACTAAGAGCTTCGTTAGCTGTACGGGGCTCTTTTGGGTTGTGATGAATTAATCGTCGGCTAGACTTAAACCGCCATGGGGAGAGGCCGGTCTATCTTGTGGTGGCGGTGGCGGTGGTGGTGCACTGGGGCTTGTGTCGCCGTCCTCAGCCAATGTAAGGCCAGAGTCTTGTGTGGCGAGGTTGTTACCCTTCTCTTCTAAATCAATGCGCAATCTAAGGTTGTTTGGGGAATCAGAGTTACGCAGTGCCTCTTCAAGGGTGATGCGGCCGTCTTTATATAAATAGTAAAGTGCACCGTCAAAGGTGCGCATGCCGATGTTTTCTGATTTCGCCATCACTTCTTTAATCGCCGCAATTTCACCTTTTAGCACTAAATCGCAAATCATGGGTGTACCGAGCAATACCTCGATAGCCGCGGCGCGCTTGTTGTCGACCGTGGGTACTAAGCGTTGTGAGACGAAGCCGCGTAGATTGAGTGATAAATCGAGTAAAAGCTGGTTGTGGCGTTCTTCGGGGAAGAAGTTGATTATTCGATCTAAGGCTTGGTTAGCATTATTGGCGTGCAAGGTGGAAATAGCTAAGTGGCCAGTTTCGGCGAAGGCAAGTGCATGTTCCATGGTCTCGGCGTCACGAATCTCCCCGATAAGGATAACGTCCGGGGCCTGGCGTAATGTGTTTTTCAGCGCATCCTCAAAACTCAGTGTATCGACACCGACCTCGCGTTGGTTCACTATCGATTTTTTATGTTTGTGGACAAATTCAATCGGGTCTTCAATCGTGATGATATGGCCGGCACTATTGGCATTTCGATAATCAATCAGTGCCGCTAGAGATGTTGATTTACCTGAGCCAGTACCTCCGACAAATAGAATCAAGCCACGTTTTTGCATGACGAGCTTGGTGAGTATCGAAGGCAGACCCAAGTCTTCCCAGTTTGGAATATCCATTTTAATGGAGCGAATCACCATGCTGGCTTGATTGCGCTGCTTAAAAATATTAACGCGAAAGCGACCCACGCCTGGCTCGGAGATGGCTAAATTCATCTCGGGTCGTTCTTTAAAGTCATTACGTTGATCGGGTGTCATGATCTCGTTGGCGATTTCATCAACGCGCCCGGGTGGCAGGGGAACTTTATCTATGGGTGTGAGTGATCCCTGAATTTTTGCGCTGGCCGGAGCCCCGGTTGTCAGATAAAGGTCAGAAGCATCCTTCATAACCATAATTTTTAGATAATCTTTCAGATCCATGTTCGGCTCCGTGCTTAATTCCATGATTCGTTCAAAGCTATCGGCTGTGGGGCAAGCAACTTGAGTAGTGTTAATATCTAGGGAGGGGGTGGTCCGAGTGTGCTGCTCGCCCCCTAGGCTCTAATTTAGTTATGACTATATTCTGAAGGAAGCAACTCGAATGGCGCTAGATTCAACAGCGAATCAAGGTTTTACGGTCGCAGCATCGACGCTCGATAAGCCCCTGAAAACAGTGGTTGAGCAGGTAGGCGAGCAATTTTTCAATGGGCTGGAACAGGCACCCGAGTGGTCTGCTGAGTTTTGGCAACAATTGGCCGATGTCTGGGCATGCAGTGAGTTTGTCGCTCAGAGTTGTGGCCGAAATCCTAGGATGTTGTTGGATTTGGTCGACAGTGGAGACTTGAGCCAAGCGTATGAGGCTGGGGATTATGCAGCCAATCTGGCGATTCTATTAAATGATGTTAATAACGAGGCTGACCTAAGCCGTGTGCTGCGCCAATTTCGTCGCCGAGAAATGGTGCGCTTGGCGTGGAGAGATATCGCTGGCTTGGCTGATTTAACTGAAACCCTAAGTGAGCTGTCGACTTTGGCCAGTGTGTGCGTGGATAGCGCGCTCGGCATTTTGTACGACTGGCATTGTCGTGACTATGGCGTGCCGATGGGGCGAGACAGTGGCGAGCCGCAACATTTAGTGGTGCTGGGCATGGGTAAGCTGGGGGCAGATGAGCTTAATTATTCGTCAGATATCGATTTGATGTTTACCTACCCTGAAGAAGGCGAGACCGAAGGGGCGCGTCGGCCGCGTAGCAACCAAGAGTTCTTTGTTCGCTTGGGCCAGCGTTTGATTGCAGCGATTAGTCAGCACACGGCGGATGGTTATGTCTTTCGGGTGGATATGCGCTTGCGCCCTTTTGGTGACGCGGGTCCACTTGCTGTGTCGTTTAATTCGATGGAAGATTATTATCAGGTACATGGCCGTGAATGGGAGCGTTATGCGCTAATCAAAGCCTCGGTGATTGCTGGCGATCGTGTTGGCGGCCTCGAGTTATTACGTGCGCTAAAACCTTTTGTATTTCGTCGTTATCTCGATTACGGCATGTTCGAGTCGCTACGTGATATGAAGGGCATGATCTCTGAGCAAGTGAAGCGCAAGGGCATGAACAACAACATTAAATTGGGCCCTGGCGGTATTCGAGAAGTAGAATTTATCGGCCAAGCTTTTCAGTTGATTCGGGGCGGCCGCGAGCCCAAGTTACAAGAACGGCCAATTCGCCAAATTTTACGCAGTTTGACCGACTTTGATTACCTGCCCGCCTATGTTACCCGAGCCTTAGACGACGCTTATGTCTTTTTGCGCCGGGCAGAAAATCGCATCCAAGCCATTGCCGATCAGCAAACGCATTTATTGCCCGAGGATGAATTAAATCAAGCGCGACTGGCCAAGGCTATGAATTATGCGACTTGGGCCGAATTCGAACATGACTTGCGAGCCCACATGGTGACGGTGCATGAGCATTTTGACCAAGTTTTTGCCGCGCCTCAGCGCGAGCAGGCGGCTGAGCAAGGTTCCGTTTACGACGTCCTCTGGAAGCATGAATGCGATGATGAGCGAGGCGAAGCTCTACTGCTCGAGCAGGGTTATGATCAGCCCAAATTAGCTTACGAAACGCTAACGCGGTTGCGAGATAGTCGGCGTTACAATAGCCTGACGCAAACCGGCAAAGAGCGTTTGGATCGGCTCATGCCGTTGATGTTAGGGGCGGTGGCCGCCGTTGCGCAGCCGACGGAGACCTTGGTGCGGCTGATTGTTTTGGTGGAAGGTATTGCCCGTCGTAGTGCCTATCTGGCCTTGTTAGTTGAAAACCCCATGGCCTTGTCCCAGTTGGTGAAATTATGCGCCGCGAGTCCGTGGATTGCGGCGCATTTAGCCCGCTACCCACTGCTTTTGGATGAATTATTGGACCCTCGCACGCTCTATGTGCCGTTAGGGCGAGAGAAACTAAAAGCGACTTTAGAGGATGCGCTGGCCAAGGTTGCGGGTGATGAAGAGCAGGAAATGGAAGCGCTGCGTCATTTTAAACAAGCCAATGTGCTGCGGGTGGCGGCGGCGGATGTCTCCGGTGTTTACCCCTTGATGCAGGTCAGTGATCACCTGACTGAGATCGCCGAAGTGCTGACCGAAAAGTCCTTAAATTTGTCCTATAATCATCTAGTTAAGCGTCATGGTCGACCACAGGGCTTGGTAGAGAGTCAATGTGGGGAGTCCGGTTTTATTGTGATTGCCTACGGTAAAATGGGCGGTATTGAGCTAGGCTATGGGTCTGATCTCGACGTGGTTTTTCTGCATAGCAACGAAGGTGTAGGCAAATCAACCAATGGCCCAAAATCCGTCGACAATACGATGTTTTTTGCCCGATTAGGCCAGCGCCTGATTCATACCATGACCGCGCACACCCCTGCAGGTGTTCTATATGATGTCGATTCTCGCTTACGTCCCAGCGGCGATGCGGGCATGCTGGTTGCGACAATGGCGGCCTTTGCCGAATACCAACGTAATGAGGCCTGGACTTGGGAGCATCAAGCCTTGGTGCGCGCACGCGCTGTTGCTGGTGACCCACAACTCATTGAACAATTTAATGCGGTGCGGAGTGATATTTTAGGTCGAGAGCGTGATGCGCAGAAATTGCGTCTTGAAGTGGTTGAAATGCGCCAAAAAATGCGAGCCCAACTGGTCAAGGCCAAAGAGGGTGAGTTTGATCTCAAGCAAAGTGCGGGCGGCATTGCTGATATCGAATTTATCGTGCAATACCATATTTTGCGTTGGGCTTTTTTGCATCCGGCCTTGCTCGTTTGGAGTGATAATATTCGCCAGCTCGAGACCTTGGCGGCAGAAGGTTTGGTGCCCGAGGCTGATGCACAAATGCTTATCGGCGCGTATAAAACATATCGTGAAGCGGCCCATCGACTGGTTTTGCAGGATAAAAAGGCCATTGTTGACGAAAATGAGTTCAAAGAGTTGCAAATTGATGTCATCCGTATCTGGCGCGATTTGATGGAACCGGTAAAATAGAGTGTTTTGGGCAGTCTTTAAAAATTGCCTGGTAGTAATGATTATTTCTTAGGAGAATTCTGTAATGAGTATGGCGGACCGGGACGGCGTAATCTGGTTGGATGGTGAGCTAGTCCCCTGGCGTGATGCAAAAGTTCACGTCTTAACGCATACCTTGCACTACGGTATGGGTGTGTTTGAAGGTGCGCGAGCTTATAAAACGGACAAAGGCGCGGCTATTTTTCGTTTAGAAGAACATACGGATCGCTTGTTCCGTTCTGCTCATATCATGGGCATGAAAATGACGGTGGATAAAGAGACTGTCAACGCAGCGACGCGCACTGCGGTGCGTGAAAACAACTTGGAGTCTGGTTATATTCGCCCCATGGTGTTCTACGGCTCCGAAGGTATGGGCTTGCGAGCTGATAATTTGAAGACTCATGTCATGGTTGCGGCTTGGGCCTGGGGTGCTTACATGGGTGCTGAGGCGTTGGAAAACGGCATTAAAGTGCGGGTTTCTTCCTACACGCGCCACCATGTCAATATTTCGATGTGTAAAGCTAAAACCAACGGTAATTACGTCAATTCGATGTTGGCGCTGCAAGAGGCGGTTTCATGCGGCTGTGATGAGGCTTTGTTATTGGATAATGAAGGTTATGTGGCTGAAGGTAGTGGAGAGAATTTTTTCCTAGTGCGAGATGGCATTATCTACACACCTGAGCTGACCTCAGCCTTGGATGGTATTACGCGCAACACCATTATCCAATTGGCTAATGAGTTGGGTTATACCGTAAAAGAAAAACGCATCACCCGTGATGAAGTGTATGTTGCTGATGAAGCCTTTTTTACTGGCAGCGCGGCGGAAGTGACGCCGATTCGTGAACTCGATGGTCGTGCCATCGGTAGCGGAACGCGTGGGCCAATCACCGAGCGCCTGCAATCGCTTTATTTTGATATTGTTCATGGTCGCAGTGAGAAGCACATGCACTGGCTGACTATCGCCTAAGTCCTGGGAGGGAAATATAGTGGCAGATCAACAAAATCAGGTTCGCGCTAACGCGGAAAATAAATACGAAGTCAGCGCTGCTGACCTACCGCTGCATTGTCCGATGGATAATATGACGAAGTGGGATTCTCACCCTCGCGTGTTCTTGCAAATGGATGCAGGCCATGCCAAGTGTCCGTACTGCGGTGCGGAGTATACCTTGGTGGGTGATGCGGGCGGCCATCACTAAGTCGTATTATTCATCGACCTTGTGTCGGTGAGCGCAAAACAAAAAAAGCCTGTCACTTCAGTGGCAGGCTTTTTTTATGTTTGCAGGGTAGGGTTTGCTTTAGAATTTATAATCTAAAAGCTCAATATCGCGTGCAAAGTGTTTGGCGACGAGTTCTGCCGTTTCATCCGTGTAATATTTGCGAAAATCACTACGGTCTTTGGCTTGGCGTTTATGTGGTAAACCAAAGGGCTTGATATTGATATGGCGACAGGCCTCGTTGAAGTCTTCTTGCAGACTTTCGTAGTGGCCAATAAAATCCACCAGTACCTTGCCGTGCAGATCGACGAGATAATCTGACTGTAGCTCGATTGATGTATCAATGTGGTATTGATAAGGGCGCTCAGGATCGAGCTTCCACTTCATGAAATTCTCAAAATCATCATGGCCGCCCATGTACTGTGGCCGTTCTCGTTTAATGTGATGAAACGAGCTGACCTGCAAATCCCACGGGTTGCGAACAAAAGCAAATTTGAACAACCCATCAAAAAACTCATGCGGTAACATTTCTTTGGCGGCTACGATTTTTGAATGGCGTGGAAATTTAATGCCCACCTCATGGCGCACAAGGCCGCTCATTTTACTGGCGATAAACTGGGGCAGATAATACGGGTCACGCCAGCGATATTTTTGCAACGCTGAACGAACGCTGGTGCCGCCGGTTTTGGCGATATGAACGAATAGAAAATTGTGTTTATGAGATAGCAGCATCGTGTTTCAATATTCCGTTATTCAATTCCAAGTGCCTGCAGGTAGCGCGAGGCACTTTTCTCAGCGGTATACTCTTCCACAGCTTGTTTTAAGGTGTCACTGGGAAGTGGCTTTGCCAGGGTGTCGAGTATGGCCTGAGCTAAACCTTCAACATCACCGACGGCGACTAAGGGGCCGAACTTTCCATTTTGCAATATTTCAAAGGGGCCGCTGGGGCAGTTGGTCGACACGACCGGTGTGCCGACAGCAAGCGCTTCAGCCAGCACATTGGGTGAGCCTTCCCAGGCCGAGGACAGCACAAATAAACTGGCGCGGCGCATATAGCGAAATGGGTTGGCATCAAAGCCGGGGAAGTCCACGTCAGCCTCAATACCTAGGTTTGAGACCAGCTCACGACAACTTTGCTGATCGCCCCCTTTGCCTAAAATCACCAAGCGGCAATCTACTGTCTTACGCACTTGGGCGAAGGCTTTGATCAAGGTGGGGAAGTCTTTTTGACGAGTAAAGCGCCCCGCACCCAAAATAACCGGTAGTTCTTTGTGCTGAAACCACGGATGCTCCAGCGCCTCTTCGGCCATGTGTTGGGTCTTGGCGGTGACAACGGGATTGCGAATGACCTGCAGTTTATTCGGATCAATCAAACTGATCTTGGCAATATCATCCGCCACACCTTGCGAGACAGGAATGAGCTGATCTGCCAGCGGGTAAATGGTCTGCATGCTTTTATGCCATAGCCATTTTTGCATACGACCCTTGCCTTCAAGGGCGGTGGATACATTGGTGCCGAGGCGACCGATGATGCGCGTTTCCACGCCAGCAATTTTGCGAGCTAATAATGCGACCATGATGGCACGATGTTTTACCGCGAGCAGTGCCTGAGGTTTTTCTTGGCGTAAATATTTAACCAGCGGCCATAAAGTCAGCCAGCTATGATTACTGCCCAGTTTTATCTGATTAACCGATTCGGGTACCGCCTGCAGATGCCCCCCCTTGGCTTTTATCAATAACAAGTCAACGTCATGACCACCTTGGCTGAACTGTTGAATCAAGGTTGATACCATACGCTCGACCCCGCCTTCGCCGGAGAAGGAGATAAATACTGCGAGTTT
>Ga0316204_10007943_pt1 | contig 15128 bp, 16 predicted proteins | sample 6monrhotite_MG_2_FD_205661 | JGI IMG/M metagenome (GOLD analysis project Ga0316204, IMG submission 205661) | Microbial mat bacterial communities from mineral coupon in-situ incubated in ocean water Damariscotta River, Maine, United States -... | ecosystem: Environmental > Aquatic > Marine >...
GCTAATGGCCCGGACTCTGGGTATGGATGCTCTGGCAGTCAGTTATGGCGTACATGAAAAGCTTGAATTGCTCAAACATGAACCCATCTCCTGTGTGGATAGCATTACCGAGCTATCCAACTGGCTGTTGCAGTGTGAAACAATTTAACTGGCTTGTGTCTTGACTCCTATGGTCTTGAACAATCGACAGATCAATGTGCTAAATAGATAAAACTTGGAAAAATTATGGATAAAGATGAAATTAGACTGAATGAAAGTTTAGACAAGATGAGCCGCAAAGAGGGCTGGGAAAAGAAGCTGATTGAAGATCTGGCGTTGTCTTCATTACGGGAAAAACGCACTTCACGTCGGTGGGGAATTTTCTTTAAATTAGCATTTTTAGGCTATCTGGTGGCTCTGGTTTTTCTTTACTATTCACCATTTGAACCGGGTTCACTGGAAAAAGTAGCCGCTGAACATACGGCTTTAATTGATGTTGAAGGGGTTATCTCATCAGAATCCAAGGCCAGTGCTGATTATATTGTGACTGCATTAAGAGATGCCTTTAAAGATAAAAAAACCAAAGGGGTGATTTTGCGTATGAATACCCCGGGGGGTAGTCCGGTCCAGTCGGGTTATGTCAATGATGAAATCTATCGCCTGAAAGCACTTCATCCGGATATAAAAGTCTATGCAGTTATTAGTGATGTTTGTGCATCGGGTGGTTATTATATTGCCGCTGCTGCTGATGAAATCTATGCCGACAAGGGCAGTATGGTTGGCTCTATTGGTGTCCTGATGAATGGTTTTGGTTTTGAAAATGCCATTGATAAAGTCGGTGTCACACGGCGGTTGTATACTGCGGGAAATAATAAGGGGTTTCTTGATCCATTTACCGCCCCTAAGGAAGAAGATGTAGAGCATGCGAAATCGATGCTAGCAAACATTCACAAGCAATTTGTTGAAGTGGTAAAAAAGGGGCGAGGGGACAAACTTAAAGACGATCCGCTTTTATTCAGTGGTTATATCTGGACCGGTGAACAGTCTCTGAAACTGGGCCTGGTGGATAAATTGGGCAGCAGCAGTTATGTTGCTCGGGAAGTGATCGGTGCTGAAGAAATTAAGGATTTCACCGTTTCAGAAGATTTTCTTGACCGTTTTGCTAAAAAACTGGGTGCTTCTATGGCCGCCAAAATGGCTGAAATGAGCGGTTTTTCGATTACGCCTCAATTGCGCTAAAATATTCTCTATTTATAAGCTTTAAGCAATATAATTATGTGAAGAGAGTATCATTAAAATATTTGAAAATATTATAAAATTCTTTATATTGTAATAATTTAGACTATATTTTTATAGTAAAGTGACACAATTGACACAATTTGTGATAAAAGTCCTGAGTTAATCATGATATTATCTGTAATCTGAGTTCAAACAAGTACATTGGCGGTACAATGTACTTGTATTTAAGGATATCGTAATTTATCAGGGATAATATATAAAAATGATAAAGCAGAGTCCGTCTATTAAGAGTTTTATTGCCCTACTTATTATGGGACTATTATTAAGTCTGACGGTTTTTAATGGTTTTCGCTTCTGGAAATTAATGTCAGAACCTGTCCAACAGCAAGCAATTAAAACTGATATTCCTGTCGTCTCCAAGAGTAAAAAATACCCAACCCCGCAAATGATAATTAGCTGGAACCTGCTTGGCAAGGAAACGGTCAAAACTGTTCAGGCTCCAAAAACAACTTTGCGTCTGACTCTCATCGGTATTATCAGTTCTACCGATGAACAGCAGGCTATAGCAATTGTTGAAGATTCATCCAGGAAACAAAATCATTATAAAGTGGGGGATACGATCAAGAATAATGTTAAGGTGAAAGCCATTCAGTCTGATCATATTGTCATTGACAATAATTCACGAGATGAAATTGTTCAGCTGAAAAAACTGAAAAGTAAAAGTCCAATTATTAAAAAAGTAGTCATTCAATGAGATTAAAACATTTGTTTGCCCATCCACTTTATCAATATCAGTTAATAAGTTTTCTTATCCTTTATTTATTGTCTGTTTCAGCCACTGCGCAAGACTCATATGTTTTTAATATGCAGGATGCCGATATCAGAACTATGATTTCAACGGTATCGGAAGTCACGGGGAATAACTTTATTATTGATCCCAATGTCAAAGGCAAAGTCACCATTATTTCTAACAAGAGTATGTCTGCCAGTGAGGTCTATCAGACATTTCTTTCCTTGCTTGATGTCCACGGCTATTCCGTGGTACCTACCGTAGAACCAAATACTTTTAAGATTATAAAAGGCATTTCTGCTAAGTCTAAAGCCGTCCCCAATGATTTAAATAGTAATTTCAAAGGTGATCAGCTGGTCACCAGAGTCATTAAAATTCAGCACACGCAGGCCATGCAACTGGTTCAGGTTTTACGGCCGCTGGTGCCTCAGCATGCTTATCTGGCAGGATATGCTGACAGTAATATGATCGTCATATCTGATTCTGCTAATAATATTGATCGACTGGTGGAGCTGGTAGAGCGTCTGGATACACCAGGCGATGGTAATATTGAAATGGTGCAGCTTAAAAATGCTTCAGCCAAAGAGCTGGCCGAAACGCTTTCGTCATTGAATCGCACGAAAAAAACCTTATCACAGGTCGTAGTCGCTGATATTCGCAGCAATAGTCTGTTAATCGGTGGTGATGCGACAACCCGGATGAATCTAAAAGCGTTGATCATTAAACTGGACACAGAAGTCAATACTTTACGCAATGCCAATGTTATCTACCTGAGTTATGCCAAGGCAGCGGATATTGCAGCGATTCTCAATGATCTTGTCAAACTGGGTGACAAGCAAAAAGCAGGTATTACCAGTGAAATTATCATTAGCCCGGATGAAAATTCAAATTCTCTCGTGGTTAAATCATCTTATGCTAAATTTACTGAGATAAAAGACGTTGTTGCAAAGCTTGATATTCCCAGGGCGCAGGTTCATATTGAAGCGATTTTGGCAGAGGTATCTTATACACTGGAAAAAGAACTGGGTGTCAGATGGGAGACCAGCGTTTCAGGTTCCGGTGTTGTGGGCGAAGCCAATACTGGTTTACGCCTTAAAGATATTTTTTCCCTGTCCTATTTAAATAGTGCCGGAGATATTAAAGCCGTATTGAGTATATTACAAAGTGATACCGATACTAACATACTATCAACCCCTTCATTACTGACCCTGGACAATCAGGAAGCTTCAATTGTTGTCGGTGAGAATGTGCCTTTTCTGACGGGTTCTCAACAGTCCCAGGATGGTCTGGCTAATCCCTTTCAAACCATAGAACGAAAAGATGTTGGTTTGACTCTGAAAGTGACTCCCCGATTGAATAAGGGTAGTACCATTATTATGGATATTTATCAGGAAGTATCCAATGTTATACCCAAAGTTGAAAATATCGCTGCTGTCGATCTGCTGACCAAGAAACGCGCAATCGAAACCTCTGTTATGGTAGAAGATCGCGGGATGGTTGTGCTTGGCGGACTGATTCAGGATGATTTGACCAATAACCTTAACAAAGTCCCCATTCTTGGTGATATTCCTATCATTGGTGAACTATTTAAATCCTCTAAGGTTGAAACCAGGAAAGCCAACTTGATGGTCTTTATTCGTCCGACCATTTTATCCAATCCAGTGCTCGCCAATGAAATGGCTATGCAAAAGTATCAGTTTTTGCGCAGCAAACAACAGGAACAACAGCAACAAGGAATCCGTCTTTTGAAATCGGAAGACATTCCGGTATTACAGGAATTTTATCAACCGGAAGGCAGTACCGTTGTCTTACCCAGTCCTTTTGGCACTAATTAACAGGTCAAACTTTAATGAACTCAACGCAGGGGACAGGATGTTTAAATTTTGATGAGCTAGTCAGGGATATGGTTAATGAGCATGAGCTGATTGATGATATCAGTGACCCCGATTCTGATAAACCAGACTATCAATCTGAATTTACTGAATCGCAATCGAATGACATTCCTTTTTCGGTTTCGTTCGCTTTTGCCAAACGTCAGGGTGTTATTGTTAAAACAAATGTTTCTACAGCTGATAACAACAGAATTGAAAGCATAGTTTATTGTCGTAAAGATGTTACTCCTTTGACGGTTTCTGAATTAACAAGAATGTCCCCGGTCGAATTGTCTTTTCAATTTGTTGAATATGATACCTTTGAATCATTATTGCACTCGACCTATGAACAAGGTGGCAATCAAACCATAGAAAATATTGAACTGGGTGATGATGTTGATCTGCTAAGTGTGGCCCAGCAATTATCAGAACCAGAAGATTTGCTGGAAAGTGAAGATGACGCACCTATTATCCGTCTGATAAATGCTATTCTGGCGGAAGCGATCAAAGAAAATGCTTCTGACATTCATATTGAGCCCTTTGAACAACGTCTTGTAGTACGTTTAAGAGTGGATGGCGTACTTCGGGAAGTGATTCAGCCTCCACGAGAACTGGGCAGTTTACTGGTGTCCAGGATTAAGGTGATGGCACAGCTTGATATTGCCGAAAAAAGAATTCCTCAGGATGGCCGAATCTCGTTGAAACTGGCAGGCAAAGCTATAGATGTTCGAGTGTCAACATTGCCCAGTGGTGCTGGAGAACGGGTGGTATTGCGATTGCTGGATAATCAGGCCGGCCGTCTGACCCTTGATAATATGGGTATGGAAGAAGCAACCCAGGAACTTGTTAGTGAATTGATAGTTAAACCTCATGGTATTATTCTGGTAACAGGACCGACCGGTTCAGGTAAAACCACTACATTATATGCAGTGCTATCTGAATTGAATGATACCAAGCGAAATTTAATTACCGTTGAAGATCCCATTGAATATTATCTGGAAGGTATTGGACAAACTCAGGTCAATACCAAAGTTGATATGACTTTTGCTCGTGGTTTAAGAGCCATTTTGCGCCAGGATCCCGACGTGGTTATGGTTGGTGAAATACGTGATAGCGAAACAGCCGATATTGCAGTCCAGGCAAGTTTGACCGGGCATATGGTTTTATCGACTTTACATACCAATACCGCAGTTGGTTCTATTACTCGGTTGCGGGATATGGGTGTGGAGCCTTTTTTACTCTCATCCAGTCTGGTTGCCATAATAGCCCAACGACTGGTACGTGTACTTTGTCCAGTTTGCCGTGAAGCTTATGAGCCTAATGACCTGGAAAAACAGAAACTGGGCATCGATATCTCAGGCCCAGTTACATTTTACCATGCGGTTGGTTGCCCAAACTGTAATCAACATGGATATAAAGGACGAACGGGAGTCTTTGAATTACTGGTGGTCGATAATGAGATACGTCATATGATACATGATGATGCTTCTGAGCAGGATATTGAAGAACAGGCCAGGAAAACAACTCAGTCAATTCTTGCCGATGGCGCCAGGCTGGTTGTCAATGGCAGGACAACAACTGATGAAATATTTCGTGTTATCAGAAATGCTGAATGAATATCTTCGCTTGCGACTATTTAGAGGTGCTTTAAGGGAAATGTTTACTATAGGAAAAGACGGTGCCGGCATTTGAATATAATGCGCTGAATAAACAGGGTAAAACAGAAAAAGGGGTTCTTGAAGCGGACTCTGTCAGACAGATCAGTCAAAAATTAAAGGAACAGTCTCTGGTTCCTTTAGAAATAACTGAAGTCAGTCGTCGTCAACATACTGAATCTTCAAGTTCTTTTATTAAACGCGGTATTTCAACAGCACAGTTGGCTATTTTAACGAGACAACTGGCTACCATGATTCGTTCAGGCAGTCCGGTAGAAGGTGCTTTAACGGCAGTTTTTCAGCAAACCAACAATGCACGTGTAAAAAGTATTTTAATGGCTGTTCGTTCCAGAGTCAGAGAAGGTTATAGTCTGGCATCAGCATTGGATGAGTTTCCACATGTATTTCCTCACCTGTACCGCGCTACAGTGGCTGCAGGTGAACAGGCAGGGAAGCTGGATTTTGTTCTTGGCCGAATGGCTGATCATGTGGAACACAGTCAGGCACAAAGAAGCAAAATGATTCTGGCCCTGGTGTATCCATTAGCATTGACTCTGGTAGCCTTATTGGTGACGGTTGTGTTGCTGACTTATGTGGTACCCAAGGTTATCCAGGTGTTCGAAGATATCGATCAAACCCTGCCAATGATTACCCTGTTTTTGATAGCCATTAGTGATTTTATCCGTAATTTTGGCCTCTATATTGCAATACTACTGGGCATTGGCCTGGTTGTTTTTAACATGCTATTACGGACAGATTCCTTTCGCTTTGCCTGGCATGTATTTTTATTGAAAATACCGGCTATTTCTCATCTCATTAAGGGATTGAATACTGCTATATTTGCACGGACCTTTAGTATTCTTGCCGGTAGTGGAGTGAATGCCCTGCAAGCGATGCGAATTTCCGCAGGTGTGATGCATAATGAAAAAATGAAAAAAGCCGTTCTCGATGCCTCGGAGCGTGTACGTGAAGGTACCGCCATTAGTCCTGCCCTGGAAAAGAGCAATTGTTTCCCGCCAATGACCATTTATTTAATTGCCAGTGGTGAGAGTAGTGGTAATCTGGTGGAAATGCTTGAACATGCAGCAGACAGCCAGGAAAGAGAATTTGAGACCATAACCAGCACCATTATGGGACTATTTGAGCCTTTACTCATCATTGTAATGGGGGCTGTAGTTTTATTTATCGTAGTGGCAATTTTATTACCAATTTTCCAATTAAACCAGTTAGTAGGAGCATAATATTTTGTCTAGAAAATTTAACCAGCAATACGGTTTTACTTTGATTGAAATAATGATTGTGGTGGTTATTCTTGGCATTCTTGCAGCCATTGTGGTGCCGAATGTTATGGAAAGCCCTGGCGAAGCTCGTATTGTTAAAGCAAAACAGGATTTACGAACGCTTGAAGGTGCTTTGAATTTATACAAGCTGGATAATTTTAATTATCCCAATACTGAACAGGGGCTGGAAGCATTAGTCAACAAACCTTCAGGACAACCTGAAGCAAAAAACTGGAAAAAAAATGGTTATATGAAAAAGGTTCCAAAAGATCCATGGGGTAATGATTATCTTTTCCTGAGCCCCGGTAACCATAGTGAAATTGATATATTTACCTACGGTGCCGATGGTCGTAAAGGTGGTCTCGATACAGATGCTGATATCGGTAACTGGGATCTATGATAAACCTTATTTATCATAAAAAATGAAACAAGTGCATCGAAAGCAATTGATACAATCTGGTTTCAGTTTGATGGAACTGATGATAGTTGTGCTAATTATCGGTATCAGTGCCAGCATGGCCATGCTTTATATTGACAATAGTGATGAGCGCTTAAAAACGGAAGCTCAACGTCTGTTGGCGATGGCCCAGTTTGCCCGGGATGAGGCGATAATTACTGGGGAAAGCCTGGGTCTGGTTATCAGCAATCAACAGTACTATTTTACGCGCCTGGATAAACAGGAGTGGGTACAAATCAAACAGAAGCCTTATCGCCTATTTGAATTGAGTCACGATATGCGGATACGTTCTTTGATAGCCAATCAACAATTAAATAATTCGCCACAAAGCCAGGAAAAAAATGACTTTATTTATTTTCTACCAACGGGTGAAAGCAGTGAGTTTCAAATCTGGATAAGTAATGATAATGATTCGGAATATGTCATTATTAGTTCTTTAATGGGTGAACTATCGTTGAAAAAAACGGATAGTTAAGAATGAAAATGCAAACAAACATTCATGCGCTTAAAAATAATCACGGTTTTACTCTGATAGAAATTATCATTGCTTTGGTCGTGATTAGTGTAGCCTTGGGGGCCGTTATAAGTACAACGGCAAGCAGTGTTGATCATGGTTCGCATATTAAAGAAAAAACCATAGCACTGTGGGTAGCTAAAAATCATATTACTGAATTATCTATATCAAAACAATGGCCTGCAGCAGGACAACAATCGCAAAAGGTCTCTATGGCAGGAAAGGATTGGTTTCTTAATAATAAAATCATACAGACACCGGATGAAAATATACGGCGTATGGAGTTGTCAGTTTTTACCGATCAAAAGCTGGAAAGCAATGTACTGAATCTGGTGGCCTATATCAACAGGCCACAATTATTTGAAGCAAAAAAATAAAACACTGGGAAACAGTTCCGAGATGTTAAATCGAACAAATAAAGGTTTTACGCTAATAGAGCTGATGGTTGCTATCAGCATCTTTGCCATTGTCTCACTGTTGACTATGGGTGGCCTGAGCAATGTTCTAAATACCCAGAAACACACGGAGGATCATTTACAACGTTTAACTCAGTTTCAAATGGCTTTTACGATTATTTCCAGAGAGTTGCAGCAATTTTCCAATCGTTCGGTCAGAGATGAATATGGTGCCATCTTTCCTGCCATCAGCCATGAAACCAGTGAAGGAATCGATGGTATTGAATTTACTCATCATGGCCGCTTTACATTCGGTGAACAGCTTCGCTTACAACGGGTCGCTTATTATCTTGAAGATAAACAGATGATCAAAAAAACCTGGTCAGTACTGGATAGAGTTGAAGACAGCAAACCCGTTAAACAAGTTGTTCTTAATAATGTAGAGGAATTAAAATTTTCTTTTTTTAGTAAACAATCATCGTCAGAGGGACAGTGGCAGGATGATTTGACAGACATTGACAATATGCAATTAAGTGCTGTTAAACTGTCTATAAAAACTGATGATTTTGATGAGCTGTATCGAATTTTTGAAATATTACCGTGATTGATCATAAAAACCAACAGGGTATCGCTTTATTGATGGCAATATTGATAGTTGCAATGGTTGCAATTATCAGCGTTCATATGATTACCGAGCGGCAACTACAAATTTATCGTACTGCAAACCTTTTTTTTCGTGATCAGGCCAATCAATACTCATTGGCTGTAGAAAGTTGGGGTTTAAGTGTTTTATACCAGGACTTTAAAAAACAAAAGAAGGAAAGCAAAGATACGTTTACTGATAGTCATCAGAATCTATGGAATACAGCTTTGTTTGACTTTGAAGTCGATCAGGTCACTCTGGATGGTACTATCTTTGATTTGCAGGGACGTTTTAATTTAAATAACCTGGTTAAAGATGGTAAAGTGCAAAGTAATTGGCTAAACAACTATAAGCGACTTCTAACGACATTGGATTTGCCGGTTTCATTGGCAGAAACATTATTGGACTGGTTGGATACTGACGAACAACCCACCGGCGGATTTGGTGCGGAGGATATTTATTATATTGCATTGGAGCATCCCTATCGAACGGCAAACCAGAAATTGAATCATTTGTCAGAATTGTTGTTGGTTAAGGGCTATGATAAAGACGTTTATAACAAGTTAAAATCCTATGTTTTTGTGGCTCCTGAACTGACGGCAGTGAATATTAATACCACTACGGATAAAGTGTTACAGGCAATGATACCAGGGTTGTCAGCGGCTCATGCAAACTCGCTTTTGAGTCAGATTGAAACAACGCCTTTTTCTTCAGTGAGTGTCTTTGTCGCGGACCCACTGATTAAGGATATAAAGGTACAGGCTGATCAGCTTGGAGTTTCATCAAACTATTTTGCGGTAAATAGTTACGTTCATATTGATAAAACCAAAGCTGCTATGCAAAGTATAATTAAACGTAGTAATTCGGGTAGTGTGCGTGTGTTAAACCGGCAGGGGTCAATATTATATGAAAAAATCATTACAGAAAATATCGTTGCTCAATAATTTTTATAAGGTTATCTCTACACTAATTTATAGCCTGGACGGAAGAGGGGTTTTGGCTTGAACAAAATGTTAGTCTGGTTTCATTATTTTCCTGAAGCTTCAGAAGCCATTGCTGATGCTCATTGGTTTGAACAGATCCGTGTTTCAGCATTTCAAACTGCAAGTGCTAATCAATGCGCCAAAAAACTGTTTGACGGCAACTTTAAAGGATTTTGTGATTTTCTTTCCAGGCAAGATTCGTTTGCTGATACTGAAATTATTTTGCCTGCAAATAATGTCCTTTATACTCAGGTTTCAGTACCCAGCAATTCAAGAAAGCGTATTATGCAGGCATTGCCTTTTATTCTGGAAGATAATCTGACAAAAGATATTGATAAACAGTTTTTTGCTTTGGGTGATGTCATTAATGGCCATTGCAATCTTGCCATTGTCAGTCGACATATCATAAAAAGTATATTCGAACAATTTAAGGCTTTAGCCATTCCAGTTTCCCGGATGACTTCAGAAATTTTCCAGTTACCCTGGTATCCTGGAAAATGGACGGTTTCATTGTTTCATAATGAAATTCTGCTTCGTATAGGAGAGCAAAGTGGTATCAGCTGTAATAGCAAAAATATTGATTTTATCTTTCGTCTGCTTTTAAACCAGACCAGTGACTCTGAAATAACTAAGTCAGATACTCAGCCAAATACTTTGCCAGATGCAGTTATTATTTATGCTGACGATGAAGTTGACCTGATAGAAAAAATAAAATCAATTGCACAGGAATATGATATTGATAGCGAAGTAGAAAAAGGCAATTTATTAAAACTGGCAATTTCTGATCAGAACACCAAAAACAAGAAACGTGTCGCAAATATTAGTGGTGCAATTAATTTATTACAGGGGGAATATGATCCTGGTAATATAAAAGAAATCAAGCTACCGTTTCTAAAATCTCTAGCCGCAATATTGATCATTTGGGTTCTCAGCCAATTAAGTTTTATGGGATATCAGTGGCATCTCTATAAAAATGAGCTGTTAAAAGCTGAAACAGATTTGCAACAGCTCTACTTTAAAACCTTTCCTGATTCAAAACGATTGATAGATGTTCGTTCACAGACAGAAAGCAAACTGCAGCAATTACAAAAAAATACCTCATCGTCGGATTCTTTTTTGAGTGTTCTTGGGTTGGTCGGTCAGGAGCTAAGACAATTTAAAAACATTAACATTCAAAATATACGTTATACCGATGGTGTTTTACAAATTAATATCCGCTCAAAAGGATTTATTTTCAATAAGCTAAAATCTACTTTTGAAGACAAGCATGGATTTCTAGTTGAAGAAAAATCTTCATCCAAAGTGAAGGGTGAAGTTCATTCCATTATTAATTTCAGACTCAAAAGTATGTGAACAGTCCAGGATTATGATTATGTCAGAATTAAAACAAAAGTGGTTGGCGCTCAAAAGTTCTGAACGTCGTATGGCTATATACGGCTTATTACTTATCAGTATATCAATTGTATATTTCTACGCCTGGAAGCCCTATACGCAATTAATTAATCATTATCAACAACAAATTCTTTTTACTCATGAGGATATGACCTGGTTAGAACAGGTAAGTCGTCAAATACAGCAATTAAGAACAGGCTCGGCTGTTGCAATCGGCGAATTTAAAGGTTCGTTTATTGATGTTATCGATAAAAGCATTAAACAAAATCGTTTGAATAAATTTGTCGGGGTATTAGAAAATAGTGGTAGCGATAAAGTCCTGGTACAATTTAATAAAGTGAGTTTTAACGCGTTAATCAGCTGGGTGGCGTATATCAAAAAACGTTATGGCATATTGGTTAAAAACATAGATGTTCAAAGAGATGCTGATACGGATAAAGTCAATGCGCGAATTATATTGAAGAAAAACTAAACTAATGATTTCGATATCATGCCTAGTCAACAATTAATATTTGCTCTGGTTTTTATATTATTGGGAAGCCTGCTTGGCTGGTTCTCTCATTCTGCCTATACAGGGATTTCACTACAGTCTGAACTCGACCAAAATCTGTCATCTGAACAAACGAATAATGCCGCATTGATTGAAGTAAAAAATAACCATGAAAAAATCTATGTCAATGAATTTTCTGAACTACTGATGAGTGGACAATATGAAAGGGCATTGGCGTTGTTTAAAAAATATGCACTAACACAAGATGGGATAGACGAGACCATTGTTAGAAGTCAATTAGAGTCGTACAAATTTATTTTGTATTCAGAAATTGAGCGATTACATGAACAAGTCAAACTTCAGGAACTGCAACAGCTCCTTAATGTGTTTCTTAATGAATATTTTAATAATGTCACGCTGTTATTAAAACAAGCGGAAATTTATACTGAAATTGGTCAATATGAAGCCGCCATCAATTCCTATTATCAAGCAAAAAACTATGAGGTCAATGGCGATAAATTATTACGCATTGGTCAACGTATACACCAATTTGCACAATTGCTATATAAACAACTTTTGGAATTAAAAAATTGGCCAGCGGGAGTTAAATTATTCGAGCAATTTATCGAATATGAGACAGAGCATACTTTTTATCATTTCGCTCTGGCAAACTTTCATCTCAAACTAAAAAACGAACAGCAGGCAATAACACATCTCCAGTTATTAACCAATGATCCACAATATGGTAATAAAGCCTCTGAAATATTACAAAAACTCTATTTTAATGAGTCACTAACAGGTATAGAATTGAAAAAACAAAATGAACATTATCTGGTCAGTGCCTCTTTGTCAGATCTTTATCAGGTAGAATTAATGATTGATACAGGTGCTTCCTTAACCATACTATCCCCTGAACTTATTGCGCAATTGGTACAGGATGGGCTGGCCACTAAAACGGGTAGGAATAAATTGTATACAGCCGGAGGTCAGGTACAGGCGGATATCTATACAATTACAAATATTTCTATTGGGAATCATGATGTTGAAAATATCACTGTTGCTGAACTGTATCTTGATTCGCCAACTCAGACCCAAAATACTATTGATGGATTACTTGGCATGAGTTTTTTAAAAAAGTTTAATTTTTCCATTGATCAAAAAAATCACAAACTTTTACTCTCACCAAAATGACTTGTTCTTATAAACTATGGGTATTGTAACAATGAATAGAATTATCGTTTATTTTCTTATAACCTTGCTGTCAACCGGCTGTGATACATTCACTATCATTGATGATAATCCTGAAAATGAATCACAACCGGATGTTAGCAATAATGCAAATACCAAATTCAATGACAATATCGATGACAATGACCAATATTATTTGCAGATAGCCAAAGATCTCTATGTCGCCAAACAATACAAACAGGCCTATCAAATAGCTAGCAAATTAGCTGAAAAAGGCAATCATGAGGCTGAATATTTGTTAGGTTATCTTGTCTATTATGGTCAAGGAGTGCCTGCTGACGTTGATGAAGGGACTAGATGGATACAAAAGTCTGCCGATGCAGGATACCGGCCAGCGATTGAAGGACTGGTTATGATTCGACATGGACTGACGCCCGATAATAAATGTGACACCGATAATAAGAAATCTAAATCGGCAAGCGATACAGCAGAAGATTATAAACAGATAATTATTACTCCTGATGGACAAAAGGAGTACACGGAAAAGCCAGTTAAAAAATAAAGCACTTAAAAAGCTATAGAATAAGGGCTTTTATTTCGGTAAACAGGCTTGGAGAGAAGATAAGTTAAGAAGGAAGTTCACTGGATTTTATCTGATTTTTTCCTTCATCTTTTGCATGCTGAAGCATTCTGCTGGCATGCTCAAGCAACTGTTCAGGTTTTAAATCGGCTGAAGGTGTAAGCGTACCAACACCAATACTCAATGTCACGATTTTATTTCCGCTGGAGTTTTCATTGGCTATATTTAATGATTCGATAGTGGATTGAAAGTCGCTGGCGATTTTTACAGCACCCGCCTTATCCGTGTTTGGTAAAATAGCCACAAATTTATCACCGCCATAACGGGCAATAAAATCTCCTGAGCGACGTAGGCAATCAGTCAATATTTTTGCAATCTGTTTCAAACATTCATCGCCTGCCGGATGGCCATAATCGTCATTAAATTGCCTAAACTGATCAATATCTATCATAGTCAGCGACACAGGAAATTCTGAACGTTGGCATCTTTGCCATTCCTGGGTTAATTTTTCATCAAATTGCTGCTTATTGGGAATATTGGTCAAGCCATCAATTGCGGCAAACTTTTCTAATAAATCGGCTTTGATTTTACATTCACTATGGGTTTTAACGCGTGCCTTGAGGGTGGGGATATGAAAGGGCTTAAAAATATAATCTGCGGCGCCCATGGATAAACCCTTTTCTACTTCAGTGGCCGCTTCATTGTCTGAGGTGAAAAGAATAGGGATGTTCTGAAATTTATTATGTTGTCTGATTTCCTGGCAGACATGATAACCATCTGCATCAGGCATATTGATATCCAGTAATATTACATCGGGTGGTTGAGAGCCAAACACAATATCTAAAGCTTTGACACCATCGGTAGCGACCCGTATGTGATAATTTTGATTGCCAAGAGCGTTTATCAGAAATTTAATATTATTTGACTCATCATCAACAATTAATAGTGTGGGCTTATTGTGCTGATTAATTTGCATAAACTCTTTATCAGGTAATGTATTATTGAAAAATATAACTGAACAGACTTGATTTTAGACAGTTGTTCGATTTATATGATTAAAATTAATGGCGGTCATGTTATGAGCTCTTCTTAAAAAAAGCATATTAATGCCAAAAAATCAATGCGAATTACTTCACAAATTAGCAATTGTCGCTGTTTGGACTGTAAGCGCGTACAGAATGAATATGAAATTGCTTTAGGCTTCACAAAATTTTTTCAATGCTGAAAAAGGTGAATAATCATGGTGCCCAAATGAAAAATCTTAAGAAACGAACTTGGCGGTCTTTATTTTGCAGAATTAATAGCAACTTCCATGAGATGCTCATTAACCACCAGGTGTGTCCAAATACTGGCAGCATAGCCCAGGGCTATTGCTCAGGACCATTTTAGATGCGCAAAAAAGGTTTACATGCGTCTGGCTTGGCCCATTAGAGCAACACCGGCAGCAGAACCAATAGACAATAGCGAACCACCGACTCCAGCTGTCAGAGTGACCAATACCCATTGACCTGGTGACATATCCGGGTTCATTGTCAATACCATAAACATAATGGGGATATAATCTACAATTGTAGATAAGACACCTACGATAATATTAGTACCGGTAATACCTGAACCCATATTTAAGAAAGATCCTCAATAAGCTCCGACTTATGTGGCTCAAAATTTATTT
>Ga0316204_10007944_pt1 | contig 15126 bp, 13 predicted proteins | sample 6monrhotite_MG_2_FD_205661 | JGI IMG/M metagenome (GOLD analysis project Ga0316204, IMG submission 205661) | Microbial mat bacterial communities from mineral coupon in-situ incubated in ocean water Damariscotta River, Maine, United States -... | ecosystem: Environmental > Aquatic > Marine >...
CGCAGTTTAAACAGTCATCCAGGATATTTACCCCACTGCCGCGGCCGCGACCCCGTTGTTTGGGCAATTCGAAAAGAATTACCCGCCGGTGTCGCACTTCACGCTATTGAAAGGACCGTCGATACTGGAGCCATCTGGTATCGAGAAGAAGTCCCTTACGCATTACCCGTTCATGGAAAAGAACTATACGAAAAAGTCATTGATAGATCCTGGCGCGCATTTTGCGAACAATGGCCGAGCATACGAACAGCCACGACAGAGCCAATCATACAAGAAGCAGCCCCACCGCCCCATACCCGTAAGGAATTGCTTGAGGATCGTTGGTTGGACCTGGACGCCAATCCCGAAATAAAAGACGTGGTATCCAAACTTTTGTCCCACGATTTTTCTCCTTCATATACAGCACGCCTTACCCTGAACGGACAGGCTTATGATGCCACACTCTCACTTACACCTTGTGAAGACGAAACCGGCAATAGCAATGGTTAGGAAACTGTCATGACCGACATTCATATGGCTGGCCCCTGGATAACCGAGCTTGAAACCGACATGGTGCTCGATGCTATGCGCAACGGCTGGTACGGCAAGGATGCCTATACGTATTGCGAAACATTCGAGGCGGAATTCGCCACCTATGTGGGTCGCAAGTACGCCCTAATGACGCCAAACTGCACGTCCGCTATTCACTTGCTGTTGGCAGGCCTGGGGGTCGGCCCCGGCGATGAAGTGATTGCTCCGGAGTGCACATGGATTGCGTCAGTCGCGCCGGTCACTTATACGGGTGCATCTTTGGTGTTTTGCGATATTGACCCGCAAACGTGGTGCGTTACAGCCGACACAATTAAAGCCAAAATCACACCAAAGACAAAGGCTGTCATTGCCGTCGACCTTTATGGAAACATGCCCGACTGGCGCGAAATACAACAGCTGTGTGATGAGCGCGGCATCGCCATTATCGAAGACTCCGCGGAAGCCCTCGGTTCCGTCCAGGATGGAACCAAAGCCGGAAAATTTGGGATTGGCTCGGTCTTCAGTTTTCATCGCACAAAGACCATCACCACGGGCGAAGGCGGTATGTTAACGCTTGACGATGATGCGCTGTTCGAACAATGCAAACTGCTTAGAGATCATGGGCGCGCTCCCGGGGCGTGGTACAACGACATCGTCGGTTTTAAATACATGCCGTTCAATGTTCAGGCGGCCATGGGACTTGGGCAACTCCGTCGCGTCGACGAGCTGGTCGGTAAAAAACATTGGATACTGGAGCAGTACCGCGAAAAATTGCGTAAAATCGACGGCCTCACGCTCAACACGGAACCGCGTGGCGGCTTTAATGGCGCATGGTGTACAAGCGTTGTCTTCGACGCATCCTATGCCATTACAAAATCAGCTGCGATGGACGCCATGATCCACGCGGACATCCCGGCAAGACCGTTCTTCTTTCCACTCTCTTTCTTACCCGCTTTTGGAAATCAAGAAGAAAAAGGGCGAGCTCTGAACCCAATTTCTTATGATGTGTCGGCACGCGGCATCTGCCTGCCATCAGCACTGAACATGACCGCAGAAGGGATCGATACGGTTTGCGATGTAGTGTATAAGCTCGTCGAAGAGGCTTCCAAAGCGGTATGAATACAAAAATATCAAAAACGTATGCTGTAGACGATGTGGAATGTACCTCAGCGACATCGAAAGTCGATGCGCGGGGCCAGCTGCATGTTTTCCAGAGCGGAACGCAGTTTGCCTTTTTGCCCACAAGAGTTTTCACCGTTCATGCCGATAAAGGGGCAAAACGCGGCCATCATGCACACAAGAAATGTTGGCAAGCACTTTCATGCATCAGTGGCTCTTGTTTGGTCCAGTATAGAGACGGTTTAGACAGATCTGAAACCGTACTCACCACACCAAATCAGGTGCTGATCATCCCTCCGGGGATATGGGCTGAACAGCAATATAATGCAGATGGCACAATTCTGATGGTCCTTTGCGATCAGCCCTATGATGAAAAAGATTATCTTCGCAATTGGAATGAATTTTTGGCATGGCGATCTCTCGCCACCGATAAGGTCTAAACACCATGGTTGATAAAATTGTTATAACAGGAGCACTTGGGCATATCGGATCGCACCTGCTGCGCACTCTGCCCATCAAATATCCCGATGCAGAGTTTGTCTTGCTCGACAACATGGCCACGCAGAGATTTCCGGCATTATTCAGCCTGCCTAATTTTCGGTATTCATTTTTCGATGTGGATGTTTGCGAAGCCGACCTTATGCCATACATTTCAGGTGCTCAGGCTGTCATTCATTTGGCTGCGTTGACCGATGCGGCAGGCAGCTTCGATCGAAAGGACCTTGTAGAGCGCATCAACTTCGATGCAACAAAGCGCGTTGCCGAATGTTGTATCGAAGCAAGCGCAAGCCTCATATATCCATCCTCGACAAGCGTCTACGGCACCCAAAATGAGGTTGTCGATGAAATGTGTACGGCGGAAGAGCTACAACCTCAAAGCCCATATGCAGAAACGAAGCTAAAGGAGGAGGCCCTACTGGAGACGATGTCTAAGCAAGGACTTAAATTCGTCACCTGTCGGTTCGGCACCATTTTCGGCACGTCGTCAGGGATGCGCTTTCACACCGCTGTAAATAAGTTTTGCTGGCAAGCCGCACTTGGACAACCTTTATCCGTTTGGAGTACGGCATTTCAGCAAAAGCGGCCGTACTTGAGTCTTGTTGACGCAGGGCGCGCCATCGATTTCATCATAAAACAGAATGTCTTCGACCAGCAGGTCTACAATGTGCTGACCCTGAACGCCACTGTCGAGGATATCGTCAACACGATCCGCACCTATGTTCCTGATTTGAAGATCGACTTTGTCGATTCAAAAATCATGAACCAGCTGTCTTACGAAGTTTCGACTGAACGTTTTAAGACATTGGGCTTTGATTACTGCGGCTCGTTAACGTCGAGCATTGGCGACACCATCGAGCTTCTGTCAAATGCCAACAACCGGGACCTGAAATGACAAATCGGGTTCTCGTAACTGGGGGTGCTGGCTTTATCGGCTCCGCTGTCGTACGCCACATCATCCAAGCGACCGATTGGCATGTGCTAACGTTCGACAAACTCACCTATGCTGGACATGTAGAAAATCTTACCGATGTAATGGCCCATCCCCGCCACGAATTCGTGCGTGCCGATATCACATCGAAGCAGGACGTGGTCGACAATATCTCGTCTTTCAGACCAACTTCGATCATTCATTTGGCAGCGGAATCTCACGTCGATCGGTCGATCGAGGGCCCCGCAAATTTTATCGACACCAACATTATCGGGACATACAACCTGCTTGAGGCCAGCCTCGAATATTGGCGCAACGCCAATGACGATGTTCGTGCACAGTGGCGTTTTCTTCACGTTTCCACCGACGAAGTCTATGGCAGCTTGGGCAATACTGGCGCTTTCAGCGAAACCTCACAATACAAGCCAAATTCACCTTATTCCGCGAGTAAAGCAGCCTCAGACCATCTGGTTCGCGCTTGGTGGAAAACATACGGGTTTCCCGTTTTGACAAGCAACTGCTCAAACAATTACGGTCCGTATCAGTATCCCGAAAAGCTCATCCCCGTCATGATCTCGAATGCCTTAAAAGGAAATCCGCTTCCAGTGTACGGAGCAGGCAATCAAATTCGGGACTGGCTATATGTGGATGACCATGCTGAAGCCCTGGTCAAAATTCTGGATCAGGGACAGCTTGGCGAGACTTACTGTGTAGGTGGAAATTGTGAGCTGACGAATATTGATGTGGTCAACACCATCTGTTCATTGCTTGATGAATTACTACCTCATTCAGCGTATCGTCCGCATGCATCTCTTATCCAGTCCGTCAAAGATCGACCTGGACACGATAAGCGGTACGCAATAGATGCCGCCAAAATCGAACACGAGCTTAAGTGGCGCGCGCGTGAAAATTTCAAAAGTGGGCTGAAGAAAACAGTCGAATGGTACTTAGAAAACCAAGAGTGGTGTGAGACCGTACTTAAACCCAAGCCAACTTTACCCGAGACAGTTGACGGCTAAAAGCGGACAAATTCATGACTAAAGGTATCATCCTTGCCGGTGGCGCTGGCACGCGCCTGTATCCACTGACCTTAGTGACGAACAAGCACTTGTTGCCTGTATATGACAAGCCCATGATTTATTATCCCCTCACCACGCTTATGCTGGGTGGCATACGGGATGTCCTTCTCATCACCTCACCACAAGACCGCCCAAGTTTTGAAAGCCTACTGGGTGACGGCCATCAGTGGGGTATCGACATTCAATATGCAGAACAATCATCCCCAGACGGCCTTGCTCAAGCCTTTATCATTGGCGAATCGTTTATCGGCAACGACAGAGTCTGTCTCATTCTCGGGGATAATGTTTTTTATGGCCACGGTTTCAGCACCTTGGTCGGCGATGCTGTAAATAATGATACTGGCGCTGTTGTATTCGCCCAATACGTGAGAGATCCCGAGCGATTTGGCGTCGTTGAATTTGATATGGACGGCATTCCCATTGGCTTGGTTGAAAAGCCCAAAGTTCCAAAATCGAATTTCGCCGTGACGGGTTTGTATTTCTATGATCACGACGTCATCGAAGTCGCAAAAAGCATCGAGCCCTCTGCGCGTGGCGAGTTAGAGATTACCGACATCAATGCTGTTTACCTGAAGGCTTCAAAACTTTCCGTCAAGCAATTGGGACGTGGAATGACGTGGCTGGATGCAGGCACCCCCGAAGCACTTGCTACGGCGACTGAATACGTCAAAGTGATTGAGACACTTCAAAATACACGCATCGCCTGCCCCGAAGAAGTCGCCTACAGAATGGGCTACATCACCAGTGAAGAGTTAATGCATCATGTTCAGCCGTTCCAAAATTCCCCATATGGGGCATATCTCCTTAACCTGATTTCTTGAGATAAATTTGCACATGTCTTTTCAAGTCCACGAAAGCTCGTTGCCGGGTGTATGCATACTTGCTCCCCAGGTATTTTCCGATGAACGCGGGCTCTTTGCCGAAACATGGAATGACAAAGACTTCAAGGCTCTTGGCTTTGGCGATGTTTTTGTACAGGACAACCTTTCCCGTTCCGCACACGGCGTTTTGCGCGGCCTGCATTTTCAAATCCACAGCCCCCAGGCGCAAGTTGTAAATGTAATTCACGGCGAGATATTTGACGTTGTCGTTGACTTGCGCCGCGGCTCCCCAACCTATAGACAATGGTGCAGCTTTGAATTGTCCAGTGCAAAACCAAAATTATTGTACATGCCGCCCGGCTGCGCGCATGGCTTTTGCGTGCTATCTGAACAAGCCGATATCTATTACAAGGTAACGCAATTTTACAGTCCCGGGGACGAAGGTGGAATTGCTTGGAACGACCCCGACATGAACATCCCGTGGCCCTGTTCTTCGCCGCATGTTAGCCACCGAGACGCAGCCTACCCTTCTTTAAGAGATATCCCCACGGACAAGCGCCCACATACCGTATTCACACCGACGAGTGGTGCGCGTCCGGCATGATCGATACTTCATCCCTTCAGCATAAATTTGGTGTTGCCATTAACGAGTTGCGGTATCGACTGTATAATCTAACCCGACCCCGAGCAAATGCCGCCATTCACAACCTTGCCGTATCATCGCCTCTGACAGGTGACGGGTCGGTCTTGTATGAAGCGTTGTGGGACCATCCTTATCATTGGCTGCGCGTCGCAATGTTCCGCAATGCTCTAGCCGACCAAGCCAGTGATTTCATTGGTCTTTACGAGGAAGGCACACCCAAGCGCGTGCTTGAAAGCATGCGAGCCATTTCACCTGATCGGGAGTTTGAAGTTCCTTTAAGCATCGCGCCAAAACATCTCGATCATGCTCGCGAATTGATGAAAGGCGTTGAAGATGCGCGGGGGTTCTTAAACTTAAAACTCCCCTTCGGTTTTCCCGCATATCATGTCTACGATGGAATTTTGAAAAAGAAGCTCGTAGGCACTTTGGACGTGCATGATCCGTTCACCGTAAGTCAACTGGCCCAGTCACTGCACTATTTGGATTTTCACGATCGGCTTTTCGATGAAGCCAAGATCAAGGCCGTCATTGTCAGTCACCCCTCATTTCCACGCTTCTCTACACTTGTGTGGTCGGCTCTTCGGCGCGGCATTCATGTCTATTCCACAATCCACGCCAATGAACATATTGTAGCCAGAAAGTTCACCTCGCTTAGTGACTTCAATGGCTTTCCGCAGGATCGGCCCAAGAGAACCATCAAAGACATTGCATCATCGGCCACACTTGCAGAACTGACTGCGGCCGGGCATGCATATTATGGTCAAATTCGTGCTGGCGTTGCCGGAGAATTCACCGTTGCAAACATATATAGCGGAGAATCCAATGCGACCCGGCGTGCATTATGTGAGCACATAAATTGCGCACCCGATAAACCCAACATCGTTATCTTCGGAAATTGCTGGGCTGACGCGCCGAACGCCGGTGGAACATCATTCTATAATGATTATCAAGATTTATTTGAACAAACCCTTCGCATCGTTGAACCCCTAACGGACTGCAATTGGATTTTCCGCCCTCATCCCGCCGAATACATGTATGGCGATCAAGTGCGCCTTGAAAAACTAATCGCAGGGCGATTGGCAGACCACATTCATTTGTGGCCAAAGTCCCTCCCCGGAAACGCCGTTGTCAATGTCGCAGATTGTATCGTGACGGCATCTGGCACTTCAGGCATCGAATACACTGCCTTAGGCAAGCCCGTTTTGACCGCACGACAAACCAATTACACCGATTGGGGGATCGGAACCTGCGCTACGGATTTTGAGGATTACGCTCAAAAACTTTCCCGCGTGAAAGATTTACCGCACCCGACACTAGAGCAAATTGAGGATGCCTATATATTTTACGCCTTATCGATGTCGAGCCCCCCTAAGACACGCCAAAATTACCGGTATGAGTGGGCCTCAAAAAGTTGGAACATATGGCCAACCGTACCAAAGTTTATCAATGACCATCATACGCAAATCCAAAATGAAATCCGCATGATCCGAAACTGGATTGCATCGGATATCGACAGCTACAACACATACAAATGGCTCAACCGTGATAGATGGTCGGAAACCTCGCATGACTGATCAAAAGAACATCTCTGCATCGCAGGCCATCTCAATTGGGTGGAATTTTCTTAAGCCGGCAGAACGCAAGGCGACTTTTGCACTCTCTTTTTTGCAGTTAATCGTTCGCACGGCCGATATCGTGGCCCTGGCGGGCATCGTGCCACTTGTCAGTCTGATTATGGATCCCCAATCCGATACGTCTCAAAAAGCTCTAAAAATCAGCACCCAATTCATCAGCAATATTTCAATAAGTGAGATTATCGTTTCTAGTGGGATAGTTGTTATTCTCCTGCTCCTTTTTTCCACCGTCGGCACGATTTATGCGCAATACTTGACCAGCTTACATGCCTCAAAAACGCAGGCGCGGTTCACTAACGACGTCGTCAAACAAATCATGTCAGCGCCCATCGCTTGGTCTTTAACAAGAAATTCAGCCCTTCTTGTTCGCATTCTGGCAAACGATTTTTCTGTTTGGTCACGAGGTTTTGTCGAAGGCGCCATTAACGCCGTGGGGAACCTCGCCACGATCTTGCTCTCAATTGTCTTGGTGATTATCGGCACGTCTTGGTCAGGACTGCTTGCACTGGTTCTCTTCGCCCTGCTCTCCGCGTCAATATTTCTCTACGTTAAACCAATGATCAAGAAAGCTTCAAGCTCCCAGCGCTCGACCATTAACAATCTCGCCATGCTTCTGACACAATCACTCAACGGCATACGTGACATTAAAATTTCTTCCCGAGAGCAGTATTTTCTTGATGCGTGTAACGATCATGTCCATCGCATGGCCCAAGCGCGCGTCCAAACAACTCTATGGTATTCGATCCCCCCTGCCGCCTTAATATTTATTGGGCAAATTGGCATTTTGATGATTGCATTTTCCTTATGGTATTTTGGTGCATCGACCTCGGACATCACCACGCAGATAACGTTGCTATTATTGGTCACGACCCGCGTTGTCCCAGCTTTTTCCCGTCTCGGAACCGGAAGTTCTCGACTTTGGGATGTCTTCCCATACCTCCAAGGTATCGATGAAGTGGTGACAAGCCTAACAGCTGCTACGGCGCATCTTGCTGAGGCTCGAAACGGTAAGGCAGTTCCTGATCTGTGGGAAGACATTCGCTTCCACAACGTGTCCTTTAAATACGAACAATCAAAGACGCATTCCTTAAGCGCTATAAATGTAACGATTGAGCATAATAAAGCTTATGGAATCGTTGGCCCTTCCGGTGCGGGGAAATCTACATTTATCGATCTCATTTTAAGGCTGTACGAGCCCACAAGTGGTCGTATCACGATTGCTCAGCAAGAAATGTCCGAAATCAACCTGCAAAGCTGGCACCGCCGCATCGGCTATGTCCCACAACAGTCCTATATTGCGGACGCCACCGTCCGCGAGAATGTCGCCTTTGGCGTTGCCGATGATGAGATTGACGATGCAAAAGTAATATCTAGCCTAAAAGCCGTTCGGCTCGACGATTTGCTGGAAAGGTTGGATGATGGCATAAACAGCAAAATAGGCGAAAACGGGCTGCTGGTTTCCGGTGGCCAACGTCAAAGAATAGCAATCGCACGTGCCCTCTACAACGCACCGCAAATTCTGATTCTTGATGAGGCCACAAGTGCTCTGGATACGATTACAGAGCTTGCAATTCAAAAATTCATTCGTGAAATAAGCCACAAAATGACGATCATCACCATTGCCCATCGGCTGCAAACCGTTCGCCAATCAGACAGCATCATCGTGTTTAATGATGGCCAAATAGACGCGGTGGGAAGTTATGACGAACTGCTGCAAACGAACCCCCTGTTTCAAGAACTCGTATCTTACCCCTCTTTGGAAACGCCAACACTCACGCCGAAACCGTGATAAAGCAGACTGATAGGCAAGTCAGAAGCCTCCCGACTTGCCCCTATGCCCCAGAGGATATAGAAATCAAGCAACCGTCTCAGATTGGATAATTTGGAATTTAGCATGACAAAGGTCAAAATTTACGGCGCGGGTTCTATCGGCAACCATATGTCACACGCTTCACGCAGTCTTGGCTGGGAGGTTACTTTATGTGACACGGACCCTGCGGCATTGGAACGCACTCAAAAGAGCATTTATCCAGGCCGCTACGGGACTTGGGACGACAATATTCAATTGATCCAAAACCAAGATGCGCCAATTGGCGGGTTTGACCTGATCATCATCGGCACCCCACCGGACAGCCATATGCCTCTCGCGCTGGCAGCGGTAGCTGAAAAGCCTCAAGGCATTTTGATTGAGAAACCCATCTGCACCCCGGATTTGGTCGGCGCACAAGAACTGGTCGAAAAAGCTGCAGCAGCCGGGATTCATGTATTTGTCGGCTACGACCACGTGGTGGGGGCCGCATCGCAAAAAATAGTCGATACCCTGGCGTCCAGAGCAATCGGCGAGACGCTGACCATCGACGTTGAGTTTCGTGAGTTCTGGGGTGGTATTTTTGCCGCGCATCCCTGGCTTTCCGGCCCCTCTGACAGTTACCTTGGGTTTTGGCAACGTGGCGGCGGCGCCAGTGGCGAACATTCACACGCAGCCAATTTATGGCAACACTTCAGCCATGCCGCCGGGGCCGGACGCATCGTCGAAGTTTCTGCTGAACTGGATTTCGTCAACGACGGCACGGTTGACTATGACCGCTTGTGCCTCGCGCACGTCCATACAGAAAGTGGGCTTGTCGGTCGTATCGTCCAAGATGTCGTAACTCAGCCTCCGCGCAAATGGGGACGTGCTCAAGGCACTTCAGGCTTCATCGAATGGCATTGCGGTTTCGAACCTGGTTGCGACGCGACCGTGTGCAAAACCGGCGATGCAGATGCGCAAACGATTAAGTTCCATAAAACCCGTCCCGACGACTTCATTCAAGAACTGTCCCACATCAGCGCCGCACTTGAATCCGACCGGATTCCATACGATATCTCCATGGAACGCGGAATGGATACCATGCTGGTCGTCGCCGCAATGCACTTGTCCAATCAGGAACGACGTCCCGTGCGCATTGACTACTCCAAGGGCTATACCCCAGACGCCCTATCGACGCTTTGAACCAACGGCCCCCTCCCTAAAAGAGTGCTCCCTATGATCCAGAAATTTGATTTCAGAAATCTTTTCGTTCTCGACATGGCCAACAACCACCAAGGCAGTGTCGATCATGGGCTGCAGATCATCCGCACCATGGCAGCGCCGGTCAAAAAGCACCGAGCCCGCGCCGCGCTTAAATTCCAGTTTCGCCAGATGGATACCTTTATCCATCCCAAACATCACAAGGAAAGCGATAACAAACACATTCCTCGTTTTCTTTCAAATTGGCTACAGATCGATGAGTATAGGGTCCTCGTTGAAGAGGTGCGTAAACAAGGTATGCTAAGCATATGCACCCCCTTTGATGAAGAATCGGTCGATGTCATTGAGGACATGAATTTTGATGTCATCAAAATCGCCAGTTGCTCGGCGCGCGATTGGCCATTGTTGGAGCGCGTGAGCCAAGCAAACAAGCCTGTGATTTTTTCTACAGGCGGATTGGAAATGCCGGAAATCGATGATTTGGTCAGCTTCTTTACACATCGCGGCGTTGATTTCGCAATCATGCACTGCGTCTCCATCTACCCAACCCCAGATGCGCTTTGCAACCTTTCCAACATCACAACGCTTCGGGAGCGTTACCCCGGAACAACCATCGGCTGGTCCACCCATGAAGATCCAGCCGATACGGCCCCGGTCATGGTTGCCGTAGGTAAGGGCGCAGAAATTTTCGAGCGTCATGTCGGTGTTGCAACGGACGAGATTTCCCTCAATGCGTATTCATCAACACCGCAAGAGGTTGATGCCTGGATTTGTGCATGCCAAAAAGCTCAAACACTTTGCGGAAGTGCCACGCGCCAGCCACCCGAGCAAGTCGAAATCGATTCGATTAACAGCCTGCAGCGTGGCGTGTTTGCCCGCACCGCCCTCAAAAAAGGGACCGAATTAACCCGCGATCAGGTTTATTTCGCAATGCCTTACACGGATGGGCAGCTTACAAGCGGCCAATGGCAACCCGGCATCACAATCGAAAATGCAGTCGAGAAAAATGGTGAGATCAACCTTTCAAACATTGAAACTCCCGAAGAACCCAAATTAAAAAGCCTCAAATCCGCCGTGCATGAAATCAAAGCACTGCTGAACATTGCGCGTATTCCATTAAACAGCGAGTTCGAGGTTGAATACTCGCACCATTATGGGGTTGAAAATTTCCGCAAAACGGGAACCGTCATCATCAACTGCATCAACAGGGAGTATTGCAAAAAAATTCTTGTGCAGCTTCCTGGCCAAGTTCACCCTTCGCACTATCACAAACGCAAGGAAGAGACCTTCCAAGTCCTGTGGGGCGAACTGCACACAGAGCTTGATGGGCGCGCAAAAATACTTCAACCCGGCGATACGCAACTGGTCATGCCGGGCGTATGGCATCATTTTGGGTCGGAAACCGGCTGCGTCTTTGAAGAAGTCTCAACAACGCATTTTAACAACGATTCAGTTTACCGCGATGCCGCAATCAACCGTTTACAGCGCAGCGAGCGCAAAACCATTGTCGACCACTGGGGGCGCTTTCAATTAGAGGCCTGAATTGTGCAGAAACCCAACCCATGACACAAAAATCCATCATTTTTGATTTCGATGGCACGCTGGTTGATTCAAATCACATCAAAAACGATGCTTTTTATGAGGTGGTTTCTGAGTATAAAGACGCTTGCCTTCACTTACAGCGTATCCTTTCTAAGCCGCATGGTGATCGCTACGACGTTTTCCGAGGTCTTGCCGTAGCGCTAAACCAAACCGAACAGTGGGGCATGGAGAAAGCGTATCGATACACTCAGCGATGCGAGCGGCTTGTCTGCGAAGCTCCCGAAATTCCAGGTGCGAGCGATTCCTTGGTGCGGTTGTCCAAAAGCGGCTATTCAATGCACATTAACTCCGCCACACCGGAGCATACGCTCGTCAAGATTATCGCAAAGCGTGGCTGGACACACTATTTCGCTACGGTTCTAGGGGCGCCTAGCAGCAAAGAGGACAATCTGCGTCGGGTCATTTCCAAATTCGACTTGAACCCCGATTACATCGTTATGGTCGGAGATGGCGATAATGATCGCCAAGCTGCCGCCACCCTCAACATCGACTTCATCGGGATTGCAACACCTCGTGAAAATTTCACCAAACCAATTGAAAAATGGTCTGTCGATTTGAAGGGCATTGAACACCTGCTATGATGCTTTTGCAAAATTTCTCCTACGGATTGCGCCTGTCAACTCAATCACCAATGAGAAACAGACTTCACCATATCCCAAAACCGCACACCGGATGCCTCTCTTGGCGATTTTTAAAACTGTGAATGGCACAACATGATTAACGGCAAACGTATATTGGTCGTTGTCCCAGCCCGGGGCGGCAGTAAGGGCATCCCTCTCAAGAATTTACGTGAAGTAGGAGGAGTTCCCCTCATTGCCTTGGTCGGACGACTGATAAGCGCTATGCCCGAAATCGATCGGGCTGTTGTCAGCACCGATCATGAAAAAATCGCCTCAGTCGCCATGGCGGCGGGGCTGGCTGCTCCCTTTCGTAGGCCGGAATCATTATCCGGCGACAGAATAGGCGACTGGGACGTTTTGACACACGCCCTTAAAGAAATGGAGAGCCGTGACAATACCCGCTACGACATCATCGTCATGCTACAACCGACGTCCCCGCTGAGAACCACAAGTGATGTCATGCGAACCATTGTCCAATTGATTGATGGGGAATGGGATGCAGTATGGACCGTTTCAGAAACGGATTCCAAAAGCCACCCTCTCAAACAACTTACAATCAAAGATGGTGAGATTTCCTACTACGATCCGGCAGGTGCCAACATCATCGCCCGCCAGCAACTCACCCCTGTTTATCATCGTAATGGAGTGGCATATGCCATTAAGCGAGAATGTCTACTTGAGCAAGGCACCATCATGGGGGCTAAAACTGGGTCTGTCATTATCGAAGGTACTCACGTCAGCATCGATACCGAATGGGATATACAGTTGATTGAAATGATGATCAGCGGTTCTTCTTCGATAAATCGATAATGCCAATTCCTATTATTCATACACGTCAAAGGATTTTCGTTCACACATGACCGATGAAAAACTGAATATTCTTGTTTTTATAGAATCGGATATTGTCATTCGCCACTTTATGACAAGCGGCGCTTTGCAGGCAATTTGCGACACCCATAACGTTAAGATTATTTTTCCCCCCGTAGGCTATCGCAGAATTCGCACGTCTCCACAAGCTCTTGATTTACCAGCCCCCTTTGAGCATGTCGATATCCCTGAAAAAAGGCGACAACTTTGGCATCAACGGTATCTGGTCGATAACTTACGCTGGAAGCCTGGCTCTGATTTTCGAGAATTGCGCAGAACCTTTCGGCGCATCGTCAAATGGAAGGCCGCAATCCAATTGTCCGTCTATGGCCTACCTCTTATCTATAATGTCTATAAATACCTGACAGCGCGGACTATAAAAAAATACCCGGCTCAAGACCTTGCATCGCTCATTCAAGCCGAGCAACCGCACATTCTCATTCACCCAAGTACTTTTGATGGTTTTTTCATCAATGATATTATCGACCTTGGAAAACGGTTTCATATCCCATCTGTCTTAATCATGAATTCTTGGGATAACCCAAGCGTTAAGCGGGCAACTTCAGGCCAAGCTGACAGGGTCATTGTTTGGGGACAGCAAACAATGCAGCACACCATGAGGTTTATGCGCGTTCAGCAAGATAAAATCATCAAATTGGGAGCGGCACAGTTCAGCGTATACCAAAAACCGCCTCGTTTAAGCCGTGACGAATTTTGCATTGAGCATGGCATAGACCCTAAAAACAGAATTCTTCTATATGCCGGATCAAGCAAACAAACCAACGAGTTTCAGCACTTGGTCAGCCTCGACAACGCGATCTCAAACAACATGTTGTCAAATTGTACTGTCGTTTACCGGCCTCACCCATGGGGGCTTGGTGGGCACAATGGTTCGAAAATAGTCGACCATCCCTGGAAGCATGTTGTCATTGAGGCAAGCATGCGGACTTACATGGATCAAATCAAAAGCGGTGAAACCACCCCGTACATGGCCGATTACGCCAGAACCCATGATGTCCTGTCCGCTATAGATGCTTTGGTGTCCCCATTGTCCACGATCATCTTGGAGGGGGCGTTACATGGCAAGCCCGTTATGTGTTATCTCCCCCCAGAAGACAAAAGCACCCAAAGTTGGCTCGGCACCGTCCGAAATATGGTGCATTTCGAGGATATGTTCAATTCGCCCTATATTCCCATCGCAACGAACAAGGAAGAGCTGATCGACAACGCATCCAAAATTTTAGACTACGTGGATGATTCAAAGTTTAAAGAGGCGCTGATAGAGGAAATGAAATTTTTCGTCGAATGCCCTGAACCGGATTACCCCAGAGCACTTTTGGCCACTGTGGAAGGTTTTGTCGGACAGAAAAAGCAAAGCACGGAAGACCAGATCAAACGCGCTGCCGTATAAGTTTTGGTACACGGCGCCTCCTCATGATGTCCACAAAAGAGTGAACCGCCGCACGCCAAGGCTATGATTGGGTGCGCGCATCAGCACCCTGAGAAAACATGTAACGCCGCAGCATCACGGCCCCAGCAGACAAGAGCAAAATCACCACAGGGTCGAACACAACCGTATATCGCGTAAACGAAGCATTGCCGAGACTGATCAAACCATACCCAGCCTGCAGACTCAGCGCAGCGTAAGTCAGTGCACGATAGTCACCGTCCACCGCACGGCCACGCCAAAAAATAAATACCAGCCCACCAAAGGACACCAACAACGCCAGGTACGCCAGCGGCAACTGTACGATGCTGATCAGCAAACGAGGCCATTCGATCGCCCGGGGCC
>Ga0316204_10007945_pt1 | contig 15122 bp, 13 predicted proteins | sample 6monrhotite_MG_2_FD_205661 | JGI IMG/M metagenome (GOLD analysis project Ga0316204, IMG submission 205661) | Microbial mat bacterial communities from mineral coupon in-situ incubated in ocean water Damariscotta River, Maine, United States -... | ecosystem: Environmental > Aquatic > Marine >...
TTTTTCGTCGATAGTGCTGGCGCTGTCTTCAATCATTCTGCTCAGGCCGCCAATAGCTTCTCCGGTTTTGTCTTTACTGGTTGTGGCAACTGATCGTGCTTTTTGAGTCGCCTTATCTTTCAGTTCACTGGTCTTTTCTGCAGCAGCAGCGCGCGTTGCACCCATTTTAACAGGTTTGGCCGGTTTCGCAGCAGCTTTGCGCGGGGCGGTTTTCTTAGCCGGTGTTTTCTTGGCTGCAGTCTTGCGAGCTGCTGGTTTTTTTGCGGCAGGTTTTTTGGTGGTTTTTGCAGTTTTGGTCGTCATGGGGGATTCCTCCTCTGTTTCGCTTATCCCCTAGGTGGATAGACTTAACAAATTTTCAAGAGGCAAGACGGTGCGTTTCTAGTGTTTTTCCCGTGCTTTGCATTGCGTTGCGTCGGTCCTCACGATATGGGCAGGCAGATTTTACTATCCACGCTGGAGCATTTTTATGACTGCAATTCTTGATATTCACGGACGCCAGGTTTTAGACAGCCGAGGAAACCCAACCGTCGAAGTGGATGTCCTCTTGGAGGATGGCAGTTTTGGCCGTGCCGCCGTACCATCAGGAGCTTCAACCGGTGCTTATGAAGCAGTGGAATTGCGTGACGGAGATAAAGAGAAATATCTGGGGAAAGGCGTCCTCAAAGCTGTTGATGCTGTAAATGGAGAAATTCGGGAGGCTCTCACCGGTTTCGATGCAGAGGATCAAGAGGAAATTGACGCGGCCATGATCGCTTTGGACGGAACAGAGAATAAGGGGCGTCTGGGCGCGAACTCAATTTTGGGTGTTAGCCTTGCGGTTGCGAAAGCCGCCGCCGATGCGCGTGGGTTGCCACTCTACCGATATGTCGGCGGGGTCTCTGCACGCGTTCTTCCAGTACCAATGATGAACATAATCAATGGCGGCGAACATGCTGACAATCCAATTGATATTCAGGAATTCATGATCATGCCTGTCGGAGCAACCAGCCTCGCAGAAGGCGTGCGTTGGGGCGCGGAAATTTTCCATACTCTGAAAAAAGGTTTGGCGGAAAAAGGTTTGGCAACTTCCGTTGGTGACGAAGGCGGCTTTGCTCCTGATATTGCTTCAACCCGCGACGCGCTCGATTTTATCATGGCATCGATAGAAAAGGCCGGTTTCAAAGCCGGAGACGAAGTTGTGCTAGCGCTTGACTGTGCGGCCACAGAATATTTCAAAGATGGCAACTACCATCTGTCTGGAGAAGACAAGATTCTCTCACCTGCAGAGATGACCGATTATCTCGCAGAGCTTTGCAAAGACTATCCAATCAAATCAATCGAAGACGGAATGTCTGAAGATGATTTTGAGGGCTGGAAGCTTCTAACCGATGCGATTGGAGATTCCGTGCAACTGGTTGGCGATGATCTGTTCGTAACCAATCCAAAACGCCTATCACAGGGTATTGGCGATGGACTGGCCAATTCTCTGCTGGTGAAAGTCAATCAAATCGGTACGCTATCTGAAACAATGGAGGCCGTTCGCATGGCGCAAAACGCATCCTATACCGCTGTCATGTCACATCGTTCCGGAGAGACTGAGGATGCGACCATTGCCGACCTTGCTGTAGCCACAAATTGTGGTCAGATCAAAACCGGGAGTCTGGCTCGTTCCGACCGGTTGGCGAAATATAACCAGCTGATCCGGATCGAAGAAGAGCTTGGCGATGTCGCTCATTATGCAGGTCGATCCATCTTCGCTTAATGATCAAAATTAGTCGGCAGAAAGTAAGGCCTGAAAAAAAAGTATTAACGCGCTTGCGCCCGAATCGCTTTTCTGATTCAAGGTTAATCCATGGCGCAACGCGAAAAAATTGCAGGACTTATCAAATCGGCTCTCGGGCCGGGGTTCGCCCTGTTAACCCTTCTCGCCATTGCTGGTTATGCCGTTCTTGGGCCGACCGGAGTTTTGGCCTGGGGGGAATATCAAAAAGCGCTGGATTCACGTGAATTGCAACTCGCGCAGCTTGAAGTCAAACGGGACGCGCTGAAAAACCGGGTTGCATTGCTGGACCCTAAGGGTGCTGATCCTGATCTGATCGGCGAATTGCTGCGTAAAGACGTTAACGTTGTGCACCCCGACGAGATAATCGTTCCGCTGAAATAAGAAACAACCGGTCTGATTTCCTTCAAATTTTGAACTTTGCAGTGGGATTTCTTCTCATAATGTCTATTATACTTATAACGAAAATATAGAGGACATTGCGAGCGTGGCTAAAGCACCCGGTAAAACGACTGTAGCGAAGAAAATGGCTGCGACACGTAAAAATCCAGCGAAAAAGAAACCGGCCCCAAAAAAAGCGGGCACAGCTATATCCACGGGCGGGTTAAAGACTCCCATATACAAGGCCAGCAGAGCTGAAAAGATGGATTTTTACGAACAAATGCTGCTTATTCGCCGTTTTGAGGAGAAAGCCGGCCAACTATACGGCTTGGGGCTTATTGGCGGATTCTGTCATTTATACATTGGCCAAGAGGCAGTGGTTACTGGTCTCCAATCCGCAATCAGTCCGGGCAAAGACAGTGTGATTACGGGCTACCGTGACCACGGCCATATGCTGGCTTGCGGGATTCATCCTAACGTCGTCATGGCGGAATTGACTGGGCGCTCGACCGGCATTTCTAAAGGCAAGGGCGGTTCGATGCACATGTTCTCCGTTGAGCATGGATTCTATGGTGGTCACGGCATCGTGGGGGCACAGGTGTCGCTCGGTACGGGGCTGGCTTTTGCCCATAAATATAAAGAAGACGGAGGCGTGTGCCTTGCCTATTTCGGGGATGGGGCTTCCAACCAGGGACAGGTCTATGAGAGTTTCAACATGGCTGAACTCTGGCAGCTGCCGGTCATTTATGTGATTGAGAATAATCAATATGCGATGGGAACCAGTGTCAATCGGTCTTCGGCAGAAGATCAACTTTATCGGCGCGGTGAAAGCTTTCGTATTCCCGGCATGCAAGTCGATGGCATGGATGTGCTTGCCGTTCGCGGTGCTGTCGAGGAGGCATTGAAAGATGTTCGTAGCGGCGGCGGCCCGGTCATTATGGAGTTAAAAACATATCGCTATCGCGGACATTCGATGTCCGACCCAGCGAAGTATCGCAGCCGCGATGAAGTAAAGGATGTAAGGGAGAAGTCCGATCCCATTGAGCGGCTCAAGGCGACTCTGATTAAAGAGGGTGTGCCGGAGGGCGATCTGAAGGCGATAGACAAAAAGGTGAGAAAAATCGTCGTCGATTCAGCTGATTTTGCCGAAGAATCTTCCGAACCGGATTTGTCCGAACTTTATACTGATGTTTTGGTGGAGCAGTATTGATGGCCATCCAGCTAAAAATGCCCGCCCTGTCACCAACAATGGAAGAAGGTACGCTCGCCAAATGGCTGGTTAAGGAAGGCGATGAGGTCACCTCTGGCGATATTCTCGCCGAGATTGAAACTGATAAAGCCACAATGGAATTTGAGGCCATCGATGAAGGAACAATCTCCAAGATATTGATTGCTGAAGGTACAGACGGTGTTGCCGTTGGTGCTGTAATTGCCGAAATGACAGGCGAGGGCGAGGAAGAGGATGATGCCAAACCCGCGAACAAGTCAGCACCGGTTATAGAAGCGCCAATAACTGAGAAAGAGGGCCCAGAGGCTGCGCAAGCCGCGTCTTCCGCCCCCGTATTCCGATCCGAAGATCCGTCGATTCCGGAGGGTACTGCAATGGTTTCACTAACTGTACGTGAAGCCCTGCGGGACGCAATGGCGGAAGAAATGCGCAAGGATGAAACTGTCTTTGTGATGGGTGAAGAAGTGGCTGAGTATCAAGGTGCCTATAAAGTTACCCAAGGACTTCTCGAAGAATTCGGTGCGAAGCGAGTTATTGACACTCCTATTACCGAACATGGCTTTGCAGGCATCGGGGCCGGTGCAGCCATGGGTGGCTTAAAGCCGATCGTCGAATTCATGACGTTCAATTTCGCAATGCAAGCCATTGACCATATCATCAATTCAGCGGCGAAAACCAATTACATGTCCGGTGGGCAGATGCGCTGTCCGATTGTTTTCCGCGGGCCCAATGGTGCTGCTTCCCGAGTTGGTGCCCAGCATAGTCAAAATTATGGCCCGTGGTATGCTTCGGTGCCCGGATTGATCGTTATGGCGCCCTATGACGCTGCCGATGCCAAGGGACTATTGAAAGCCGCGATCCAGTCTCCTGATCCCGTCGTGTTTTTGGAGAATGAGTTGATTTACGGTCAATCTTTCGAACTACCTGATCTGGAAGACCATACATTGCCTATCGGAAAGGCACGGATCATGCGTGAAGGCAGCGACGTCACGATTGTAAGCTATTCAATCGGTGTCGGTTTGGCGCTGGAAGCGGCGGACCAATTGGCGGGCGAGGGGATTGATGCGGAGGTTATCGATCTTCGCACATTGCGGCCACTGGACACCGAGACGGTTTTAAAAAGCCTTGCCAAAACAAACCGAATGGTTGTGGCTGAAGAAGGATGGCCAGCTTGTTCCATCTCAAGTGAGATCGTAGCCCTTTGCATGGAACAAGGGTTTGACGATTTGGATGCACCGGTAACCCGCGTTACAAATGAGGATGTGCCACTTCCTTATGCAGCTAACTTGGAGAAAGCAGCATTGATTGACAGCGCTCGGATTGTAGGGGCGGTCAAAACTGTTTGTTACAGATAATGCGCTTGGTCTGTTAGCTGCCCGGCGGATTGTCGATAGTGGCGTAGACATCGCACATCCACTTTTGGCTATTCGGGATTCCACTGGCGTTTTTTAGCATATGGTCGTCCCGTTCACGGGCCACAAAAGCGCTGTTATACCGAATGGTGATTTTACCAAAAAAGCGATCAGAAACGAGCGGTTTATAGTCATATACGACTTCTGCAAAGTTAACCCCAGCAAGACCTGCAGTAACAAGTTTGTTTCCTGCCGGTCCCATGCCTTGCTCAAGATCTGCGTTGTATGAAAGGCTACCATCTGTAGGGCTATTTTCGGAAGTGTCACCTTCAACACCAAAACTTGAAGAATATTTATCATTGCCACCGTAGCATCGCTGCCAGCGGATAAAATATCCTTCCTCGCTTCCTGACTTGCCATTATGTTCGAAGCTGGAGAGAATAACGCGCGCATTTTCAGAGAAGATGATACTATCACCTGTAAGATCAATACCGGTAAAAATCTCTCTGATATCTGCTTCATCAATAGACTCTCGCGCACGAGAAGCATTATCCGCCGCTAACATGGCAATTTGGCTAACCTGCATATGGGTTGCGGCAAGATGAGCCGTTTCTAATCCGGCTAATCCCAATGTCAGCATGATTGGCGCTACAAAGGCAAACTCAACGAGTGCCAGGCCGCTGTTATCTTCAACGATTGGCAGCGACTTAAGTCTGTTCAGGCTTTTTGACAAATCCAGCATAACTTCCTCATCAATCCAAATCTGAAATACAGGTTTCGACAAGATCAACTTGCGCGCCGAAAGGTTGATTGCGTACGGCAGTGCTACTGCTGATTTTCATTTGATCACTCGCGCCAAAAAGACCGGGAAGGGGAAAAAGTCTTGGAGATGTGACATTGACTTCATAACTTACAATATCATCTGGTCCGCCAGTACCGGATTGGCCGTAATCAGTATCAAAAATATCGTTTTTGTTACTGTCAATGTAACAGTCTCCGGGATCGACTTCGCCATTTCCATCGGCATCAAATGTGAGCTTCTCGGGTTTGCCAATATTGGTAAAGTCAAAATAGCTGCGTACAGTGACCGTCACAGTGGAGCCCTTGAGCAAGAGTGGATCTAATCCATCTTCAACTGCTTGTTCAATTCCCGCTACGGTCATTTCACCGGTCGAAGCATCACGAGCAACCTGATGCACTTTGGATTTAATCATAGTATCCATGTAACCTTTGTAGCCAAGGTCGATGGTCCCGAGCAGGATCAACATCAATGGACCTACGACAAGACCGAACTCCATCAAGGTTGCTCCACTCGTGTCCTGAAGCAGTTGATTTTTGAATCGTTTGATGTTGATCATTTTGAAAGCCTCAGGCCACCAATTGTTTTTGCAATATTGCCAAAAGCATCTTTTAATGCAGCATTGCTGGTTGCAGCTTCAGCATGGTCTTCACTTGTTGCGCAGTTTTCCATGTTGGAGGTTGTATTGCTAACTCCGAACTGGATCACCCAAACGGTGATCCCTTTTGCTTTGGCGGCGTTACATATCAATTGGAAACGTTGCGCTTGGCGAGACATTAACTCGGTTTTATTTATATTTGTAGGGCCTAAGCGACCATCCAGTTCGTTCAAGCCATAAACGTTATAGTGGTTGGGATTCACATTCAGGGAACCATCCGTCATAAATAAGATGTGACGGCTAATATTGAACCCGTTTTTAGTCGATGAGTTCACCGTGCCAAATAGACCTTCACCTGAAATGAGGCGTGCAGCCCATATCATCCCAATAGTATGATTGGTGAAACCTGACGCATTGAGCCCATCAATGTAGGATTTTAAGTTCCCCTGAGTCTGTGTGCCAGGGTTGCCTCCGTCGGTGCCGACTCCATCCCAATTCTGATATTCTGCCAACCTTCTGGATGGTTTGGGGCATGATGAAGTGGAAGGTTTGGATCCACTGCGCCAATATTCCACCGCTGGCCAGGAAGGGCGCCAACGAGTCGCAGTATTTTCCGGAATTAAGTCAATATCCAAGTCATAAGCATTATCGGGTATGGCGTTCGTGGTCGAGATTATATCCGAATATGTATCGCGTTCCTCAATACAACCGTCCCAAGTATCTGTGGGCCCGTGGGTGTTATTGTTTGGATTGTCCCAAAGCGTTGGAACCGTTACAGCTGTACCGGAGTTGATAGACGCAACATATCCTGAAACGTCATGCTTGAATTCATCATATTCGAAGTGACTGAACGTTGCTCCCGGTTCCCAGATGTGGGATTGGCTAGAACCCGGCGGTCCATCTTCCCATCGTTCAACTTTCCGCGTACAAATCTTGTTATTTTTATTGATGCGATTGTAACTGTAAAAGCTGAACTCGTAATAGTCACCGTTATGCATGATGTCATTACCGGTTGGATATCCACTATCACTGGGATTCCATAGCGGCGGCGTAGACAGGTTTACACCAAATTTTTTCTTGCAAGCGTTTCGATCGTTCCCACTTGCACCGGCAACGTTAATCGTTTCGTATGTTACGATGGGATCAGGAACAGGTAAGTTCCAAATGGCTCTTCGCGTTTGATAATTCCACTCGTCATCAATAGCGGTTCCGGTTCCGCCAACTAACCAAGCCGGGTTTTCATCATATAGAAGTTTACCAACGTTCACGTGCGCATTGTAAGGAACAAATCCATAGCGAACCTGGCTGCCTGATGTCCCGCCACCGGGTCCCAAGACATCGTAAAATTCCTTAACGGCCTCACGTAGGCCTTGAATTCTCGTCCCACCCATAGACCCCGTGACGTCCAATGCCATTACAACGTCAACATTGCCAATGTCTAATCGGCTGGTGCAATCAACCTTCAAGCTCATCGTATCATAACCGAATATTTGCATGATTGACGTGTCGATTGTGGTCTCTGCGAAACCATTGACCGTTCTACTGCCTGAAGGGCCATCCACAAAACGAGGGTTGGATTGTCCATCGACGTCCTGAAAGGGAGAGGTTCCAAATGTCCCTTCTGGAAAGTTGAAATCAAAATATTTGCGCGCTTCCACTTTGTCTTGCGCGGACATTGTCGCCCCCGACATCATTCGCCGACCCGCCAGGGCGCCAGCATCACAAGCTTGTTGCAAACGGGCTTTGGCCATGTAGGCGCGACCAATGTCAACACCGCCGCCGATCACTCCGGCAATCGGGAACATAGCCGCTGCGGCCATGGCAAAGGTATTACCTGCCTTGTCAGAGCGGAGTCTTTGTAAAAAAGACTTCGCGTCATCATTATTCTTGTTGTCAAGCATCTGCTTGGTCCCCTGGCAGTTTGCACACATGGTCTGTGCAGTCGAATTTCAATTCACATGCCGTTTACGGGGAAAAGGGTTAGCGGCATTCAAAGGGGATTGGTTAAAGTGATTTTTACCTTGATTCATGGCGGAAAACTGGCATCCGCCAAATTATGGAAAGCGTTAACGACAGTCTGAATCCACTACATCGATTGATTATTTCCTATGCAAAAGGGAAAGATCGGCAAAAATTCGGCTTCTTATTTGCCTTTGATGCTCGACTGGCAGAAGTTATTCGAACAACTTCTGAACCACTAATTGGCCAGATGCGACTAACCTGGTGGCGCGATGCTTTGTCCATGCCAGAAAGCGAGCGACCCGAAGGTGAACCTCTGATTGCCTTGTATAATGTTTTAGAACGCGATGGTCTGTCTAGTTCAAATCTGTTGACGATGATTGATGGTTGGGAAATTTTGCTGGAAGACTTTCCATGGGATGATCGTCAATTCGACACATATGCATCGTGTAGAGGCATTGGATATTTTGGTTTTGGATTGAATCAAAATCAATTATCCGAAGAAATGGCCGGTATCTCAAAAATTTGGGCCTTATGGGATTTTGCGCTTCACTGCTCGGATCACTCCACTAGAGCTGAGGCCCTGCAACGATGTCGGATAATTTGGGAAGATTCTGGAACAGCAATTTTTGACAGAAACGGCCGACCGCTGTCAATCCTCTGTAAACTAGCGATGCGTGATGTAAAACGTAATCGGTTGTCGGAAACGATATACCAACCATCGACCGCCGCGCAGGTATTATGGCACGGCATTACGGGACTTTGACACCTGGTCCCTAAGATAGGGATTTGTTGATGTGGAAGTACATCACCGGAGCGGTCGCGACAATGCTGATGCTATCGGCAGGTTTCTTCTTCTGGATTGGCGCGCAAAAACAGGAAGTGTTGTTACCTGATGCACCGCCGCCTCCGGAGGAGCTGCAAACTTTTGAAGAAATGGTGCCCAGAACCGCAGTCGACGCACCAACAGAAGGGCCTGCACCACCTACTCCGCCAAAAGCCTACAAGGCCTCGCGCGAAGAGATGCGGTTTAATCGCTATGACCGGGACAGAGATGAAGTGGTGACGCGCCTGGAAATGATGAGCAGCAGGACGAAAGCGTTCAGAAAACTGGATAAGGATGGCAATAATCTTCTGACGTTTGAAGAATGGGCGGTTGCGACCAGCGATCGATTTTCAAAGGCAGATGAAAATGGAAATGGTCAGCTAACCCGAACAGAGTTCCGGACTACCAGATTAAAGCGATCACCATCTCGCTGTAAATGCTAAGCGAGTTGTAGGCCTTTAGTTGACAAGGGTTTATGCCATTCGGCGAAGTCCTTACGCGCCCTTGCTGTATAGGCCTGCTTGCGTTCTTTCTTTTTCACGCGCTGCTCAAAAGGTGGGAACAGGCCAAAATTCACGTTCATCGGTTGATAGTCTTTGGCGTCCGCACCACCGGTAATATGCGATAGCAAAGCGCCAAATGCTGTGGTTTGTGGTGGATAGGGGAATGTTTCGCCCCTAATCTCGGCAGCAACCATTCGGCCAACCATTAAACCAACAGCGGCACTTTCAACATAACCTTCGCAGCCCGTAATCTGACCGGCAAAGCGGATATGGGGGGCTTTTTTGAGCCGCATTTCATTGTCGAGCAATTTTGGTGAATTGATAAATGTGTTGCGGTGCAGGCCGCCCATTCGAGCAAATTCGGCATTTTCCAGGCCCGGAATCGTTTTCAGCAACTCTGATTGAGCACCATATTTGAGCTTTGTCTGAAATCCGACCATATTCCAAAGCGTGCCGAGCGCGTTATCCTGCCTCAGTTGCACGATCGCATATGCTTTTCCGCCGGTGTGCGAATTGGTCAGGCCAACCGGCTTCATCGGCCCGTATCGCAAGGTTTCCGGACCGCGTGATGCCATGACTTCAATCGGCATGCACCCCTCGAAATAGGGTGTGTCCTTTTCCCACTGTTTGAATTCCGTTTTTTCGCCATCAAGCAAGCCCTGGATAAAGGCATAATATTGATCTTTATCCATGGGGCAGTTGATATAGTCTTTGCCATCGCCTTCTGGCCCGACCTTGTCCCAGCGGGATTGCATCCACGCGATGTCCATATTGATAGACTCTTTATAAACAATCGGTGCAATCGCGTCGAAAAAGGCTAGGGAGTCTTCACCAGTAGCTGCGCCGATACTCTCTGCCAGGGACACTGCGGTCAGCGGACCGGTTGCCACAATGGTCAGACCCTCTTCAGGAAGTTGATCAATGCGCTCTCGAACAATCTCGATATTCGGATGTTCCGAGAGCTTGGTTGTGACTGCATCGGAAAAATTATGCCGATCCACGGCAAGTGCAGAGCCAGCGGGTAATCGGTGTTTACCACCTTCACCCATTATGATTGAGTTTAGGTCACGCATTTCCTGATGCAGCAACCCGACGGCACTTTTTTCAGCGTCATCGCTACGGAAACTGTTTGAACAAACAAGCTCCGCTAGACCGTCGGTCTGGTGTGCCGGTGTCATTTCACCGCTTCCGCGCATTTCGGACAGACGTACTTGCACGCCTTGTTCCGCCAATTGCCAAGCTGCTTCCGATCCGGCTAGTCCGCCGCCAATGATATGAACCTGTGTCATGCCGCGCTAATGTTGTGGTAAGACTCTAATGTCAATCTGGCAGTTGAAGCTTTCGCCTGATACAAGCGAGACGAGAATTTTATTGGGGGCCTAAAATGAAACGCGCAATTGTTGAATCCAGACCCTATCTCCTATTGAGCCTGCTCTTTGGGATTAGCTACTTTTTCATGGTGGATAGTAATATCCCAGGGGCCTATTTGATGCTTTGGAAGGGGTTAGGCGTTGGTTTTCTGGCAGTTTACGCGTTGCGCCGGATACACAATTTTGATGGCAAGTTAATCGCAGCGGTCATGGCATTTGGCGCGTTGGGAGACATGCTGATAGAAATTGATCTGATCATGGGGGCTGTGGCTTTCATTGTCGGACACTGCATTGCAATCACACTTTATCTAAGACATCGCAGAGAAAATCTGACCTTCAGTCAGAAAACATTCGCAATCGTTTTGATTCCGGTCACGACATTTATCGCATGGTCACTCCCCTTTGACCGGTCGGAAGCATTGGGTCTGGCAGCTTATAGTCTATTTCTGTCGATTATGGCCGCGATGGCCTGGACCAGCAGTTTTTCACGTTATCGCGTAGGTATTGGCGCAATATTATTCATTGTATCGGATCTTTTGATATTTTCTCGCATGGGATTTCTGCAAAATTCCATGATCCCAGACTGGACCATCTGGCCGTTATATTATGGTGGTCAATTTATGATTGCGACGGGTGTGGTGCGGAAATTGCGTGAGGAACAGCATATACCGAACCCTTAGGGTTGATATGCCGCGATTGTCGTCCGATGGAGTAACCGGTCATGTCCCTCATAGCCACCAGTGGCGCAATGCAGGACTGATCGATTATCCCACATAACCAGCATATGTTCTTGCCATTTGTGTCGATAGTTGAATTCTTCACGACCTTGCCACGCATAGAGTTCCTGCAATAAGGGCAAGGCCTCTGCCTGAGCCATATCTTCGAAGCCGATAATATAGCCCATACAGCTGAACAGGCCGAGCCGACCGGTTTCGGGATGTTCGCGGATAAGGGGGTGCGTTTGTGTTTCGCGAGCAGATTCATCAGGACGAATGGCCATCGACCGGCCATCATCATTGTCGCCATAAGCACCATCGGGAGCATAGGCCATTTTCGCGCTGTGGATAGCGGTCAGGCCTTCATACTTGGCCCGCATTTCTGACGTCATGGCGTCGAGCGCTGCATGCTGATTTGAAAAAAGCGTATCGCCTCCAACTGGAGGAATGGTAATGCTTCTCAGGCAAGTTCCCGCAGGGGGGTGTACCTGAAAGCTCCAGTCGCTATGCCAGTTTTCCGCAAATAATGGAGAAGTCTCTTTGGCATCGCGCCGGATCGCTGCAATATGTTCGCGCCCTTCGATCGGATCGAAAAACGGATCGTGCCCAAATCCGCCAAAATATTGTGTAAAACGTTCCAGATCGTCATCCGTCATCGCCTGATCGGGAAAGGAAAGCACATGATGTTTCAACCAGGCAGCACGAATTTCAGAGATTTCAGTCTCATCTAACGGTTTGGTCAGGTCTACGCCGGTTACCGCCGCTCCACAGGCTTGCTCGGATGGTTCAATCTTGATCATCATTTTCTTCCGGTGGATTTTCTTCTGTTGCTTCGCCTTCCGAAATGCCTTGGTCGACTATTTCTTCGGCTATGGCTTCTTCGCCCTCATTTTCCGGTTCTTCTTCCTCATCTATCTTGGCCGCACCAACGACAAGTTCACCTTTTGACACATCAAACAGCTTCACGCCGGAACTATTTCTTCCAATCACCCGCATATCCGCCACTTTCATACGGATCAACTTGGCTTGATCGGTCACCAACATGACTTGTTCATCGTCGGTAGCCGGGAAACTTGCGACTACCGTGCCATTGCGCTTGATATTGTCGATATTAAGAATGCCTTGTCCACCACGTCCGGATTGGCGATATTCAAACGCGCTTGAACGCTTCCCATAACCGTTCGCGCAAACGGTCAGGATGAAATCTTCATTCTCGGTAAATTCAGCCATCCGTTCCGCACTCAATTCTGGTGCGTTGTCGTTGTCTTTCCAGGGTGCTGCTTTCAAATATTGATCACGCTCTTCGGTCGAAGCGTCAAAGCCGCGCAGCACAGATATTGAAATAACTTCATCATCACCCTTGAGGGAAATACCGCGTACACCAGTGGAGCTGCGGCTTTGCATGGCACGGACCGCTTCGGAAGCAAAGCGGATTGCTTTACCATTTCTGGTGGAAAGCAACACGTCGTCGGTTTCCATAAGCAATTCGACACCAATTAGGCGGTCATTACCGCCTTCTTCAAACTTCATTGCAATTTTACCGTTGGACGGGATATTGGTGAAGGCATCCATGCTGTTCTTGCGAATATTGCCTTTGGCGGTAGCGAACATGACATTGAGTGCGGCCCATTCTTCCTCATCTTCGGGAAGTGGAAGCACATTTGTAATCACTTCACCTTCGGCGAGCGGCAACAGATTGATCATCGGACGGCCCTTGGTCTGCGGTCCGCCTTCGGGGAGCTTCCAGACCTTTAGTCGGTAAACTTGGCCAATATTGGAGAAGAACAGCACCGGAGTATGGGTTGAAGTCACGAATAACTCCGTGACTGCATCCTCGTCTTTGGTTGCCATCCCGGCACGGCCCTTACCGCCGCGTCGTTGCGCTCTGAATGTGTCAAGCGGTGTACGCTTGATATAGCCGCCATGGGTAACCGTAACGACCATTTCCGATCGCTCCATCAGATCTTCGTCTTCCAGACCATCCCACGCAGCTGTTATCTCCGACATGCGCGGCGTTGCGAACTCATCGCGAACTTCTTCCAACTCTTCGCGCATCACAGCATAGAGTTTTGCGCGATCCGCCAATATTGAGAGATACTCTTCAATAGCTATGGCAAGCTCTTTTAATTCGTCACCAATTTCTTCACGGCCAAGCGCGGTTAATTTCTGCAATCGAAGATCAAGAATCGCTTTAACCTGGACAGCGGACAGCTTGTAAGTGTCGCCTTCGACTTCTACCTCAGTCGCTTCAACGAGCTGAATATAGGGAGCGATTTCAGCAATCGGCCATTCGCGCGCCAGCAAAGATTCGCGAGCTTCAATTGGCGTTGCAGATCCGCGAATAATGCGGACTACTTCGTCCATATTGGTGACCGCAACAACTAGCCCAAGTAAGATATGTGCGCGTTCACGCGCCTTGTTCAGTTCAAACTTGGTCCGCCGTGTGATCACTTCTTCGCGGAATTTGATAAAGGCTTCGATAATATCACGGAGATTCAATACTTCCGGCCGTCCGCCGCGAATGGCTAGCATGTTGGCAGGGAAGCTTGATTGGGCAGGGGAGAAGCGCCAGATCTGGTTCAATACCACTTCGGTTGTGGCATCACGTTTAAGATCAATGACGACACGGACACCAGCCCGACTTGATTCATCGCGGATATCGGATACGCCCTCAATCCGTTTGTCTTTCGCTGCTTCCGCAATTTTTTCGACCAAACCGGCCTTGCCAACCTGAAACGGAATAGATGTCAAAACGATGGAACGCTTGTCGCCACGGCCTTCTTCAATTTCATGGCGCGCCCGCATCATGATCGACCCGCGCCCTTCTTTATACGCTGCTCGCGCGCCTGACTGACCCAAAATCAAGGGAGATGTCGGGAAATCCGGTCCGGGAATGATTTCGATCAATTCATCGACCGTGATGCCCGGGTTTTCTATGTAGGCCAGGCTGGCATTAATGACTTCGCCCAGATTGTGAGGAGGAATATTGGTCGCCATGCCTACCGCAATACCGCCAGCACCGTTGACGAGCAGATTCGGAAAACGCGCAGGAAGAACCGTTGGTTCCTGCAAGCTGCCATCGTAATTGTCCTGAAAATCAACCGTGTCTTTGTCGAGATCATTCAGAAGAAAGTTGGATACCTTATCGAGGCGTGCTTCGGTATACCGCATGGAAGCCGGCATATCGGGGTCCATCGAGCCGAAATTCCCCTGACCGTCGATCAACGGAACCCGCATCGACCAATCCTGCGTCATACGTGCCAAGGCCATATATATCGCACTGTCGCCATGTGGGTGATAATTACCCATCACATCTCCGACAATTTTTGCCGATTTACGATAGGGACGACCGGCTACAAATCCGCCTTCTTTGGAAGCGAACAATATTCTCCGATGAACCGGTTTCAGGCCATCACGAACATCAGGTAATGCGCGGCTGACGATCACCGACATCGCGTAATCCATATAACTGGATTTCATCTCATCGACGATATCAATTGGTTCAATGCCGGAGGGTTCAGGAGGCGAGGTAATTTCGTTCACAAACGGACCTTTTTGGTGTATTTTCTCTTTGAAATTCTCTTAGAGGAAGGGGGCATAAAAGGCCAGTTATTAGGGTCGGATTAGG
>Ga0316204_10007946_pt1 | contig 15115 bp, 13 predicted proteins | sample 6monrhotite_MG_2_FD_205661 | JGI IMG/M metagenome (GOLD analysis project Ga0316204, IMG submission 205661) | Microbial mat bacterial communities from mineral coupon in-situ incubated in ocean water Damariscotta River, Maine, United States -... | ecosystem: Environmental > Aquatic > Marine >...
TCCGTTTCGGGATCGACCCGTACATGGGCGCTGGAACCATCCGGCATGGCAAAATTGTAGACCGCGGCTGAATCGTCTTCCTGCGCGATGTCCATCTGCACGTCGGGAGGCATCCGCACACAGAAACTCCATCCCGGCGTATTGCATCCGGTCGGCAGAAATATCGCTGCTAGCGTGGAGAAAAGGAAAGGCGCCACTAGCGCCGCCCGAACCGTCCGCGCGCGGCAAACAGCAGTCCGATGAACAGGAAGTAGACAAATATCCGGGCCAGCAGCACCAGACCGCCACGCCCGTCCAGCCGTTCGAGCATCAGATCAAAGGCGAAATCGGATGGTATGCCGGTAGCGACATTCAAAAAGAAAGGCGTGATCGTATCGGCCACGAAGGCCAGGCCGACAACCACCGGCAATTGGCTGACCCGTCGCATGATCAGCGCACCAAAAAGCGACCAGATCAGTATCAGCCACCAATCCGTTCCGGTAAAACCGCCCGCCAGCCTGTCCATTATGGCGTCCATGGCTCTGACCTTACGCTGCTTTGCGGCCTTCGGCGAGGGCCGAGGCCAATTCTGAAATATCCAGCATGGCCGGGCAATTGGGCGAACGCTGGCCGAGCGGCATCTGCGCGCGAATGGTCAGGGGCACATGCTCGTCCCTTGATACGATTCCAGCGAGCGCCGGCGCAAATCCGAGAAAACTCTGACAGGTCTTGCGAAACGCCGCATAGGCCTCACGCGCCTTGTCTGCGCTCGGTGCATTATTGACCACCACGAACGGCGCGGCACTTTCATCGCGAATCCGCAGTCGTTTGACGAAAGCATAGGCATCCGTCAGCGAGGTCGGTTCGTCATTGATCACAATCAGAACATCATCCGCCGTCATGGCCATGCGCATGGTGGCATCATCTGCCCCCGCTGCCAGATCCAGAATGGCGCGTTCATAGGACAGCGCGATCGTCGCGCAGGCTGCCGCCAGCCGATTGACGGCATCGGGTCGCAGGCCTGCAAGTCCGCCAGAACCGGAGCGTCCGGAAATCACATCAAAGCCGCCGCGTTCGCGCGCGCCGCCCAGAACCGGCAGACAGGCATCTTCCAGCAAGACCTGCCCGGCCATGACCGCTGCCAGATCCGCATCCGGGGCGAGGCCCAGCTGGACGTCAATATTGGCCATGCCCAGATCACCATCAATCAGGAGCAAGCGTTCGCCTTGGGCCGAAAAAGCTTGTGCCAGCCCGGCAGCGATCACCGTTTTTCCGACCCCGCCCTTGCCGGACGCAATGGCCAGTATTCGCCCGGCCGGCGCACCATTTTCAGGCAGAAAACTCATGCTTCGCCTCCCTGCGCTGAAATGTCTTCTGGCAAGTCATGAATATCCAGAAGTGTTCGGGCCAGACGCAAGGGCGTCGCCGGCGCCAGTCCGGCCCCTATGTAAGGGCTGGCGGAAATATGCGCGAACGCCAGTCCGGCTTCGCCTGCCGCGATCAAGGCACCTTTCCGGCGCGAACAATCGGCCTTGGCGATAATCGTCCGTCGCGCGCCGATCGAGGCGTAAAGCGAAGCTGAATCCATCACATCTTCCGGCGCCTGACCTGCATCGATCACGGAAATGATCTCCGCTTCCGCCGAAGCCGCAAAGGCCGCTGTCATGTCCAGATCATCGAGATCAAACGGATTTCCGGCCGGCGCATCAATCAGCAATAATTGATCCCCGCATTGTTGGGACAGGCTTTCGGCTTCGCGCGGATCATCGGCAACCGCATGGGGAAAACCCAGCTTTTCGGCCAGTTCGGAAATGCGTGCTACGGCACCGGCACGTTCGCAATCTGTCGCCAGTATCATGACCGGCACATCAGCCGCGGCCGCGCGCGCCGCGATCCGGGCGAGGGTGGATGTCTTGCCTGCACCCGGCGCACCGGCAAAGAGCAGAACTTGCCCCGCTTCAACCTCGATGGGCGCAAAGCGATAGCGGTTTTCCAAGGCCTGCGCGAATGCATGGGCAGTCGGGGCCGCTTCCTGCATTTCGCAAAACCGCGCCAGGGCTTCAATGGCGCTATCGGGGACGCGATGAAAGCCGAGCGCACGGATAATGCGGTCGATCCCGTCGCGATCATCTCCGCGCTGTTTCTGGATTTCGCTGTGAATGCGCTCTGCGCGGGCTTTCGGTGCTTCGATGACATCGCCGCCGCGCGGCTTGTCCGATGCCGCGCGTACTTCAACCCCGCCACCGGGTGCATCCCCTGTTGCCACGATGATGGCATCCTCTCCCAGATCGCGGCGAATATTCGCCATGGCCTGGGCGAGAGACGGGGCGGTGAAGGTTTTCAGCTGCATGGTCTAGACATGCCCCATCGTTTTCAGACGGGCGGATGGATGAATTTCGTTCTGGCCCATAACCACGGTGTTGGCCCGGAAGCGTTCAACCAGCGACCGGACATAAGGCCGGACAGACGGGCTGGTTAGAAGTGCCGGCGTTTCGCCCTGGGCCGCCGCGCGTTCATAGGCATCGCGGACGGCGGCAACGAATTCATGCAGCTTGGTTGGCGGCAGAGCGAGTTGCTTGCGCTCGCCATCGCCGATCATGGCTTCGGCAAAGGCCTGTTCCCATTGCGGTGACAGGGCAAGGATCGGCATTTGTCCGTCCGCACCGGAATTGGCGTGGCAAATCTGGCGGGCCAGGCGGCCTCGAACATGCTCGGCGATGGCATCGATATGCTGGGAGTGCGCGCTGGCTTCGGCAATGCCTTCCAGGATGGTCGGCAGATCGCGAATGGAAATCCGTTCCTTGAGCAGGTTTTGCAATACCCGCTGGATGCCTGCGCGGGTGATCTGCGCCGGGGCAATGTCCTCGACCAGCTTCTTGTGTTCTTTCGACAGGCCGGCGATCAGTTTTTCAACTTCCGCATAGGACAGAAGTTCAGCCATATGTTCGCGCAGGATTTCGGTGAGGTGGGTGACCAGCACCGCGGACGGATCGACAATCGTATAGCCGCGGAAAGTCGCTTCCTCGCGCAGATTGTCGTCAATCCATGTCGCGGGCAGACCAAAGGCGGGTTCCTTGACATGATCGCCCGGCAAGTCGATCTGCGCACCTTGCGGGTCCATCACCAGCAAATGCTTCAGCTTCACCATGCCCTTGCCGGCTTCCATTTCCTTGACCCGGATAATGTAATCATTCGAGCCAAGACGCATATTGTCGATGATCCGTACGGAAGGCGTCACAAAGCCGGTCTCTTCGGCCATGGTCCGGCGCAAGGCGCGGATCTGGTCGGTCAATTTGCGACCCTCGACATCATTGATCAGCGGCAGAAGGCCATAGCCGAGTTCGACCTTCAACTCGTCAATCGCCAGCGTTTCGCCTATCGGCGTTTCTGCGGCTTCGGTTTCCGCACTCGCCTGCACGGTTTTGGCCGTGACTTCGGCCGCGGCCCGGTTTGTTTTCCGATTGGCCGAAAGACCCAGCCCGATGGCTCCCGCCGCGATCAGCGCAAACGGGATCAGAGGCATGCCGGGCAGAAGCCCGATAATACCCGCTGTCGCCGCAACCATGAAAAGCCCTTGCGGATTGCCGGCGAGCTGCTTGTAGAGCGCTTCATCGGCCTGACCTTCAACCCCGGCCTTGGAAACCAGAAGACCGGCGGCGACCGAGATGATCAGCGCCGGGATCTGGGATACCAGCCCATCGCCAATGGTCAGTGTTGAATAGGTCGAGGCCGCGGTGCCGAAATCCATGCCCGATTGGGCAATACCGATCACCATGCCGGCGATCAGATTGATGGCGGTAATCATCAGCCCGGCCATGGCATCGCCGCGCACGAATTTCGAGGCACCGTCCATGGCGCCGAAGAAATTGCTCTCGCCTTCAAGATCGCTGCGCCGCTTGCGCGCTTCATCTTCATTGATCAGGCCGGCGGACAAATCGGCATCAATCGCCATCTGCTTGCCGGGCATGGCATCCAGGGTGAAGCGGGCGGCAACTTCCGCGATACGGCCCGAACCCTTGGTGATGACGACGAAATTCACAATCACCAGAATGATGAAGACAATGACGCCGATGACGACATTGCCTTGCATGACGAAGGCACCGAAAGCCTCGATCACCTGACCGGCGGCATCTGTACCTTCAGCGCCGTCAGACAGGATAAGGCGGGTCGAAGCGATGTTCAGCCCAAGCCGCAATAGCGTTGCGATCAATAGCACCGCCGGGAAGGCGGAGAACTCCAGCGGCCGCTTGATAAACAGCGCCGTCATCAGGACCAGCACAGACAGCGAGATGGAAATCGCCAGCGCAATATCCATCAAAATGCGCGGCATGGGCAGGATCAGCATGACCAGAATGGCCATGATGCCGACGCCCAGCGCCACATCCCCGCGCAGACCTTTTTTCAGGAATCCGAGAACATCAAACCCGCCGGAACCGGTTTGCGAGGAGGCTGTCGCGTCAGCCATTCAGATCAGGCCGCTCCTGCACGTGTATCACCGGGGGCCGGAACATTGATGCCCTGTTCGTTATAGAGCTTCAGCTTGTTCCTCAGGGTCCGGATGGAAATACCGAGAATATTGGCCGCATGGGTCCGGTTGCCGAGGCAATGATCCAGCGTTTCAAGAATGAGGTCCTGCTCGACGGCAGAGACCGTCCGACCGACCATATTGCGTTGGGCAACATCGGCAGTTTCCGCTGCGCGCGACGCCGGATTGGTCTGACCGCCGACAAACAGCGAGCCGTCCGGCATGCGAATGGCTTCCGGTCCGATTTCCTGACCCGATGCCAGCAGCACAGCGCGGTGCATGGTGTTTTCCAGCTCGCGAACATTGCCCGGCCATTCCCGCGCCAGAAGCGCCGTCTTGGCATTTTCTGCAATCGGGCGATCGCCAATACCGTTTGCGGCGGAATATTTGCGCGCGAAATGTTCGGCCAGGGCAATCACATCGGTCGGGCGTTGGCGCAGGGGTGGCAGCGCCAGATTCACGACATTGAGGCGGAATAACAGGTCTTCGCGGAACGTGCCGTCGGCCACGGCCTTGCGCAGATCCCGGTTGGAGGTTGCGATAATACGGATATCGACCTTGACCGGACCACTGCCGCCGACGCGGTCAATTTCCCGTTCCTGCAGCGCCCGCAACAGCTTGGCCTGCAGGCGCGCATCCATTTCAGAAATTTCATCCAGCAGCAGCGTTCCGCCATTGGCTTCTTCGAATTTACCGACACGGCGCGCGACAGCGCCGGTAAAGGCGCCTTTCTCATGGCCGAACAATTCAGATTCGAGCAGGTTTTCCGGAATTGCAGCGCAATTGACCGAAATGAAGGGCGCCGCCGCCCGCTTGGATTTGGTGTGGACATAGCGGGCCATGACTTCCTTGCCAGAACCGCTTTCCCCGGTGATCAGCACGCTGGCATCCGAGCCGGCAATCTGATTGGCAAACTCGATCACGCTCTGCATGGATGGATCGCGGGCAATCATCGGTTGCTCGTCATCGGCAACGGCAGCCAGAACAGCCGCAATAAGATCGGCTTCCGGTGGCAGCGGGATAAACTCTTTCGCACCGGCGCGAATGGCACCTGCGGCGATATCCGGCTTCACATTGACCCCGCAGGCGACGACCGGAACGGTGATACGCTCCTGTTCGTTCGCGGCGATCAGCGCCGCAATATCCAGAGACGCATCGACCATCAGAAGGTCCGCGCCGCGCCCGGCCCGCAAATGATTGGTCGCCTGGTTGATGGTATCAACCTGCGCCACCTTTGCGCCGCGATCGATGGCGATTTTTGCCGCTGTATGGAGTTGTCCCCCAAGGCTTCCTACGATGAGTAAGCGCATGGCTTATGCCTCCTTGCCGTTACGGGATGGATTGGTCGTCATGCTGCGTCTCCATCCTTGATTATTTCTGTCATGGTCACGCCGAGCCGGTCATCGACCACGACGATTTCGCCGCGCGCGACCAGCCGGTCATTAACGAATATATCGATGGCTTCACCGACTTTCCGTTCAAGCTCGACAACCGAACCCGCTTTAAGTCTGAGAAGCGAATTCAATTCGATATGCGTCTTGCCCAGCACGGCGGACACATTGACCGGGACGTCGAAAACCGGCGACAGGTCGGTGGCCGCTTTCTCGTTTTCATCGGCGAGCGTTTGCACCATGGCGCTTGCAGTGCCAGCGGCCTGATCCGTGGTCGCAGGAACATCCGCGCCCGTATCGCCATCCTGCCCGGCTTCGAACTCCGGCAAGTCGAGATCATTCTCTTCAGACATTCCGGTCTCCTTTATTCGTTGACCGCTTCAGCGCTGTCGTCGAAGGACGCGCTGTCATCGATTTCTGTTTCCGTGTCCGGTGCGCCGAGCCAGTCGGCAATCAGCAATTCAATCCGCTTTTCTATGTCGTCCTGTGTGCGTTCAACGCTTCCGCTGGCCCATTCCAGCCGGCAATCCGCGCCGATCATCTCGGCATCGGCCCGCACAATGACGGCACCTTCAAACCCGGCATCGCTGGCCACTTTTTCAAGAATTTCAGCAACCGGACCTGCAATCGCTTCGGCGCAATGCACGTTGAATTTCGGCTCGCCGCGCCAATCCTTCAGAACGTTCTCGCAAAATCCTGCAACGGCATCGGCCGCGAAATTATCGAGAGCGGTTCCGGCCAGTTTGCGCGCCGCGGCAAAAGCCAGCGTCGCCGATTGCTGCCGCAAGGCATCGGATTCGCCAGCCAGTCGCGCCAGAATCAGCTGCATTTGCGATGCGATGGCGCGCACGGCATCGGCCTGGATAGCGGCCGCCTTGGACGTTTCGGACGCTTCGCCCTCGGCATAGGCTTCCCGGCGTTCCTGTTCGACTTCCTCAGCGGTGAGGATCTGTTTGACTCGCCGACCATCACGCAGCACATCGCCGCTGGCCGAGAAGACCGTCTGGAAATCGAATTTTGGCAATGCCGTCGTCATGTCTTCGCTTTCCTAGTAAATCAGCTCGTCTTCGCCGCCGCCTTCGGCCAGCAATATCTCGCCCTTGGCAGCGAGGTCTTTCGCGGATGCCACCATGGCGGTCTGGGCCTGATCGACATCCTTGAGGCGGACCGGTCCGAGGGCCGCCATATCGTCTTTGAGAATTTTTGCGGCGCGTTCGGACATGTTCGAGAAGAACAGATCGCGCAGGGAATCCGACGCGCCCTTGAGCGCCAGGCCCATTTGATCCTTGTCGACGGCCCGCAGCAAAGTCTGAATACCGCCCGGATCCAGCTTCGAGAGATCCTCGAACACGAACATGAGGGCGCGAATTTTCTCGGCGCTGTCACGATTGCGTTCTTCCAGCGCTGCGAGGAACCGGTTCTCGGTCTGGCGATCGAAATTATTGAAGATGTCGGCCATCATTTCATGGCTGTCGCGCTTGGATGTGCGCGCCAGATTCGACATGAATTCGGTGCGAAGCGTTTCCTCGATCTTGTCGAGGATTTCGCGTTGTACGGGCTCCATCCGCAGCATGCGCATGACAACTTCCAGCGCAAAGTCTTCGGGCAGGGCACCGAGCACGCGCGAAGCATGTTCGCCCTTCACCTTGGACAGGATGACGGCCACAGTCTGCGGGTATTCATTCTTCAGATAGTTGGCGAGGACGACTTCGTTCACATTGCCCAGCTTGTCCCACATTGTGCGGCCCGCAGGACCGCGCAATTCTTCCATTATGCCATCGACCTTCTGGCCGGGCAGGAAGGTGTTGAGCAGGCGTTGCGTGGCTTCGAACGACCCCATGAGCGATCCGCCTTGGGAAATCTGGCTGGCGAAATCGACAATCAGCTTTTCCACGGCCTTGGCCGAGACACTGCCGAGATTGGACATCGCCTGGGAAACCTCTCGGATCTCCTCTTCATCCATCATTTCCCACAGGGAATGTTCTTCCTCGCCGAGTGCCAGCAGGATAATGGCGGCACGTTCCGGCCCGGCCAGTTTCTGCGGATCATCAATGATGCGTTTTGCTTCGCGCGCCATGCCGGTTAGCCCTCATTCATCCAGCTGCGAATGATCGAAAGCGATTCATCCGGGTGGGAGTTGACGACGCCGGAGACTTTCTTGATCGAGGAGGCTTTCACCTGTCCGTCAATCTTGGCGATGTCGATGCCGTCATCTCTCGGGGCCTGCATCATTGAAGCCGATCCGCTGCTGCTGTCAGAACTCTGCTGGGACATTTGTTGACCGCTGGAATCGGCGATAGCGGCTTGCGCATTACCGGATTCCAGTGCCGCACGGCCACTATTGCCGCCACCGCCGCCGCCCGCACCGGCAATAGCCATCGCGGGTGCAGCCGCCGCCGCGCCCTTGGCCATCGGCCGGGCAACGAGGAAAATCACCAGCAAGGCGGTGATGAACATCACACCGATCTCTGCGGCCCGCATGATGTCATTCTTGTTCAGTGAAAATCCGGATGCCGCCGGCGTGCCCAGCGACGGATCTGCCCGCGCAAAGCGGATATTGGTGACTTCCAGACTGTCCTGACGACCGCCTGCGACCTCGGTATATCCCATCGCCGAACGTACGAGCGCCGTGATTTGCGCCATTTCTTCGGGTGTGCGCTGCACATAGGATTGTGTGCCGTCTTCGGCGACCTGGACGATGCCATCTACGGCCACAGCGACAGACAGACGTTCCAGCCCGCCCGCCTCGATAATGCGGGTGGTCCGGGTGACGGGGTTCTGGAATTCAACCGTTTCGTCCGAACTGCTCGTCTCATTGACAGAACTGGCTCGGCCAGCCGCAGGCTCGGCATCGTCGGGCAGGTTTTCCGACGCTGATACGGCATTGTTGGAACCATCCGTGTCGCGCCCGGTTTGTTCGGATCTCTGGCGACGGCTCATGACCTGACCGTCGGGATCATAGACTTCGCTGCTCGTGCTGAGTGATTCCCGGTTGAGCTCGGCGCTCACCTGCACGCGGGCTGCGCCGGAACCAACCACGCCCTCGACCAGATTGAGGATGCGCTGGCGATAGCGTTCCTCGACATCGGCGCGGGCGCTTTCAAACATTGCTGATCCGACCCCGCCATCTTCAGGGCTGGCCAGCAGGCGTCCGGTTGTATCGGCGATCGTGATTTCGCGCGCCGACAATCCGTCGACCGCACTGGCGACGATATTGCGAATAATGCTGGAATGCTCGCTGGTCAGCTCGCCGCGCGCGGAAATAACAATCGAGGCCGATGGCTGAGCGGCATCGCGTTCAAACAGGCGCCGCTCCGGCAAGACCAGGTGGACGCGGGCTGTGTCTATAATGTCGAGTGACTGGATGGTACGGGCCAGCTCGCCTTCGAGCGCCCGCTTGGCATTCATGTTCTGCACAAAACTGGTTGCGCCGAGCGCATCGGTTTCGTCAAAAATCTCGTAGCCGACCGATCCGGAATTCAAGGCGCCGCCACTGGCGACCCGAACCCGCGCTTCGTCGACCTGATTGCGGGAAACATATATAGCGGCACCGCCACTGCGGAACTCGTATGAGATACCGGCGCTGTCGAGGGCTTCACTGACGCGGGCGGAATCCGAAGGGTCCAGACCGCCATACAATAGAGCCTGGCTGCCGCCGCCCATACTGAAGCTGAAGAAGAGGAGTGCCGCAGCAAGCCCTGCGCTCAAGCCAAATATGGCAATGAGACGCATGGCGCCAAGCGACCGAAACTGTTCCATCAAACTGTTCACGTGGGCATCCTGCCGATTCGTTACGCTGCTTTCGAAGCAGCAACCCGGCAACTTTTTCCCACTGCCCGCGTAAACGGGAGTTTAATATGCGAGCGCCCGGCTCAAGGAACCGGGCGATTTTCGCAGTTTTTACTGATTTAAGTGCGTCAGGCGCCCAAAGGATCGGGCTTGGCACGATAATGCTGGATACGCGTGGTGCGCAATCCGGCCAGACCGTGCTTGTCGATCGAGCGCTGCCAGCCGAGAAACTCCTCGACCGTGAGGCGATAGCGCTCACAGGCCTCTTCCAGAGACAGAAGACCGCCGCGCACTGCAGCGACAACCTCTGCCTTGCGGCGGATAACCCATCGTTTTGTTGAAGGATTTGGCAGGTCTGCCAGAGTCAGCGGACTGCCGTCCGGACCAATGACATAGTTTTCCTTACGAAGCCGAGCTTGCATTTCCACCACCCTTAAGTTCACCCTTTAGGCGCTCTTTGTCGCCCTTGTTGAGAGGAACATACGCCAAGGCTCTTAAATTCCGCCTAAACGCCGTGGTAAATCTTCATTTAACTCAATGACTAAAATGCAAAGGACCTCCCGCCGAAGCGGAAGGTCCTTCACTCAGGTAAGCGGTATCAGTTCAGCGTTAGCGCTTCATCCGAATGGCTTCGTCCAGCATTTCATCGGCTGTCGTGATAATTTTCGAGGAAGCCGAGTAGGCGCGCTGGGTTGTGATCAGGCTTGTAAATTCCGTTGCCAGATCAACATTGGAGTTTTCCAGAGTGGACGCGACGATGGTGCCTGCCGCTGCTTCGCCCGGGACGTTGAACGTATAGCTGCCCGAATCCGGGGTGACCGAGTAGGCACCGCCGGCCTCCACGTTCAGTCCATTGGCGTTGACGAAAGTCGCCATCGGGATCTGGTAGGTCTTTCGAATGATCCCGTTTGAGAATTTGGCGTAAACGAAACCATCACTATCAACCTGCACGCCTGTAAACGTGCCGAAGGCCGAGCCATTGACCTGTGTCGAGGTCAAAGTCGACGGGCTGTCATATTGGGTCATGCCACCGGGTTGGGTGGGTGAGCCCAGATTCAGCGTCACCGACTGACCGGCGACGCCGGTGCTGGCGGCCCATTGATATTGCGTCGCCCCAAGTGCACCGGAATTGGTAGACGACAGGAAGTCCAGTGTAAGAGGCAAGGTCGTATTGGTGAGATCGATTTCGCCCTGAGCGTCAAAAGCAATTGTGCCGGCGCCAATTTGACCATCCACGAGCCCCGATCCGGTCGTGATATCTGTCGTCGGCGTCACGTGAAGTTCAGCATGCCATTGATTGGCGGTTGCGCTTTTCAGCATGGACAGGGTGATTGTCCGCGCGCCGCCCTGACTATCGTATATCTGTATGGAGCGTTGGAAATCCGGTGTGACCGTGCCCGATGCCATATTCGTTCCGCTGACACCGGAAGCATAGGTGGCTTCATCGGCCGACAGCGTCTGGCTGGCTTGCAGATTGCCGTTGACGCCGACTTGGGTTGTGGCTTCGGCGGCACCGCCGATGGAGGACAGATTGATCGCCTCCAGCCCGGACAGATCGGATGGGTTGGCTGTGACCGTGCCATCCGCCGCAACAGGCCATCCATAAAGGAAGAGGCCCGCATCGTTTCTGAGATTGCCTTGCGAGTCCGCCGAGAAAGAGCCGGAACGCGTGAACAGGACGGCGTCGGTGGCTTCCACATTGGACGCCACAGGGCGAACCACGAAGAAACCGTCCCCGGCGATGGCCAGATCGGTTGGCGAAGAACCCGGGGTCAGGAGACCGCCGGTGGAAATTTGAAAGCGGTTGCTGGTGGTGACCCCGCCCGCCGCATAGCGCGAATTCACGCCATAGGATTCAAACATTGGCGAAAATACAGCGGAGGCCCGCTTGTACCCGACCGTGTTGACGTTGGCGATATTGTCCGAAACGGCGGCCAAAGCGCTTGAATTTGCCAGCAGGCCGGATGCACCGGCCCAAAGGGCTGAATTGATACTCATATCTTGCTCCCTAAGTTTTATGAGGAGCGTTCTGCTTTGATCATCCACCCGGTAGAATTCTTGCCACCAAGCGTCGGGCTCTTATTGGCCCGATATTAAGCTGTGCCTGCCTCCCGCAGACTGCGGACCGAAGACAGACGGACAAAAATGCCGTCCAGTTCGACCACGACTTCAGAACCTGAAAAATCAACGCCCGTCACGCGGGCTGTCGTCAGAATGTCGGGCTGCATCGGAACGCCTTCGGAATTCACAGCCGAGATTTCCAGCGTGTAAATGCCGTCATCCATGGCATTGCCGGTCTGATCTTCGCCATTCCATTCAAGCGTATGCGTCCCGGTGGTAATTTCACCTTCAAAAGTGGCCACCGTGCGGCCATTGGAGTCCTTGATGGACAGCAAAGTACCCTGACTGTTCTCCGGCATCACATACGTCCATTCTGCCTCACCGTCCTTCAGGGAGGCATCCGGCGATCCGACGGTCGCTTCGCGGCCGATAAAGCCGACCGCAGCGCCCTGGGCAGAGGCCGCTTGAATGGAAATCAGCGATTCCAGATTCTGGTTCGACCGAATTTCCTGTTCCACGCTGGAAAAATTCACCAACTGATTCACGAATTCGGTGGAATCAAGCGGGTTGAGCGGGTCCTGCGCTTTCATCTGTTCGGTGAGAAGGGTCAGGAACATCTCGAAATTATTGGCCAGCGAAGTCTGCGAGTTCGCGGTCTGCGACCCGAATGCGGCACCTAATGCGTCAATTTCTGCCATTTCGGGCTCCTACAATCTTATATTCACGCCGGGCTGCGTGGTCAGACGGAAGCCGTAAAGCTCCGCAGGCACAGCGGCGGCGGTTATGTGACCAGACAGGTCCTCGGCAAATTCAAGGTCGGAAAATCCGCCAGGTCCCGGATGGTTTTCGTCGGTATTTTCTTCGCCTTGCGACAATTCGAAGGACAGGCCGTCATTTTCAAGCTGCAGGCCGGCCTCCTCGAGCGCGCGTTCGAGTTCGCGCGCATACTGGCGCATATCATTCAGTGTTTCCGGCCGTTCCGCGCTCAGAATGGCATGCACGCGATTATCATTGCCGACATGCATTTTGACTTCGATCCTGCCGAGTTCGGGCGGGTCCATGCGGATCGCAAATTTGCGATCCCCATTCTGGAATTTCGCGGCGATTTGTGCGGCCAGAGAACCCGCATTCGCTGGTGTAAACCGTGCGGTGCCGGCGGCCGTTCCAGGACGTTCGGCGGTCCGACTGGCCTCGGCAGCGCGCAAGGTCGAGAGATCCACCCGCTCGCCATCTGTATCGGCATCGGAAACACCCAAATCGGCCATTGGCGGTGGTGCGGGCTTGTCACCGGCCGGAGCCAGTCGCGCCGTATCCGGCAGTATTTCGCCCTGTGGCGGTTGGCCCTGGGGCGGTATGACCGATGGCGGTGGTGGCATTGACGCCGATTTTATGTCTGGCGTGATCGAATTCGTACTCGCCGCCGGGCTGGAAGCTGTTGATTTGCTGCCAGCCATGGCGACTGAACCGGTATTCCTTTGGCTCGGCACAGCATCGCGCCGGGCCTGAACGCCGGCCTGGGCCGCAATCGGCAAGGCGGATTGCGAAACCGCTTCGCTTGCCTGTGTGGCCGTGTTCGGAGGCGCTGTTGGCGTCGGATGAGACGATTGGGTCGGCGTTGGAGACAGAGTGGGTGCCGCAGCGTTGGTCGCCGCAATTGGCGCAGCCTGCGCGACCTGCGGATTTGATTGCCCGGCCAATGTCGCGGTCGGTTTTACCGTCTCCATATGATCAGCCTTGGCGGTCCTGGATTGCGTGTTCGTCTCGGGTCCGGCCGGTGTTTTGGCATCAACAAGTGATGCAGTGGTATTTGTGACCGGGCTTTCAATGGCGGGTTGTCCGGATGCCCCGGTCTTTGCGACAGAAGTCGGTTCCGCGGTTTGAGGCGGAACTGACTGTGTCTTCGGACCGTCAATAATGGCACCCGCTGGATTTACACCTGCCGGCAAGCCCGCCTGGTCGCCAATCATCGAGGCCGTCGCGGCCGGATCGCCCGGCGGTAACATGTTTACCGCCGGTATACCCGTCTCTGCCGTATGTCCTGTGGTGGAGGAGGCGGCAATGGACGGCGTGACTGCGGCGGTTGTCAGACTGGTCGAAACCGAACCGGTTTCGGACGCAGGCAATTGTGTTGCAAAACGCGCATCGCCCGCTGGCCGTGCGTTGACGGCCGGAACAGGCGTTACCGGTGTGGTTTGACCCGCCAGCAAAGAGGCAAACAGACCGGACTCCGCAGCATCAGGCGCAGCATTGCCGGATGCGCTGTTGGCGCTGGCAATATGCGGCAGGATCGAAGCGATCGAGTCCATTCGGTCCGGTGTCTCCCATGCAGCGTGAACCCCGTTGGCCCACGCACCCATATAACGGAGTCGCAAACTGCGTGCCAGTTCGGTAACCATGTAAAGCATTGAAATATATTGATTTTATGTAGTCATACGCCAATCCATTTATACCGCTCGGCAGGAATCGCCGCATTTGCATGGCTGAATCTGCCGGGTAGGCCCGCAAACCTGACCGGTCGATTTCCAGCTTCAAATATGGCCCCCGCATTGCGACGTCATACCCGACACAAATTGATCACTGCTGTGGCCGTGGGACATGAAATGCTGGATAGCAAAACAATATCAATAGGTAAGTGGATTTCGAGCGCGTTTCCGATGCGGTTCGAATATCCGATTTCCTCGGCAATAACTGCCTGTTACCCGGCATGTTTCTACCCGTCACACGGTAATTTGGCGAAGGAGGCAGCATGTCGCTGAGCTCAATTCTTGGAAGTGCGCTGTCCGGACTTCAGGCCAGCCAGATTGGCATCCGGTCAGCCTCCAACAATGTCGCCAATGTCAACACGCCCGGCTATGCGCGCACCGAAGCAAATTTCACAACGCGCGTCATTGACGGTCGCGGTTTTGGTGTCAGCGTCTCGGGTGTTGTCCGGGTCGCGGACGCCTTCCTGCAAGCCGCATCGGTTCGTGCAACGTCGCAGGCTTCGGCCGCTGAAATTCTGGGACAGTCTCTGGACCGGTTTCAGGCCCAGGTCGGCACATTCGATGATCAGGGATCGATCTTCTCTCGCCTCAATCAGGCTTTCTCCTCGATTTCCTCGGCCGCAATCGACCCGTCACTCAGCGTGTCCCGGCTGTCTGTCGCCGCCGATCTGCAATCTTTCTTCGATGAGGGCCGGCGCCTGAACGGTGAATTGCGCGCCTTGCGTCAGGAATCCGATGCGCGGATCGGCTCGACCATCGGGCGGATCAATGAGCTGACGGAAGAGATATCCGCCCTGAACGCGCAAGTGCAGTCGCTCACCGCCGCGTCTGCCGATTCAACCGGCGCCCAGAACCGGCAGGCCGAGCTGATTGATGAATTGGCCAGA
>Ga0316204_10007947_pt1 | contig 15112 bp, 8 predicted proteins | sample 6monrhotite_MG_2_FD_205661 | JGI IMG/M metagenome (GOLD analysis project Ga0316204, IMG submission 205661) | Microbial mat bacterial communities from mineral coupon in-situ incubated in ocean water Damariscotta River, Maine, United States -... | ecosystem: Environmental > Aquatic > Marine >...
TAGTACAATTACTTTAGGAGGAACCCCACCAAGAAATGGTTGGCGTTTTTTCTGGGAGAGTGCATGTTGTAGACCTGGTAACTTAGATAATGTTTTTACTAATGGAGCTAATCCTAGGGTATTATTGCGGGCAGAGATGTTACCCACTAAAAATAGAGATAAGGTAGATCCTTGTATTGATTCATCACCAGAATTTAGAGGTTTACCCGTTTCTGCTATTTGTAGAGATTATGAGTTTACTTATAATACTACTGCAATTGATAGAGATTTGGATTCAGTGACTTATGACTGGGAGAGACCAATTGACCCTCCGGCTGCATCACCAGTTGGTTTAGCTTACAAAGCAGGTTATGCATTTAATAATCCTACACCAGATAAAACTTTTGATATTCGAAATATTCCCTCCACCTTGAATCGAACGGCCGGTACTGTTAAGATGGCTATATATAGTGGTTCTGGGGTGCAGAAATTTTTAACGGTTATCCGAGCTACTTCTTGGAGAGATGGAGTTCAAATTGCAAGAATTTTTAGAGAATTACCCTTGTCAGTATTTGATTGTAAAGCACTGCCAAGTGGTTTGGTGAACAAACCTCCTACTATCTTAATAGATGGAGAAGATGCCTCTACAGTGCAAATAGAAGCGGTAGCTGGTCAGGAAGTTCGAAGATCAATAGAAATTAAAGATTTAGACCAGACAGGTGTTGGGACGCAACTACAGGTAGTGACCCTAGTTCCTGATGGATTGATGTTTTCTAAAAACAGAAAAGATCCTCTTCCTTGTCAGATCGACAATGGATTAGTAGATCCATGTGCTGTATTGAACGATACAGATCCAAAATTAGATATTACAGAAACACCTCCAGTATATAAAGTTCAAGGTTTGGGTGGTTTATCTACAGAGTTTATCTGGCAAACTGATTGTCGACATGTACAAACCAAGACAGGAGTTCCAGGAACCAGAGCAGGGATTTATAATTTTGTAATGCGGGTAACAGACGATCATTGTCCTATTCCTTCAATTAACTACCCTACAATTTCTGTAAGAGTAGTAGACCCTATTACTTTGTCTGAACCTATAGTAAAAGGAGTTTCAGTAGGATTAGATGGTCTTGCTACTTATCAATGGGCACCACCTTTAGATTCAGCATGGACTTTTCACGAGTATAAAGTAGAAGTGGCAACTGTTCAAAATACATTCCCAACTGGTTTTTGGGGAGTATTGAATGCAAATCAAAGACAATATCAATATAAAGCGATAGATGATGCTTTTAGCTTCTATCAACCTATAGGAGGAATTCCTGCCAATGGTCCAAATTTGTTGAAGCCAATTACCAATTTTGATTGGTATTTGAGAATGACTACAGTTTCAGGATGTGAGGATGATGCAGAATCAGCACCTTCAGATCAAGTTCGTGTAATTGAATTAGAGGCTACGCCAGGAGGAATTTTTCCAGCTCCAACAAGAGCAGGAGCAGATTTAAACTGGAATAGACCGAAGCCTTTAAATTCTCCAACACATCCTTATTTTTTATATGAATCTCCAACTACATATTATATTTGGGAGAATGATTCAATTATCAATGGAGGAGTAGGAGATACTGCGAATTGGTATATAAGAGGAAGTACTCAAAACACAACCTTTAATGTACCTAGTAATGTATGTGGGGAATATGTAGGCTTCAGAATAGAAGCAAGAGATACATTAATAGTTTGGAAACATGGCCATCCTAGTGTAAATGCCAATAGTAACCCAATTGACAGTGTAGACCATTTGACCTTCAGTACCTTCAGTACAATTGATACCATATTTGTAATTGATCCAGGAATTGTTCCTGAGCCTCGCTTTGATACGATTCAAGTATTATCAAATGGAGATGTAGCTGTGCGAATAAATGAAGCAGATGCTGGTACAACAGGAGAATTTAGACTTTATAATGGATCAGTAGCATCAGGATCTGTAATGGATACTTTGATAAGAGGAGAACAAGATTCTACAGTTATAGTTGGAGCTAATGCTACTGCAGGAACTGCAGAACAAACAGTAATCTCTGGGATAAACAGTGTTATAGGAACATCTAAGAGTTATTCTATGAAAGCAATTGATGATTGTGATCCAGGAAGGTCTACAGATGGACAAACCTATAGTACGATTAGCCCTCATGGAGGTTTATCAAATACTTGTCCACCAACATTTACGCTAAACTGGAATATGCCAACAGGTTATGCTACTCCTTATAGCATAGACTTCTATAAAGTTTACAATAAAGGGAGATTAGTTGGAGTAGTTACTGGAGCAACAACAACTACTATAGATATTCCAGTGTTTAGAGATAGCACTTATGAATTCCAAGTAATTGCGGTAGATCAAAACCTGTTTACCAATACAGAAGCAGTAAACATTTCAGCAGTGTTAGATTATGCTACACCTACTGGATTGAGAACTGATGAGGTAGTTCCAGGGCCAGATCTTAGGTGTTCATTTGTTGAGCAGAATGGAAGTGTAACACTATCATTTGATCGACCATTGGATTCAACAGACAATGGACTAGGATATGAATTTGACTATAGAGTATCTGGAAGTGCAAATTGGACGCTTTTCCCAAATAGTAGCTTAGTTGATTATGATGACTCGACGGTAACTATTACGGGTATCAATGCACAGAATCAGCAGTATGACTTCCAGGCAAGAACTCTTTCTGGCTGTTCAGGAACAGAAACAGGATTTATAGGAAATGACATCAGAAGTATATTCGTAACTGTTACACCAACAGTTGGAAGTATAGATAAGTTAGGAGATGTAGTATGGAATGATGATGCAGTGTCAAAGGTAAATCCAGATTCTATCTTCAAATATCCAGTTGCTTTGTTTTATCAGAGTGATAGATTAGATGTTGTGACTACAGGCTCTCCATATGTAGACAATGGAAATTCAGCTGTATGTGATGAAACTTTTAATTATCACATTACAAGAGTAGTTCCTACATTAACAAATCATTTTTCAAATGGACAGGGAAGTTGTATTAGTAGATCTAATATTGATGATGCTAATTATCGAGATACAATAGATCCTGCCCCAGAACATTTTGATTATATATCTTTTAACTTAGATAATCGTGAGTTAGAAGGGGTGTGGAGTGGAGTTAATCCAGGAGGAGTCGATACCGTCATAGCTACGACCTTAGGAGGAATAAATTCAGGTAGACAATCATATATAGAGGTTTCACGTGCAGACTTTATTGACAGGTATTTAAACGTGTCGAATGGTGTATTAGATCCTAGGGACTCATCGGTGGCTCTTGGAGCAAGATCAAAAGATGCTTGTGGAAATATAGTTCCAATTGATAGTGTGCGTTTTCATAGAAGTATAGATATTAATGCACGTTGGAGCATCTGTGATTCGACGATTGAGTTAGATTGGAATAATTATGTAGGGTTTGGAGATGGAGTGCCAATTTATTACCAAGTATATTGGAGTACGACTGGTTTTAATGAAGCAGCTTTTGATATTAATGATACGAGTAGGGTAACTCAAGACACTACTTTCAGACATAAAATCATTAATGGAAACCAAACTTACTGGTACCATGTTAAAGCAAGTCCAGATCCAACATTTCAAAGTACTATAGTTTCGAACTCAAATACAGATAGTGACTTTGCAGGTTTTGATGCAGAACCGCGATATGGAGAAGTTACTTATGTAACGGTGTTGCCAACTGAGGAGATTGAGATAGAGTACGTTAAGGATACTACGGTCTTTGTTAACGGATATACGGTTTATAGAGGAACTAATTTAAACAATCTGAAACCAATTACTTTTGTAGATTATACTCCAATTGAAAAAGATGAAACGTTTAGGTATACTGATGCTGATGTAGATGTGAACAATTCGAGTTACTTCTACAATGTAGTGATTGAAAACGATTGTAGAATTCCAATTGATACATCAAACATTGGAAAAAGCATCTTTTTACAGATCAAGCCAGATAATGAGGCATTAACGAATACCTTAACGTGGAACCGTTACGAAGAGTGGGATAGTTTAACAGCTTACTACAACATATACAGAGGAGTGGATGAAGAACCTTCTGATCAGCCATATGCTGTAATGGCACCTACGGGAAGAAGAACGGAGATTTTCATTGATGATGTATACGACGATGTGTTTTCTATAGGAAAGTTTTGCTACAGAGTAGAAGCGGTTCAAGGGCCAGTTTCCGATAGAATAACAGCAGGACTTCCTAATACACTGAGTTCAGCTACTTCATCATCAAACTTAGCTCGTACTACCCAAAAACCATTGTTCTATGTGCCAAATGCATTTGCGCCTGATGGAGTGAATAAATTGTTTGGACCTAAAGGGCAGTTCTTTGACTATAGCTTATTTGAAATGGTGATATACAACCGTTGGGGAGAAGAGCTTTATAGAACAGATGACATTAATAAAGGTTGGGATGGTAAGCACAATGGAGAGATTGCACAATTAGGATCGTATGTTTATATGATTCGATTTATAGATGCAGATGGAGATGAACACAGAAGAAAAGGAACAGTGACTCTATTAAAATAGTAAACTGTAGTTTATTTAAGCTAAAAGCGGGGCCAAATTTGGTCCCGCTTTTTTTATAAAAGAAAACTAATGAAAAAGGTGTCCTACAATCAAAAAAGCCATGAATAAGACTTTCTTCAATTTTAGTAATATTAACAGCAACCGCGGCGACAGTTTGCTTATTTTTGCCGTCTTAAAAACGCCACTATGAGTTATAATTCTGAAAGCCGTTTTCTGCCTGAAGGCCTAACGTATGATGATGTTCTATTGGTGCCATCATATTCAGAGGTGATGCCCAGAGAAGTTGATATCAGTACTAAGTTTAGTCGAAATATTCGATTGAATACACCTATAGTGTCCGCAGCGATGGATACTGTTACCGAATCTGCGTTGGCTATTGCCATTGCTGGAGAAGGCGGAATAGGTGTATTGCATAAAAATATGAGCATTGAACGGCAAGCAGCTGAAGTTAGAAAAGTTAAACGTTCGGAAAGTGGGATGATACAAGATCCCATTACTTTGCCTTTGAATGCAAAAGTTGCTGATGCACTGAATTTGATGAAAGAAAATAAAATTGGTGGAATTCCAGTAGTTGATGAAAATAGAAAGTTAGCTGGGATTGTTACCAATAGAGATTTGCGCTTTCAGCAAAATATGGGAGAGGATGTAGTAAATGTAATGTCGAAAGACAATGTAATTACTACAAAGAGAGGGACTGACCTTAAAGAAGCGGAAAAAATTCTTCAAGCTCATAAAATAGAGAAATTGCCTGTTGTTGATGATGAAAATCGTTTGATTGGGCTGATTACCTATAGAGATATTATTAAAGTAAAAGAAAGGCCAAATGCTTGTAAGGATGAGTTTGGTAGATTGAGGGTAGCAGCTGCAGTGGGAGTTACTGGAGATGTGATGGACCGTATTGATGCTCTGGTAAAAGTAGGAGTAGATGCAGTAATTATTGATACTGCCCATGGGCATTCAAAAGGAGTGCTAGAGACATTAAAAAGGGTAAAAGCTCAATATACAGAGTTAGATGTAGTAGTTGGGAATATTGCTACTAAAGAAGCTGCACAAGCTTTGGTTGAAGCTGGAGCAGATGCAATTAAAGTAGGAATAGGGCCAGGCTCAATTTGTACGACAAGGGTGATTGCTGGAGTGGGAGTGCCTCAGTTTTCAGCAGTAATGATGGTTGCTGAGGGTATTAAAGATTCTGGTGTTCCAGTGATTGCAGATGGTGGGCTACGCTTTACTGGAGATGTAGTAAAAGCATTGGCAGCAGGGGCTGATACAATTATGGCAGGTTCTTTGTTTGCAGGAGTGGAAGAGTCTCCAGGAGAAACCATAATTTATGAAGGAAGAAAGTTTAAAGCTTATCGGGGGATGGGATCTTTAGAGGCCATGCAAAAAGGATCAAAAGATAGGTACTTCCAAGATATGGAGGATGATATTAAGAAATTGGTACCAGAAGGAATTAGTGGAAGGGTTCCATTTAAGGGATCATTGAGTGAAGTTATTTATCAAATGATTGGTGGAATAAGAGCTGGAATGGGATATTGTGGTTGTTCTACCCTAGATAAATTAAAAAGCAATTCAACTTTTATTAAAGTAACACATGCGGGAATAAGAGAGAGCCACCCACATGATATTACCATTACACGTGAGGCTCCAAATTATAGTCGTTAATTTTTATTTAAACATTTCTAATATGAATTCAATCAGAACATTAATTGTATTGCCATTTATTTTCTTGGCAACTATTGTTACAGCTCAAGAGGGTAACGAGACATTTATTGACTTTGGTGATGAGAAAATTACAAAAGCAGAATTTGCAAGGATTTATAAGAAAAATAATAGTGGAGAGATGGTGACTAAAAGTACTGTTGAAGAGTACTTAGAGTTATATATTAATTTCAAATTAAAGGTTAAAGAAGCCGAAGAGAAAGGATTAGATACTATCTCTGATTTTGTTAATGAATTAGCTGGGTATCGCAAGCAATTAGCACAGCCCTATTTATCTGCAGAAGGGGTAATTGAAGAGTTAAAAAAGGAAGCATATGCACGTTTGCAAGAAGATATTAAAGCAAGTCACATTCTTATTCGTTCTTCTTATGATGATAGTGCAGAAGACACTCTAAAGGCCTTTGAAAAGGCAAGGAAAATTAGAAAGATAGCTGTTGGAGGGAAAGATTTTTCTGAAGTAGCAAAACAATACTCTGAGGATCCTTCGGCAGAAACTAATGGTGGGAATTTAGGCTATTTTACTGCATTCTATATGGTTTATCCATTTGAATCTGCAGCATATAACACTAAAAAAGGGGAGATTTCTAAAATAGTCCGCTCTAAATTTGGATACCATATCTTAAAGGTAGAAGACAGAAGACCAGCTTCTGGAAACGTAAGTGCTGCACATATATTAATATCTAGCGATCGGGAGTTGTCAAAAACTGATGACCCAGAAGGGAAAATAAGAGAGATTAATAAAAAAATAGAAGAGGGAGCATCCTTTGAAGATATGGCAGCAGAGTTTTCAGATGATACCCGATCAGCGTCAAATGGTGGAAAGCTACCAATGTTTGGTGTAGGGAGAATGGTTCCGGAGTTTGAAGAAGTCGCTTTTAGTTTAGAAAAAGATGGAGATATTTCTGAACCATTTAAAACACAATATGGTTGGCATATTATTAAGCGTATAACCAGAGCTGGAGTAGACACCTATGATAAGGTAGAAAGAGAGTTGACTCAAAAAGTAAAAAAGGATAGCAGATCTAATTTATCAGAGAATGTGGTTCTTGAAAAAATCATGAAGCAATATGGTTTTAAAGAAAATTTAAAGGAAAGGGATGATTTTTATGCATTGGTAGATTCTTCAATTTTTGTAGGAAAATGGAATCCTAAATCAGCAGAAAAATTAAATAAAACCCTGTTTGAGATTGGAGATAAAAAAGTAAGCCAACAAGATTTTACTAAATACTTAGCTGACCAAAGCAATCAAAAGAAAATTGATATTCAAGTGTTTGTGAATAAAAGATATGAAGCATTTAAAAAGAAAGAACTTTTGATGTATAAGGACTCTAAGTTAGATTCTGAATTTCCTGAGTTTAAAGCTTTAATGGAAGAATATCATGATGGAATATTATTGTTCAACTTAACGGATGATTTAGTTTGGTCAAAAGCCTCATCAGATACATTAGGCTTAGAAGCATTCTATGAAATGAATAAAGAAAATTACAAATGGGGAGATAGAGTAGATGCAACTGTTTATTCTCTTATCAGCGAAGAAATGGGAAACCAAGTTAAAAAGATGATAAAAGATGGAAAGACGGAAAGTGAAATGGTTGAGGTTTTAAATAGAACATCTCAATTGAATGTACAATATGAGATGAAAAAGTATGAGAAAGGGGAAGATGAATTTGTGGATAATGTAGAATGGAAAGAAGGTTTCTCAAACTATATTCCCAATTACAATCGATTCAAAATGATCCACATTAAAGAGGTGTTGCAGCCTACTTATAAAACTACTGCAGATGCTAGAGGGATAATCACCTCTGACTATCAAGAATACCTTGAAGATAATTGGGTGAAAGAGTTGAGATCTAAGTATAAGTATACTGTAAATGAAAAGGCATTAGAAGCTTTAAAAACAGAACTTAAATAAGCGATTTGAAGAAATTCGTTTATTTTCTTTCAGGATTAATTCTGCTAATTATTACATCTTGTGGGCTTCTCTCAAATGATGAAGATGAGTATGCTGTAGCAAGAGTTGGAGGAAATTACTTGTATGAGAATGACTTAAGCGGTTTAAATTTTGATGACGCTAATAGAGATAGCTCTGTTATTATTCAGACATTCATTGATAACTGGGTAAAAGAACAATTGTTGTTGAGGAAAGCACTTCAAAACCTTAATGAGAAACAAACTGACTTTGAAGAGCAGCTAAAGAATTACAAAAGTTCTCTGGTAATATTTGCCTATGAAAATCAATTGATAAAACAAAAACTGGATACTAACGTTACATCGGGCGAGATTGCAGAATACTATGAGGCAAATAAGGCTAATTTTGAATTGAAGACTAAAGTGTTAGAAGCAAGGTTTATTAAAATTATTAATTCTGCTCCATCTAAAGATTCGATGGAATATTGGCTTTTTTCTAGAAAAGATCAATTTTATGAAGACCTGAAAGATTATTGTACGCAGTTTGCAAATCAATGTCAAATTGATACTTCAGTTTGGTTTCCAATCTCTGATTTACTAAGAATATTTCCTCCTACTGTGAGCATAGAGGATGTCAAGCTTTCGTTGAATCAAAACGTTATATCTGATAGTACTGAGACACTCTTGGTAGATATAAATGATATGAAGAATGCTGGGGAGTCATCTCCCATTTATTTAGTTGAGGATCAGATTAAAAGTATTATTAGAAATAAGAGAAAGTTGCAATTATTAGCAAAGGTGAAAGAAGAGATATACGAGGATGCTACTTTAAAAAAGGAATATGAAGTATTTAATTAAATTATTGGTCTTTTTCATTTCGTTAAATAGCGTTGCTCAAGAAGGGATAGTGCTGGATAAAGTTATTGGTGTGGTAGGCAATGAAATTGCTACTAAGTCTGAATTGGAAGCGAAGTATAGTGCTTTTATATCACAGGGAATGCCAATTAATGATAATACTAGATGTGAGATCTTAGAAGATATATTATACTCAAAAATGCTCCTGAATCAAGCGAAACTGGATAGTGTTGAAGTATCTGACTCTCAGGTTGAATCTGAACTAGACAGAAGGTTGCGATATTATATTGCTCAATTTGGTTCAGAAGAAGAGTTAGAAGCTTATTATAAAAAACCGCTTGTAAAACTTAAAGATGATTTGAGAGAATCTCTGAAAGAGACAATGTTGATGCAGTCTATGCAGGGGAATATTGCTTCAGATATATCAGTTACTCCTGAAGAGGTTAAAAATTATTACAAGAGTATTCCAGAAGATAGTTTACCACTTGTTAATGCTGAAGTAGAAATTGCACAGATTGTAATTAATGCATCTACTTCAATGAAATCAATAAATGCTGTTAAAGAAAAGTTGAGAGAATATAAGAAGAGAGTTGGTGAAGGGGAGAAATTCTCAACATTAGCAGTATTGTATTCCGAAGACCAAGGTTCTGCAGTTAAAGGAGGTGAGATAGGCTTTGTTGGTAAGGCAGAGGTTGAGCCTGAATTTTCAGCAGCAGCATTTAAGCTGAAAGCAGGAAATGTTTCACCTATTGTTAAAACAAGGTTTGGATATCATATAATTCAAATGATTGAGAGAAGAGGTACTAAAGTAAATGTGAGACATATTCTTTTGAAACCAAAACAAGATGCAAGTTCTTTTGAAAAGGCTAAAGTTAAATTAGATAGCATTGCTAGTTTAATAGAGAAAGATTCCATCACTTTTGAATTCGCGGCTAAGAAATATTCAGATGATGATGAGACCAAAAAGAATGGAGGGATAATTGTTAATCAATTCACAGCTGCTTCAATGACTGCTATGGATGATCTTGATCCATCTTTATTTTTTGTTATAGATAAAATGGAAGTAAATGAGATCTCTCAGCCAGTTCGTGTTCAAGATCCGCGAAAAAGTCCTGGATATAGAATTATCAAAGTGAATAAGAGAACCACACCGCACCGAGCAAGTCTAGAAAGAGATTATCAAAGAATTAAGTCAGCAGCTTTAGCAGAGAGAGAGCAAGAAGTTTTACAAAATTGGATGAGTGAGGCTGTTGAAAGAACTTATATCAAACTCGATGAGGAGTTTACCAAAGGGTGTGACTTTATACAACCTTGGATAAAAAACAACAATTAAAGAAATGAAGCAGTACAGTTCCGACTCTGAAGCAGTAGATGCTTTAGTCAAAAAATACCAAGAACTAGATCAAGAAATTGGTAAAGTAATCGTAGGACAAAAAGAGGTTGTAAAAAACCTTTTAATTTCTATTTTTAGTAACGGTCATTGTTTATTAGTAGGTGTGCCAGGTTTGGCAAAAACACTTTTAGTCAATACTATTTCTGAAGTATTAGGGCTTAGCTTCAATAGGATTCAGTTTACCCCAGATTTAATGCCGTCTGATATTATTGGAGCAGAAATTTTGGATGAGAGTAGAAACTTTAAATTCATTAAAGGTCCCCTATTTGCAAACCTTATTTTGGCAGATGAAATTAATAGAACTCCACCAAAAACTCAATCTGCTTTATTAGAAGCAATGCAAGAGAAATCGGTGACAACCGGAGGTAAAAGTTATGTTCTACCTCAGCCGTTTTTTGTATTGGCTACTCAAAACCCAATTGAGCAAGAAGGAACGTATCCACTACCTGAAGCTCAATTAGATCGATTTATGTTTAACATATGGTTAGACTACCCAAGTTTACAAGATGAATTAGACATTGTAAAATCGACCACTACTGATTATACAGCTTCAGTAAATAAAGTAATGGATGGGGAAGAGATCCTATTTTTTCAAAATTTAATTCGCAAAATACCCGTTACTGATAATGTATTAGAGTATGCAGTGAAGTTGGCAGCAAGTACACGACCAAACACAGAACATTCTCCTGAAATGGTAAATCAGTTTTTGAGTTGGGGTGCCGGTCCTAGAGCTTCTCAATTTTTAATAGTAGGAGCGAAATGTCATGCAGCCATTAATGGGAAATACTCGCCGGATATAGAGGATGTTAAAGCTGTTGCTGAGCCTATTTTACGCCATCGTATAGTGAGAAATTATAAGGCTGAAGCAGAAGGTTATTCTCTAGATAGAATTATCAAAGAACTGATTGAAACTACTTAGGTTGATAAATTGGTTCTTTTTTTAGCAAAGAATCTTTATGTGCTTCAAAGTATGCCTTCTTTTTTTTGAGCCCTTTGTCGGAATCTATATCTTCTTTTAGCACCCAATAATTTTCCTCCCACTGATAAGCATCAAAAGATAAGTCAGGGCCGTAATATTCATAGATACCAGTTAAGCTCTGTTTAGATGGAGATAGATGGTCGAATTCAATGCGGTCTATTTTAGTGTTGTAATTCAGCTTCATAGCATTCTGTGCTGCATACTCAAATACAATTCGTGTTTTTTTACCTTTCTTAGCTTTAAAGATAGGGGCACCAAATTTCATATCTCCATTATTGCCAAACCAAAAGATATCGATGATTTTTTTTGTTGTTAATCTGTCGTTACCCTTCCAACCTAATACTGTATAGTAGGTTTGAAATTTTGTTTTTTTAGCAATGACATTATAATACAAAGCAGGGATCCATTCGTTTTCTACTAGAGAGTCATTCGTATTATCAAGAAGTACGGGTTTTCCCTTAGGTTTCAGTACAATGCATTCATAAGAATAGGTGCCGTCTGAATAAGGAATATTCCAATTGAATAGTCTGAAAGCAGAATCAGGAGGAGTTAGGATAGAAATACTTTGCACACTTTCAAAGGAGTGAGGGAAAGCGATAGCCTTAGAAAGCTCATTCTTTAGCATTTCTTTTAACTGATTATTTAAGGAGTCTTTGATTTGATCAGTTGAAGAGTTCAAGACTGAGTAAGCAAGAGATTCAATAGCTTCCTCATTGATTTTTTTTTCACCATCTATATCAATTGTTCTCAATCCAACATTGGTTTGAGCCAATAATGATATACTACAAAAGCCTAGTAAGAAGAATAAAAATAATCTGTGTTGTTTCAAAATGAAGAATTATAGGTTCAAGCCAAACAACTATTAAACCAAAAATAAGGAGACTATAAGTGCATTGCCTCTTTCTTGGCAAGCAGCTGTTCTTCAGTTTCTCTAACGTCAGGGTCATCTACACAACAGTCAACTGGGCATACAGCTGCACATTGGGGCTCATCGTGAAAGCCAACACACTCAGTACACTTGTCAGGAACAATGTAATAATAGTCAAGACTCACCGGCTCTTGCTCTGCATCAGCAGAAATACTTTCACCATTCATTCCTTGATGATCTCCAGTTACTCCAGTTCCATCAGAAAACCTCCATTCTTCTCCTCCTTCGTAAATAGCATTGTTTGGACATTCAGGTTCACAAGCCCCACAATTAATGCATTCATCAGTTATGATTATCGCCATTTTGGTGTTTTTTAGTGTGTACTTTTGCAATTTAAACCAATACCTATGAGATTTGGTTCAAAAGCAGCAGCAAAATTAATGTTTTATTAGATTTAAAATGGACGATTTAATCAAAAAGCAATTCTTAATTGAATTAGGTGATTTATTTAGGGCGACTACTGAACTAGAGACTAATCCTAGCAGTAAAAATTCTCAACAGATTGTCAAAGGGATAGAGTTAATCGAGAGTGTTCATATTCAAAATCCTTGGTTTACTAAAGAGTCAGTTCAAGCTTCTTTCCGTGCTTGGGGAGCATCTTTAGTAACAGAAAAAGTTGATGCTTGGTTGAATAAATATCAACTGGACAACTTGAGTGATAAAAAGGTAGGAGTTATCATGGCTGGAAATATACCTTTAGTTGGTTTGCATGATGCGCTTTGCGTCTTATTGAGTGGTAATACTCTGGTAGCTAAATTATCGTCTAAAGACAATGAGTTGATGAATTGGGTTTTAGATAGCATTCAATTGATTCAGCCTGCATTTAAAGAAAGGATAAAACGAACTGATAAGTTTAGTGAAATAGACATACTAATTGCGACAGGGAGTGATAATAGTGCTCGTTATTTTGACTATTATTTTAAAGATAAGAAGCGATTGATAAGAAAAAATAGAACATCTGTAGCTGTAATTAAAGGAGATGAATCAGCTGAGGAATTAATTGGTTTAAGCCATGATGTATTTACTCACTTTGGATTGGGTTGTAGGAATGTTACTAAAGTATTCATACCAAGGGGGTACGATTTAGATCTATTGTTCAATGCATTTTTTGGATACAAGGACATTATCAATCATAATAAGTATGCTAATAATTACGACTACAATAAGGCGGTATATTTATTGAACAAAATAGAGTTGATTGAAAATGGCTTCTTATTGCTAAAAGAAGATGAAGGATTGCATTCACCTGTGGGAGTATTATTTTATGAATTCTATGATAGCTTGGACGATGTATTGAGTAGACTCAATGAAGATAAAGAAGAGGTTCAATGCAAGGTGGGGAGTTTTAGTGATAAAAGTTTTACCCCTTTTGGAAGGGCACAACAACCTGAATTAGCAGATTATGCCGATGGAGTTGATACAATGAAATTTCTGAGTGCTTAAGGGATATATTCAAAGGCACCTAAATCAGGACTTCCATCTGAAGTTCTAGATTCACCATTAAGATCAAATGGAACTTGGTTACCAAATGTTATTGCCCCTTGATCTCTGGCGACAGAATTCTCTAAGAGGGTAAAATCTCCATCTCTAGGGTTTGTGAAAATAGGATTTGCTGGATTTCTAAGAATATTTTTGAATTTGTTGACGTCTGAAATGCTTTCGTCAGTTTGAATAATGGTATTTTGAAAATCTAAATCTAGACTATCGGCATTCCCAGTGCTTATAACTTCAGTATTAAATTCTGAGTCTAAGTCTCCATAGATAATAGAATTGTATACATCTACATCTGGAGTCCCAACAATTTGTGTTCTCAAAGCATTGATTACTGAATTTTGAATAAAGAATGCGGGAGTTTCTCTACTACTTTGACTAAAATAGTTCGCAAAAGTGCAATGATTGAATTTATAGGAGCCATTAGATTGTATAGCAACATTGTATTGTCCGCAATCAGAAATGACTAAGTTCTCAGCTTCAATGTTGTACAAAGCAGTCAATAAACCAAAGCCAGAACAGTTGTCTATTATGGTATTTTTTATGCGCAAGCGCCATGGTTCTTGACTAGGGTCAGTTGTAGGGTTTCTAAAAGGCAAGTGTTCAGCATGTATTCCAATAAAAGCATTCTTAATAATGGCATAATTGATTTCATTAATCGCACCTTCATTGATCCAAATTCGGTCCCATTGTCCTGCTATATCATCATACTGAGGCTCTAGTCGATCTCCTCTAAAAATTACGGGTTCATCTTTTGTTCCGTTTACAGTGAGCTGTCCACCGCTGTATACCCAAAGTCCAGAATTGTTGTGAAAATATACTTTAGTTCCTTTTTCAATGGTCAATTTATCTAGAGAGTCTACCACAACAAAGCCATAAACTACATAGGGTAGACTATCTGTCCACCTAACATCAACTGGGGGTATATTGTCACTACAAGGGCCAGTAAGGCAGGTGAAATCTGGAATATTTCGATTGAAAGAAGTTGGCGTAAAGTAAATTGCATTTTGTCCCCAAGCTACTAGGCTAATCTCTTGTTTATTTCCATTGGTGGTAAACTCAATAAAATCCTCAATTACAAAAGGATTTTGCTGATTATTTGGATCTATAGTAGCTTCAACAAAAATCCACATGCTGTCTTTAGGAGCTATTTCAATGTTTTCATGATAAGTACCTGGGCGGCCATCAACATTCATCCGAAAGGTAGATTGTTCACCTCCAATAAGTCGAATTGAGCTAATGCGAATAGTTTCTTTGTATGGGTTGTATACT
>Ga0316204_10007948_pt1 | contig 15109 bp, 12 predicted proteins | sample 6monrhotite_MG_2_FD_205661 | JGI IMG/M metagenome (GOLD analysis project Ga0316204, IMG submission 205661) | Microbial mat bacterial communities from mineral coupon in-situ incubated in ocean water Damariscotta River, Maine, United States -... | ecosystem: Environmental > Aquatic > Marine >...
GGCAGGGTGATGCGAAATATTGAAGCGGAGCCTATCCAGCAAGCCCTGAATAAACTACGCGTTAAAGATCACCAGCAAGTCGTCTTTTTTCACCGTCTGGAGAAGTGGCGAGATCGCCTATTAAGTGAAGGAGATAGCGCGTTAGGAGAGCTATTGACCGAAGCACCAGAGATAGATCGACAACAGCTACGCCAAATGGTCCGCAATGCCCAACGTGAAGCGAAAATGAATAAACCACCGAAAAATACCCGCGCCATCTTTCAATATTTAAAAGAGGTCTTAAGCGAAGAAAGCAAATAGACTCCCCATAAAAGGGAGCCTCAATAAAGCTCCTACAGGGATTCAACCTTGAGTTTTCGGTGACTGAGACTAGGAAAAGAGGCTCGCACGGTTTGCAACTGCGCCACGTTGATATCAGCGATAACAACACCGGAGCCTCGATACAGTCTATCCAGAATATTACCCCAAGCATCGACGACCATGCTATCACCATGGGTTTCACGTCCGCCGATATGATAGCCGCCTTGACCTGCTGCGATCACATAACTCAAATTTTCAATCGCACGGGCGCGCACTAAGGTCTCCCAATGCGCCTTACCGGTAATGGCTGTAAAAGCGGATGGCACAGCAATAATCTCAACACCCAAATCCACCATGACGCGAAACATTTCAGGAAAGCGCAGGTCATAACAAATCGCAACGCCTAGCTTGCCAAAGGGCGTATTCACAACCAAAACATGGTCACCCGCTTCAATGGTATCCGATTCAGTGTAGCTCTCACCATTCTCCTCAATCACCACATCAAACAGGTGAATTTTGTCGTAATGACCTACAGACTGGCCCTGATCGTTAATCACCAAGCAACTGGATAACACCTTGTCACTGGATGCCACCGCGAGAGGAAGTGTTCCTCCCACGATCCAAATCTTATGTTTTATTGCCTGTTCACAAAGAAAGTCTTGAATAGGGCCTTGGCCCTCCTGCTCCTTAACTTTCACATTATCTTGCTCAACAAGTCCCATCATCGCAAAATTTTCAGGCAACACAACTAACTGAGAACCCACCTCGGCTGCATCAGAGATTAAACGCCCAGCCTCAATTAGATTAGCGCCTAAGTTAGGGCCAGAGGCCATTTGTATCGCTGCAACCTTGGTCATTAATCCTCCTCAATACGTCTTGGTTAGTTACAAATATAATTAGAACGTTGCACGCAGGTACCCAGTGATTATAAACACTCTATTTTTGCTTATCGAGTGTAACCTCTCCAACCTTCTCAACGGAAGGAGAATCCCAGGGCCCGGTGACATGATACTCAAATTGTGCAATCTTCTCTAAATCATCTCGAAATAACTTTTGAGCGACAAAAATAGCGGCCGCAATCTGAGGTGTTGCCAATCCAGTCAGAAAGCTCAGTAGCGGCAAGCTTTCGGTAACAAATGGCGTGATGATTAACCGCTGATCATAGCTGCGTTGGGCTAAATCCACCTTACCCAGCATGTCAATACGCGCCGAAGCACCTAGCATGGTGAAGCTATCTGTATCCGCTACACCATGTGTTAGGTGATAGTGAGCACGAATTTCATCAAAGCTAAAACCCTTAGAAAACAGATCACTAAAATCTAATAGCAAACGTCGAGGCAACATCTGGATGCTCAACAACCCGAGCATACGCCCGGCACCTGGCTCCACCTCCAGCACTCGACCATCCTCAAACTTAAAGTCGATTTCGCCATTTAATTTTTCTGTTTCAAATTCAGCTATGCCTCCCTGCCAGTTAATCGAGGCATCTATCCTTCCCTCACCTTTTTCGATTGCGCCCGCGTAGCCAAGAGCGCTAATAGTACGACCTAGGTCATCACTCTCAAGGTGAAGACTAAATGTACTCAAACCGCTGTTATGAGGATCATATTCCCAACCACCCTGAAGCGTTATCTTGGCAGAACCAGGGTGCAGCAGCAGCTCGTCCACATAATAGTTTTTACCAACCCAACGGCTATCCAGTTTTAATGCGCCCAATGCAAGGTTGTCATAACTAAATTGTGTCACTTGTATTTGCAAAGGGGGTAACAGCTGCATATCAAAGGTATTAGATGTATCCGTTGAGGCTACTTCAGCAAGGTGTAAATATTCCATATTCGCAACCAATGGCCCACTTTGCACTCGCTCAGAGAGTTGCAGTATACCTTTGGCCTGTTCACTTGAAATATCAACCTGCCACTGATCATCAACTCGGGTCGCCAACATATTCACTTGCTGTAGAGATTGCCCAAATAATTCCAGGGTGTTTAGCTTTAATTCTAAACGATGTGCAATATCTGGAATTAAGGTATTACGTTGATCAACACTACCAGGCCATTTATCCAACATTTCATGCAGAGAGAAGTGGGATAACTCACCACGAATATCCAAACCAGGCTGCTCTGGCAGTTGCGGTGGCTCCTTACCCAAAACAATCTGCCCACGGATCATAGGCTGATCAAAACTGATTAACGCACCCAATTGCTGAGCGTAGTGAAGCTGCATCACGGGGCTCGCCTGCGCATCAAACCTCAAATCCAGCTGTAATTTTCGAGATTCATCTGCCTGCTTAGCAAACTCCCCTGGGAGCGACAACTCCACACCCAACAACGAGCTTTCCAACTGAACGGTGGGCACGCGCTCTGCCTCCTGTTGATGGGGAATATAGACACGCCCATGTAACTCACTGCGTCCCTGCATAAGTTCGGAGAATATCGGCTGCTTCAGATAGGCACTCAACATATCGCCATCCAGATCACTACTGGCTTGTATCAACGTTGCCACTTGACCTGAGGCATCCAACAAGGTTTCAGCATTAAGCGTAACGGGACGACCGTAAAGCGAGCCTTCTACATGCTCTATATCCAAGCCATCCATCGAAATATGTAAATTACCGTTCAAATCATTCAGCTGTAGCTCAGCAGGCAATATGGTCAAAGCGTTATCCCTCAACTCTGCAACCGCATCAAAGGAGAACTCATCGTTTTTCGAGAGGGGAATCTTCATCGCCAACCCCACGCTACTATCACCCTGTGAGTCAAACATATTTAAAAAACTGAGCGTTTCATAAAGTGGGCTATTCAGTAGATAATTGAAAATATCGGGGGTATTTGTCATACCCTCCCCCTCAATGTCGAGGAAAGGGTGATCACTCAACATATCGTCAATCGTAACGGTGCATTTTTTAATGTCCGAACTCAACAGTTTCCCACTACGCGCTGCTATCGCCATCGCTGCACCTGAAAAACCCACCGAGGCATCAATCTCGCGAATCGGCCACCAGCCCGGCTGAGGAATAATAGTCGCGCGCTCTACCTCAAAGGTCACATCAAAGTTGCCTTGGCCCTGCTGAAAAGGAAAATCACGCATAGCACCATGGTAGATTAAGCCTCCCTCAGTAATTGATCCATCGACAATACCTTGATCGAGCCACTCCACGGCAGGATCAATCATTATACCTACGGGTAAGTAACGAGAGACATGCTGCATATCTCCCCGCAAGAAGCGTAACGCCAAATCTAAAAAGGGCCCTTGTTGGGAGGATAGCGATAGGTTGACCGCCCCCTCAGAGGCGAGATGTTCGTTAGATAGAGCGAAGTGTGGAGAAGAGAGCTCCCAACCCTCTGCAAGTCGATGCCAAAAAAAATCGCCTGTTAGCTCACCCACTGTAAGCGGCTTGCGAAACATCCCTGGCCATTCAAAACGCCCCTGCTGGGTATCAAATGCTAAGTGAGCATGATCTTTTTGAAAGGCGAGTTGTCCAGAAAAATTTTCCAATCCGGGCATTTCCATCCAAGGCGAAATTGAAAATCCTTTAAAATCACTGCGTACACTGTTGTTCTGAGCGCTCAAATATTGACCGTGTATATTTGTCAGCTCACCTTGTGGCCGCAAGGCACTCAAGGCTTCTAAACCCTCCTGGGGCAATGCGCCAAGATAGACAAGTAAGTCTGCACTATCACCAAGATCCAAATAGCCACTCTGCATCGCTAATTGCGACTGCCCTTCAGCATTCTCAGCTTGCCTAAATATGTGCTGGCTCAGCGGCCAGCGATGCCCTTGATAGCTAAGCGCAAGGTCTTGTAACGACAGTTGCCATCCATCAGCTAAGCGCTGCCAATCTAGTTTTGAAGCTAGTGATTCAAAACGACGTGAATCGCCATCCTTTACGCTTTGCAATTCAAGGTCAGAAAACGCTAACTCTCCCTGCAGACTGCTCAGTGCGGGGCCTTGCCACTCACTCCATAAACTAAAATCAAAATGCCCTTTCGTCGCAAGCTGACCAAATACAGGTTGATCTAACAACCAATGGGGAAGTGAGATGGATTCACCCTGAAGATAAATACGTCCTTGCCAATCAGCACTCCGCAGTGGATTCCCCAACACCTCAATCGCCAATTGAAGAGATGCTTCGGCGACATAGGGCAGCTGAATCATGCCGTTGATTTGGTGCCAATCACCATCATTATTGAAGGAGAAATGAAGATTCGTAAAACGATAGTCAAGCTGGTTTAGCTGATCAATCCAGGCCAATGACTCAATCGAGATCGTCATATCACCTTGCTGTAATAGCCAATTCAGCAGGCTATCAGCCCCATCATCGCGACTATCCGCGTTCGCCATAGAGATCGCAGAAGGAAATTCAGCAACGCTGATGTGCCCCTGCCCATCCCGCTGCAAAGTCAACTTTTCTAGCACTACCTTCAGGTGAATAAAGGAAATATTTTGATTTAGCAGGAGCTCGCTGATATCAAGACTAAGACTCAGCTGCGCTAAGGTGTTAAACGTTTCACCCTGCTCATCAAGCAAACTCACCTGACGAAAAATAACCTCAGGATAAGTATGGCGCCAACGGACATCCAACTCGCCAATGGTAAGCGGCTGCCCCAACTGCTCACCCACCCAGGCCTCGACATCTTGTTTGTAATCAGCCGCGTAAGGAAATAACGCACGCGCCGCAATCACCAGCAACGCCAATGTCACCACGACGGTTGCAAATAACCACCAAAAGAGCTTTTTTGCCCAGCGTCTTTTCACCAATACCTCACACTACCACCCACCAAAACGCCATAAGGCTTACATGGGCACTACATCAAATTGCTCTTGGGTATACATCACCTCAACCTGAAACTTAATCGGCTTACCGATAAAAGCTTCTAACTCTGCGACACTACTTGATTCATCCTCCAACATAACATCCACCACATCCTGCGATGCCAACACCATAAAACGCTGTGCCTCAAATTGGCGCGCCTCACGAGTAATCTCACGAAACACCTCGTAACAAACGGTTTCCGGGGTTTTCAATGAGCCACGCCCATCACACGTTGGACAAGATTCACAAAGAATATGCTCTAAGCTTTCACGGGTACGCTTACGGGTCATCTCCACTAGGCCAAGGCTAGAAACCTCACAAATATGGCTCTTGGCATGATCCCGCTGCAGCGCACGCTGCAGCGCCTGCATCACCTGGGTGCGATGTTCAGGAGCCTCCATATCGATAAAATCAAGAATAATGATCCCACCTAAATTACGCAGACGCAGTTGACGTGCTATCGACTGGGCAGCCTCTAGGTTAGTCTTGAAGATAGTCTCTTCCAAATTGCGATGCCCGACAAAGGCACCTGTATTGACGTCAATCGTGGTCATCGCCTCTGTCTGATCAACAACCAAATAACCACCCGATTTCAATTGTACTTTTTTACTCAGCGCCTTTTGAATCTCATCCTCAACCCCATATAGATCAAAGATCGGACGCTCGCCGGGGTAGTGCTCGATACGCGGTGCCACGACAGGAATAAATTTCTCTGCAAACTTTACCGCCTTAGCATGCCCCTCGCGGGAATCAATACGAATTTTTTCCACTTCAGGACCAACAAAATCCCGCAGTGCTCGGCGCTCCAATGAGAGATCCTCGTAAATCAATACGGGTCCACGCTCCTCTTTTTGTCGCTCCTGAATCGCCTCCCAAATACGCTGCAAAAAACGCACGTCATCAGCCAAGGCCTGTTCGCAACACCCTTCGGTAACGGTGCGGATGATATAACCATGATCCGTATTATCACCCACCACATTGCGCACCCCGTCACGTAAACGATTGCGCTCTTCCTCATCAACAATCTTTTGCGAAACCCCTATGTGGGCAATACCGGGCATAAAGACCAAAAAACGTGCTGCAATCGAAAGCTGGGTGGTCAAACGGGCACCCTTGGTGCCCAAAGGGTCTTTAATCACTTGTACTAGAACCTCTTGGCCCTCTCGCAATAGTTGTGAAATCCCCTCTTTGCCATTTCCGTTATCTTGATTTGCCGCAACAATATCGGATTCATGTAGAAACGCCGCACGCTCCAGACCTATGTCAATAAAGGCAGCCTGCATTCCGGGCAGCACCCGTACCACCTTACCTTTATAAACATTACCGACCAAACCACGTTTACTGGCGCGCTCAATGTATACCTCTTGCAACACCCCATTCTCCAACACTGCAATGCGTGTTTCACGAGGGGTTACATTGATTAGCAGTTCCTCCGACATAGTTTTCCTTCAATTATTTCCCGACTAACGGGTGGTTATTATTTTCAAATATATGAATGTGTTGTTGTGCCAGCATCTCTGTCACTTCAAAAAGCGACAAGCCCATAATCCCGGAGTAGCTCCCCTCTATGCGTGATATAAACGCTGCAGCTAATCCCTGCACCGCATAACCGCCTGCCTTATCAAGAGGCTCGCCACTCCTCCAGTAACGCGCACGCTCATCTTCACTCGTTTCGCGAAAGGTAACATGGCTAATGGAGAGTCGAGATTGCTCATGAGTACCCATGACTAATGCCATCCCTGTCATTACTTGATGGGTACGCCCAGAGAGCTTCGCCATCATCGCCATACCCTCGTCACGGTGCTGAGGTTTCTCCAATACATCACCATCAACCACCACCACGGTATCAGCACCCAAAACAGGACGCTGCTCACTCACTGCCAACATCAGCCAGCCTGCTTGTGCCTTTTCCATGGCTAGGCGACGCACATACTCCTCGGACGACTCTGCTGACCGCTGTTGCTCAAACACATCGGAAAGCAACGTTTGATATTCAATGCCAATTTGACTCAACAACTCTCGACGGCGCGGGGAACGGGAGGCAAGATAGAGATCAGGACACGGTGGCATATTTAACCTGCACGATGATATGGGTGCCCCTTTAATAAACTCCACGCTCGGTAGAGCTGCTCAGATAACACCACTCGCACTAAGGGGTGCGGATAGGTAAGTCGTGATAACGACCACAACTGGTCAGCCCGCGTACGGCAAGCGGCAGATAAACCCTCTGGGCCACCCACCAGTAGTGCCACGTCACTACCACCATGCAGCCAGCTATCCAACTGTTCAGAAAGCTGCTCGGTACTCCAATCCTTGCCGTCCACCTCTAAGGCCACAACATGGGCACCTTTCGGAATGGCCGCCAGCATCTTTTCACCCTCATCCTGAGTCAGGCGAGCAATATCTGCATTTTTACCACGCTTTCCAGCAGGAATCTCCACCAAGCGTAAGCGGCACTCAGCCGGTAGACGGCGGGCAAACTCATCAAACCCCTCCGTTACCCAGCCTGGCATTTTACTGCCTACGGCAATCAAGTGAATCTGCATGACGAATTATGACTCTTTCTTTTCCATATCTGAGGGACCCATCTCCCATAGTTTTTCCAAACCATAAAAGTCACGAATTTGTGGCTGCATGACATGAACAACCACATCACCCAAGTCCACTAATACCCACTCACCCGCAGATTGTCCTTCAACTCCCAAAGGCTGCTGATCAGCCTCTTTCGCCTTGGCAACCACACTGTCGGCCAACGATTTCACCTGACGATTAGTATTACCCGTCGCGATGACCATCACATCACAAATACTGGTCTTATCCCGTACATCAATTTCAGTAATATCAATCGCCTTGATATCTTCCAAGGCATCAATTACTAACGTTTTTAACTGTTCACTATCCATCATTACTACCTTTTATTACCGCATTCCGCGCTATACACCAAGTGTAGCGTCTCGATCACGTCTTATTTCGATATAATTTCTCTTTTTCAATCAACTGCAACACCGCCTCCGGCAAAAGTCCTTGGGGGGATTCTCCAGCAGCGATTTTCTCGCGAATCTGTGTGGCAGAAATGTCCATCTGACTCACCGTTGCCATAAATATCTGGCCTGCCGGGACTCTCAATAGCTCTGCAACCGTCGCCACTTGTCGCTCAGATAACCACTGACTCAGCGGTGCATCCATCTCGCAACACGCCATTTGCCAGCCTGGGCGGGCAATAACGACTATATGCACATACTCTGAAATTTGCTGCCAATGATGCCAACTCGGCAATCCCAAAAAAGCATCCATGCCCATCATCAGGCAAATTGGCAGCTGCTCACCCAGCTGATGTCGCAAATTAGCCGCCGTGTCCACCATATAAGAGGGACCATCACGCTCCAGCTCTTGCGTGTCGATGACAAACTGCGGCTGGTCTCCCAGCGCAGCTTGTAACATCCGTAGCCGCTGCTGGACACTCGCGCCTGGTGCCCCGCGGTGAGGGGGATCACCACAGGGAATCAGACGAACCTGTGTCACCCCAAGCAATTTAGCTACCTCTAACGCAGTACTTAAATGTGCATTATGCACCGGGTCAAAAGTCCCCCCCAGTACCAATACTGGCCTCATGGCCATTGACTCACAAACACCTATTAAGTGCGAATATGGCCATCACCCAGCACCACATATTTCTGAGAGGTCAACCCATCCAAACCGACTGGACCACGAGCATGGAATTTATCTGTTGAGATGCCAATTTCCGCTCCCAGACCATATTCAAAGCCATCTGCGAAACGAGTAGAGGCGTTGATCATCACCGAGCTAGAGTCCACTTCCCGTAAAAAGCGGCGGGCGCGAGTGTAATTTTCGGTGATAATCGATTCAGTGTGGCCAGAGCTATGATCATGAATAAACTCTATCGCCTCACCCATATCCTTGACCACTTTAATGGCAAGAATGGGCGCTAAATATTCGGTATCCCAATCTTCATCAGTCACCGCGTTTATGCCTGCAACAATATTGACAGTAGTCTCACAACCACGCAGCTCCACCCCTTTTTCGCGATACATGCCGCACAGCTCAGGCAGTACTTGTTCCGCAATGCCTTCAGCCACTAGCAGGTTTTCCAGCGTGTTACAGGTGCCATAGCGCTGGGTTTTGGAATTAAAGGCTACTTGCAGTGCCTTATCCAGATCAGCTTGATCATCAATATAGACGTGACAAATCCCATCCAAGTGTTTAATCACGGGAACGGAAGCACCCTTGCTGATAGCTTCAATCAGACCTTTGCCACCACGGGGGATAATCACATCGATGTACTTCGGCATGGTGATCATCTCGCTAACGGCAGCGCGATCTGTAGTCTCTAGCACCTGCACTAAGGCTTCCGGCAGGCCTGCCTCAGACAAGCCATCACGAATACATGCAGCAATCGCCTTGTTAGAGTGAATCGCCTCTTTGCCACCACGCAGCACCGCTGCGTTACCTGATTTGAGACACAACGCAGCGGCATCCGCCGTCACATTTGGACGCGATTCATAAATAATACCCACCACACCCAGTGGCACACGCATTTTGCCAATCTGCAAGCCGGAAGGCACATACTTCATATCGGTAATCTCACCAATAGGATCAGATAATGCCGCAACCTGACGAATACCGTCTGCCATGCTGCTGATACCCGCATCTGTCAGTGCTAGACGGTCCAGCATCGCCGCATCCAAGCCACTCGCTTTACCTGCGGCTAAATCCTTCGCATTCTCGACCTTGAGATGTTCACGCTGCGCTTCGATAGCATCCGCCATCGCCAGCAGTGCCCTGTTTTTATCCGCCGTTTCAGCGCGATTTAGAATACGCGATGCGGCACGGGCTTTACGCCCCAATTCGTTCATGTATTGCTTAATATCCACTTGCTGACCCCTATTATTTAATCATCTCGAGCAGCACCTGCATCGAGAGATTGAAAGTTAATGTCCTGCCGCGCGAGGTAAATTCACGCCTGCAATACGCATGGTTAGCGCCACCAGCTCATCCCATGGATTGCCCCGCGCTTGACCTTTTACAATCCGATCGATCTGCGCGCATTGCTCTAGCATTTGCACCCAATGGGAATAATTATGGCGCTGCAGCGCGGCACGCACTGCCATCTTTCGTTTATCCCAAATACGATGTCGTCCTAACAAACTATCGCTCACCCCGCCTTGACGAGCAGCGTAGGCGATATTCAGCATCGTACGCACCTCTCTAGCAAGCGCCCACAGAATCAAAACCGGCTCTTCGCCTTCACCGCGTAACCCTTGTAGCATCTTAGCTACCCGAGGAGCATCGCCCAACAACGCTACATCCACCAAGCCAAACACATCATAACGAGCACTATCGGCTACCGCATCCAGCAATTGCTCCGCCTGTAACATCCCTTCACCGTAAAGCAGGCGTAATTTTTCAATCTCTTGGGATGCTGCGAGTAAATTCCCTTCCACCCGATCAGCCAAGATCTCCGCCACATTAGCTCCCGCGCGCAATCCTAACTTGCCCATACGTTGCTCAATCCAGCGGGGCAGCTGCTGCCGTTCAATCGGCCAAACCTGCACTACCAAGCCCGCACTATCTAGGGACTTATACCATTTGCTCTTAGTTGCGGCAGACTCAAGCTTACTCATGGTAATGAGTAAAATAGTATCAGGTGCGGGAGCGGCGCAGTAAGCTTGCAGTGCCTTCGCCCCCTGGGTACCGGGTTTAGCATTCGGCAGACGCAGCTCCAAAATACGTTGTTCCGCAAACAGAGATAGGGCGTTAGCTTCCTCCATCAACTGGCCCCAATCAAAGCCTGTCTCAACATACAATACCTCACGCCCAAGATAGCCTTGACGCTGGGCATGGGCACGGATCGCATCACAGCACTCCGCCATCTGCAGCGGCTCATCGCCACTGACTAACACCACAGGTGCTAGTCCGCGGCTGTTTAGATGATTATCCAGCTGATTCGCGTAGACCTTCACTGCTTAGAACCCGCTAATTCACTCAGCGCGACCCGCTGCATAAACTCTTCAATCGCCTGCTGACGCATACGCTCAATCATCTCTTGCTGCTGCCATTCATGACCTAACGCACGAGTTGGATCATAAGCGTAGCTACGCTGATAACTGTAGCGTTCAATCTCAACAAGCGCTTGCCCCGCCCGGTCATTTAGCCCCACTTTAACCTGATAATTAACCTGATACTCGCTCACCCGCCCTTCCACATCCAACGACTGCACACTACGTTGATACTCTTCATCCTTCACCACAACCCGGGATGCAGACACGCCATCCAGCTGCACACCCTGCTCACTGAGTACCCGCCTCAATAGCTGAGTAAAATCTCGCCCTTGGGGTACCGTTTCCGTCGTCACGGGCTGTAAAGAGGGTGGCCATGCTGGAGCCGAGCGCAGCTGAAAACCACAGCCTTGCAGGCTCATCACCAAGAGCAACAACAGGCCTAGCCAAACCGTGTTGCGCTTAAACAGCAACGATGTTCACCAATTTATTGGGCACCACGATGATTTTTTTGATCTCCTTACCCTCAATATAACGCGAGACATTCTCATCACCCAAGGCCTGCTCTTCAATCGCTGCCTTGGCGGCATCTGCCGCAACCTCGATTTTACCTCGAAGCTTACCATTTACCTGAACAACCAGTTCGATAGTGTCACGTACTAACGCTTGAGGATCAGCAAGTGGCCATTGAGCGCCTAAGATATCGCCATCACGACCTAACGCTCCCCACAGTTGATGGGTCACATGAGGCACAATCGGTGACAGCATACGTAATAAAATATCTGCCCCCTCAGCCACTACCGCCTCAGCACCAACCTGCTGTTTATTCAATGAGGTTAAAATATTCACCATCTTCATACCTGCCGCGACCACAGTATTAAATTGATACTTAGCAAAATCCCGATTTGCCTGATCCAGCACACTATGAAGTTCACCTCGTGCCTTGCTAACCTCTTTAGCCGCCTTCGACCAATCATAGCGGCCATCCCACGCAACAACAGCCGCCTCATTGTCAGTGACTAAAGTCCATAAACGCTTAAGAAAACGATTCGCCCCCTCAACACCGGAGTCATTCCACTCAAGACTCTGCTCCGGCGGTGCTGCGAACATGGTAAACAGACGTACTGTATCAGCACCGTAGCGTTCAATCAGCTCCTGTGGGTCAACGGTATTGCCCTTGGACTTCGACATTTTGGTGCCATCCTTCAACACCATTCCCTGAGTTAACAGGTTTTTGAACGGCTCATCACCCTCCACCATGCCAAAATCGCGCAACAGCTTATGGAAGAAGCGTGAATAGAGCAGGTGTAGAATCGCATGCTCAATGCCCCCCACATACTGATCAACAGGCAACCAGTATTTAGCACGTTCATCCAGCATCGACTCACCACTGTCTGCGCTAGCATAACGGGCAAAATACCAAGAAGACTCCATAAAGGTATCAAAGGTATCGGTTTCACGCTCCGCCTCAGCACCGCACTTAGGGCAGCTAGTTTGATAGAACTCCGGCATCTTTTTAATGGGTGAGCTAACACCGTCCAACACCACCTCTTCCGGCAATACTACCGGCAATTGATCCTCTGGTACCGGTACCGCGCCACAATCTGGGCAGTTGATAATGGGGATCGGCGCGCCCCAATAACGCTGTCGGGAGACACCCCAGTCGCGTAAACGGAAGTTAACCTGCTTCTCGCCCTTGCCCTGCGCCGAAAGGTGCTCTGCAATCCCATCAAATGCCGTTTGAAAATCCATGTGAGTGAATTCACCGGAGTCAATCAACACCCCTTTTTCAGTGAAGGCAGATGCATTCAAATCAATTTCTTCACCATTAGCGGGAGCAATTACTTGCTTGATCGGCAAACCATACTTGTGTGCAAACTCCCAATCACGCTGATCATGGGCAGGCACGGCCATAACAGCACCCTCCCCATACCCCATCAAGACAAAATTAGCCGCGAAAACAGGCACCTCGTCACCCGAAATGGGGTGAAGCGCTTTCATACCCGTATCAACGCCCTTCTTCTCCATGGTCTCCATGGCAGCCTCAGAGGTCTCCATGTTTTTACAGCCATCAATAAACTGGGCAAGATCTGCATTGTTTTCAGCGGCAGCTACCGCCAGAGGGTGCTCGGGTGCAACCGCAACATAAGAGACGCCCATTAAGGTATCTGGGCGAGTAGTAAACACCTTTAGCGGTTCGCCGTTTACGGTGAACTGTACTTGCAACCCTTCTGAGCGGCCAATCCAATTACGCTGCATTGCACGCACCTGATCAGGCCAACCATCCAACTGATCCAGATCATCCAGCAACTGCTGTGCATAATCAGTGATTTTCATAAACCATTGAGGGATCTCCTTGCGCTCCACCACCGTGTCACAACGCCAACAGCATCCATCAATCACCTGTTCATTAGCCAGAACCGTCATATCATTGGGACACCAGTTAACGGGAGCGGTCTTCTTATACACCATCCCTTTCTCATACAACTTAGTAAAGAACCACTGCTCCCAACGATAATAATCGGGATTGCAGGTGGCAATCTCACGACTCCAGTCGTAACCAAAGCCCAAGCGCTTAAGCTGTCCCTTCATGTATGCGACGTTTTCACGGGTCCACTTCGCTGGCGCAACGTTATTTTTAATCGCCGCATTTTCAGCTGGCAGACCAAAAGCATCCCAGCCCATTGGCTGCATTACATTCTTTCCCTGCATACGCTGATAGCGAGAGATTACATCGCCAATGGTGTAATTACGCACATGGCCCATATGCAGGCGGCCACTAGGATAAGGAAACATCGACAGACAGTAGTATTTCTCTTTGCTAGAGTCCTCAGTGACTTCAAAGACCTTGCGCTCTTCCCAATATTGCTGAGCCTGTTTTTCAACTGCCTGCGGATTATACTTATCGTTAATTGCCATTTATGTTCTGCCTGTCGGAAATCGAATTATTCTTAAAATCAAGAAACCGACAATTTTAACGTAGCTAGAGACAGACTGCACCACCTATCCACAATTACCTCTATTTTCCTGCAGTTGCATGTAACAAAAACCCACACTCAGGCCGTCACCCCAGCTATAATACTTAAGCAATAATATAAAAACCTGTAGAGAGGGATAATCATGAGTGATCATGACAACAAATATAGCCACGCCTACGACCAAATGCTGGAGCGCAGCAAAGAGTACATCAGCCAAGCCAGCAAAGAGGCTCAGCCTTATCTGCAACGTGCGACACAATATGCACAAGAGAAAGCGGTTGAGTTAGGCGAACTTACACGGGAAGAGGCGGAAGATATTGCCGAATATTTACGCCGAGACATACAAGATGCGGCCACCTTTCTCGGTGAACATGGCGATGAAATCAAAGACTGGTTGCGCCTGGACCTGCTATTGATAGAAGGAAAACTACTTGAAATGTTCTCCCAGGTTGTGGATAAAACCCGCCTTGAGTTAGACCTTATGGCGATGGAAGCCAATGCCTTAGGATGGCATACCGGGCAAGTTACCGGCATCGGCACCTTGCAGTGCTTAGAGTGCGGTGAGCAACTTCATTTCCATAAAACCGGCCGCATTCCTCCTTGTCCTAAGTGTAGCCATACTGAATTCAACCGGATTAATCGCGACACTTAGACCAAAAGCCGTAGAAAGCACGCTGCATCGCGCTTTAAAAAGCGCGTTAGTGGCACTTAAATCGATTAATCAGGGACGCCCCTTTCATGCACTACTTACTGCTTTTTTTGATGGTTTGGGCCTTACCCGCCCATAGCCGCGATTTTGATAGCGCAATGGAAGCCTATCAGGGGCAGGATTACCAGCGCACCCTTGAAATACTCAGCGCCCTCGCCGAACAAAATGATGCTCATGCCCAACATCGTCTAGCGGTCATGTATCGCCACGGACAAGGTGTCACACAGAACAACCAAATCGCCCTTGATTGGTATAAAAAAGCCGCCGACAACGGCCACCTCAAAGCGCAAAC